>Ga0256839_1004193_pt1 | contig 14255 bp, 9 predicted proteins | sample 354166metaG_FD_185968 | JGI IMG/M metagenome (GOLD analysis project Ga0256839, IMG submission 185968) | Hydrothermal vent microbial communities from Mid Atlantic Ridge, Atlantic Ocean - 354-166 | ecosystem: Environmental > Aquatic > Marine > Hydrothermal vents | place: Atlantic Ocean: Mid... | reverse complement strand
GGTGATGAGGGAGAGAATAAAACTGTAGCATTAACCGTCAGTGATGGTACTTTAAGCAAAACACTTTCTTTTGAACTCCATGTAGCACAACCAACATTGTTTACTACCTCCATAGTAAATGACATGTTAGTCATCACGGACAGTAACTCTACTCTAAATGGTTTATCTATACAAGCTTTAGATGGGGCAGTGTTGGCTGACTATAGACTTTACAAGCTCTCTACTACAGACACGCCTTCATTTACGCAAGGTGAGTCTGTAGTAGGAGAAACACTTTTAATCAAAGGAAACATAGGTAAAAAAGTACAAGTACTTTTACCTCTTCAAGGACTAGTGGTAACAGATGAAATACTCTCTTTTCATACCAAGAGTTATTTTGGTTCTGGAAACTGGAGACGGGTTGATTATGATTATGATTTCAATGGGATGGTGAGTGAACCTGTTTATGTGTTGAATACGGAGGAGTTTGCAGGGGTTGTTGCATTTACAAAGGTTGTATCTGGACAACAGGTGCAAAAGTCTTCAAAGATTGTAAAGAGTAAACAGACAAAAACTCTTAGTAGTGGTGTGACTTGTAGTCCAGCGTCATACTATGGTACTTTGGTTGATTTGAATAATCAAACTTGTACTTTTATAAATAAACCTGATTTTGTACTTAAAATTTATGATTATCTAGAAACATCTATATATCCACAAAATATAGAAGATATAGCAAGTTTAGTTACTGAAGCACAAATATCACTTGACACTTTAGGCATGCCATATGATGTAAATAATTTTAATGTTATTTTTGCTTCATCCCCTTATTTAGAAGCTAACGAAGCAGGTAAAATTAATCCTGAAGAATTTGACTATCTTCATGGATTTAATCAGTCAATTGGGTTATTTAGTGAAATTATTCATCTTACTCCAGAACAATATATATTTTTAAATAAAAAAATCAGTACATTTAATCTTATGAGAATGATACTTTTTCATGAATATTTTCATCACAGTCAATATGTTAAGATGGGTCAAAATATGTTTGATGATAGTACATACAATGTATCATGGTACATAGAAGCATCAGCAGTATGGTTCTCAGATTATGTAAGAGAAAATGATTTTTATAATTATCAATATATGCAACAACATTTTAGTTTAATATCAAATATGTATCCTAAAAATTTAAATAATGGGTTATTGTTTGGGGGTACAACAGAACCATATGCTTATTTAAATGGATTATTTTTTGAAATGTTTGAAGGTCATTGTAGTAATTTTATAGGTAAGTTCAGAGATTTTTTTATAAATAGTGGCAATACAGACCCAAATGGATTTATTAATTTTTACAATGTAAGTTTAGGGTTAAATTGTGATTTTGGTACACCATTAGGAGCGAGTAAGGAGCAATACTTGCCCACAAAATTGCTTTATTACCAGTATGCTACTGAAATAAAAAGAGATACACTGCTTGTCAATAGTCAGGCTCAACAAACATTGAACTTTCAAAATATAAGTCCTATTATTGGAGCGAATGATTGGAGTACTATCGAACAGAATGTGCCACTTTATACAGAATGGCAAGATACTACAGCACAAACAATAAATGTAGAGGGAGTCAATAGACAACTTTCACAATGTGAAGAGGGATATTTACATTTTAAATCAGAAAAAGCCATTATGGTTTCGGTAGCAAGCAATGATGCTATGTTTCCTGACACCCCAACCACTATGCTAGGAGATATGAAACAGTATAGTTTCAATACGATAAATGATGCAATACAACCATACTTTAGACAAGGTGCTTCTGGTTATGCTACTTCCCCTGAAGTATTTATTACTATCATAGACCCTACAGAAAATACTGGCGATACAAATTCTTCCCAAAATGTAGAGATGAGTTATGGTATAAGACGAATTAATCTGCTTAGCCATATAGATGGTAAAGATGCGTGTGCAGAGTATGTACCACAAATAACACAAACTACTGTAATTGCTAGAGGAGAGATACCTAGTCAATATAGAGATATAAATATACCTGCCAAATATATAGATAGAATCAAAATGACCAATACAGAATCAGGTAATATATTTGATGCTACAGTAGCCAGTGATGGTACATGGTCTACAACTATCAACATCACTTTTAGTGGCAATGAAAGTCATTTTGTGATAGATGGGTACAATGCATCAAATCCTCAACAAATCATTGCTAGTCAAGGGTTTGTAATTGTTAGGTAAAATAATACAAGGTTGTTTTTTGATTATAACGATATGTGTGTCACTACTTCACGCAAGTCAACTAGCAGGAGAATATATAAATAAAGATGAGACAAATTTTAAAAATAAAACTGATAGAAAGAATAATGAAAAAGAAGTTACTTTTCAAGATTCTATTTTAAATACTGCTCTTTCTATAGAGGTTTTTAGCGAAGAAGAGTGTATAAAAGATAAAAAATATAAAAAAAAAGTAAAAGATTCATTTCAAAAAAAGGATGTTTTGAAAAACTATAATAAGTGGGAAAAATATGATACAGGTACATATACATATATGTATGAAGAGACAATGGGTATAGCTCCTGTATTGTTGTTTGTTAAAAATGGGAAGATAGTTCAAGGGGCAAAAAGAGAGAGTAAGAAAAAACATTATGGTTTTCCTTTTGAGATGAGAAGGAAAAAAGATTTACCTAATTATTTTTGGGGCAATATGATGGGTTATAATAAGACAATAGTTTATCTCAATACCTCTAGTCGTCGTTTTACTTTTCATCGAAAAATAGATTATACTCTAGTATCTAAGAGATTTGAATATTTATTGGATAAAAATTTTGAAAACTATTGTGAGACATTGGAATTTTGGGTTAAATATGATGAAAAGTATGGATATGTATCTCGTATTCTTGAAGATTATCCAAGGTGCAAATGTAGAACTAAGAGCTTAGAGAGTAACAGACATTCTGTTTATGGACTCTTCATGCTCCCCAAGGAGACAGAATACACAGATGAAATAGTACAAAAGATACTTAACAAATATGAACAAACATGGAAGTGTGAAAAGAAATTAGAATGTTTAGATAAATATTTGGTATGGGATGCAAATGAGTCAAAATAATATTATGCTATCAATAGTAAGTAATGATACTAATTTTCCAGATACCCCAAACACCATGCTAGGAGATATGAAACAGTATAGTTTCAATACGATAAATGATGCAATACAACCATACTTTAGACAAGGTGCTTCTGGTTATGCTACTTCCCCTGAAGTATACATTACTATCATAGACCCCACAGAAAATAGTGGTGATACAAACTCCTCGCAAAAAGTAGAAATGAGTTATGGCATAAGACGTATTAATCTACTTAGCCATATAGATGGTAAAGATGCGTGTGCAGAGTATGTACCACAAATAACACAAACTACTGTAATTGCTAGAGGCGATATACCTAGTCAATATAGAGATGCTCATATACCTGATAAATATATAGATAGAATAAAAATAACCAATACAGAGTCAGGTAATGTATTTAACGCAACAGTAGCTAGTGATAGTAGCTGGTCTACAACTATTCATATAACTTTTAGTGGAAATGAAAGTAATTTTGTTATAGATGGATACAATGCATCAAATCCTCAACAAATCATTGCTAGTCAAGGGTTTGTAATTGTTAGATAAAAAATATATTATTGTGTTTTTCATATGCTATATTTGCATGCAAGCAGAAACTTTAGGTACTTTTCAAGTAGTCATGCCTAAGCTTCTGCCTGCTTACAATGATGTTTATTATGAATTTAACGAAAATATTTTGGATAGGCAATATAAAAAATGGAACAAATACAATACGGGTAGTTATGTATATATCCTAGATGGAAACAGTACAAGTTATCAACTGTATAAACTTAAAAACAAGCTAGTATTTATAAATAATAATAGTTTGGAATTGAGCGTTGACGTAGATAGCATGAGAAAGAAATATTATACCATAAGTAGACCGAAAGGTATAAAAATGCGTTGTGGTACACCTAGGTTAGCAAGAAAACTATTTAATGAATCTTTGGCATTGGAGTATAGATTTCCAATAAAACGCGATTTAGGTAAAAGTACTTTATGTAAAAAAATAAAACTAGTACATGAGTTTGATGTCAAGTATGGCTATATAAACTTTGAAAAAGAGCAATGTATAGAAAAGCCAAATTTCAATATCAGAGTAAGTTATGCCTATGGATTTCTCTTACTTCCTAATGATGTAAAATACACGGATGAAGTGATAGAGAAGATACTACATAAATATAAACAAGCATGGGAATGCACAAAGGAGAAACTGCAACATAAAACTGCAAAGAATGACAGCAATCTTACACTGCTTGAAAAAGCCGTAGGCAAAGAGAAGCTGGAATGTTTAGATAAATATTTGGTATGGGATGCAAATGAGTCAAAATAATCTTACACTATGCGATAGAAAGTAATGATCTTGATTTCCTCGATATCTCAACCACTATAATTGATAACGGATAAATTTTTTCATATAATATACCTCAGTATATTATATCTTGAGTACTATCCTATTCTTAATCTTAGGATAATACTTTAGCAATCATATATAAGCCATATTTATGTTAAAAAAGGTATAATAACGCAAAATTTGTGTATAGATAAGGATAGGTATGAAGTTCGAAGATTTCGAAATAGATGAAACAGAAGATTTTGCAGCGATGCTCGAGGAATCGTTTAAAAAATCAGAATCAAAAAGTGATTTAGTTACAGGTACAATCGTTAAGATTGATGAGAAAGACAATTTAGTGGTAGTAGACATTGGTGGTGGTAGAGATGCAAATCTCGACCTAGCCGAAATCACAGACGAAGAAGGCAACATTACTTTTGCAGTTAATGATACGATTGAAGTTGTCACTATGGGTAGAGGTCGTATCTCTCATAAAGCAGCTCTTGGACGTGTAGCATTAAATGAATTTATTTCTGAATATGATGAAGAACAAGAGTACATCATCGAAGGTGTAGTCACTAAGAAAAACAAAGGTGGGTATGTTGTTGAGGTTGATGGATTAGAATTTTTCATGCCACGTACACTCTCATACCTTTCTTCTAAGCCAGGTGTTGATTCAATTGGTAAAAAAGTAAAAGCTGTTATCGTTAAAGTAGATAAAGAAAAAGGTTCTGTTGTTGTTTCAAGAAAAGAACTCATCGAAAGAGATAAAGCTAAAACAGATGAAATAGTTGGAGCTTTACTTGAAAATAAAGAGCCTGTCATTGGTACGATTAAGAAAATCACTTCTTATGGTATGTTTGTAGATGTTGGTGGTATGGATGGACTTGTACACTACTCACAAATTTCTCATAAAGGGCCTGTAAACCCTTCAAAGTATTTTGCTGAAGGTGATGAAGTAAATGTTGTCGCTCTTGAGTATGATAAAAAGAAAAGACACCTTTCACTTTCAATCAAAGATGCCAACCCTGATCCTTGGGCTGACATTGATGCTATCATCGGTGTGGGTGACACAGTAACAGCTACTGTTTCTAACATCGAACCATATGGTGTATTTGTTGACCTTGGTGAAGACCTTGAGGCATTCCTTCACGTGTCTGAAATCTCTTGGGACAAAAATGTTAAACACCCTAAAGATTACTTAGAGAATAATTCTGAAATTAACGTTGAAGTCATCGAAGTAGACAAAGAGGGTAGAAGACTTAGAGTAAGTCTTAAAAACCTTCTTCCTAAACCGATGGATGCATTTACAGCATCTAACAGAGTTGGTGATGTAGTGAAGGGTACCGTTACTTCTATCACAGATTTTGGTGCATTTGTTAAAGTAGGTGAGATTGAAGGTCTTTTACATAACCAAGAAATATCTTGGGATAAATCTAAAAATGCTAAATCAGAACTTAAATCAGGTGATGAAGTAGAAGTTAAGATTATCAAAATTGATAGAGATGCTGGTAAAATTTCACTTTCTAAGAAAGCACTTGAAGCATCACCTGTTAAAGCATTTGCCCAAACACATAAAAATGGAACTATCGTAACTGGTACAGTCAAAGACAAAAAAGACTTTGGTGTATTTATCTCACTTGAAGACGATGTCGATGCACTTATCAGAACAGAAGATCTTCACCCACTTAAATTTGACGAAATTGAAAAAGGTCAAGAAATTAAAGGGGTTATCTCTTTCATTGATGCAAATGCAGACAGAATAAGAGTTTCTGTCAAAAAACTTGAGCGTCAAGAAGAGAGAGAAGCTATGGATCAATTTAACAATGAAAATGATAAAGATGATAGCATGACTTTAGGTGATGCCTTCGCAGACTTTAAAAAATAATCAATAAGTAAAGTGAAATTCTAAATTTCATTTTACCTTGAAGAAGATAAAGTATATAGCTTCTTCACTTTCTACTGTAGTCGGAGAAATACGACTCATCGTATGCCTCCCCTCCTACTTTATATAAAACTTAACAAAGGTTAAAACCATGTCAAAAAAAACAATTGTTGTTTGTGATCATATTCATCAAGATGGGCTAGATATTTTAGCTAATGACAGTGAAATAGAATTGATAAATGCAGCTGATGAGCCTAAAGATAAACTTATCTCAGATATCATTCCTTTAGCAGATGTGGCTATTACGCGTTCTTCTACAGATGTAGATGATGCATTTTTAGCTGCAGCAACAAAAGTAACCGCAGTTGTTCGTGCCGGTGTTGGTGTAGACAATGTCGACATCCCTGGTTCTTCGAAACAAGGCATTGTTATCATGAACGTACCAACGGCAAACACCATAGCTGCAGTTGAACTTACTATGACACATATGCTTTCATGTGTACGTTCTTTCCCTTATGCACATAACAACTTGAAGCTTGACCGTGTGTGGAGAAGACAAGACTGGTATGGTACTGAGCTTAAAGATAAAAAACTAGGTATTATTGGTTTTGGTAATATTGGTTCTCGTGTAGGTAAAAGAGCCAAAGCATTTGAGATGGATGTATTGGCATTTGACCCTTATATAGATGCATCAAAAGCAACGGACTTAGACATCGGGTATACAAAAAACTTTGAAGACATTTTAGCTTGTGATATTATCACGATTCACACACCTAAAAATCCTGAAACATTAGGGATGATAGACAAAGCAGAAATTGCTAAAATGAAAGACGGTGTGATACTCATTAACTGTGCAAGAGGTGGACTTTTTAATGAAGATGCACTCTTTGAAGGTCTTAAAAGTGGTAAGATAGCAAAAGCAGGTATTGATGTATTTAACAAAGAACCTGCGACGGATCATCCACTACTTGACCTTGATAATGTAACAGTGACACCACACCTTGGTGCAAACACAAAAGAGTCTCAAAAAAATATTGCTATTCAAGCGGCTGAAAATGCTATTGCAGCGGCAAAAGGTATTTCATACCCGAATGCCTTAAATTTACCTATTAAGGAAAATGAACTCCCTGACTTTGTGAGACCTTACCTTGAACTTATCCAAAAAATAGGGCATCTATCTGCACAAGTAACAAAGTCAGCAGTGAAGTCCATCAAAGTGATGGCTACGGGACCTGTGGCTGAGTATATAGAATCTATGGGAACATTTGCAACGGTTGGTGTACTTACAGAATCTGTAGGAGACCAAGTAAACTATGTAAATGCGGAGTTTGTAGCACAAGAGCGTGGTATTGAAATTACAAAAGAAGTTAAGCCAAATAACTCTGGTTTTACTAACAAAGTGGGTATTAAACTTACAACGGCTGAGAGAATTATATCTATCGCTGGTACAGTATTTGATGATAATGTGCAACGTATTATAGAAATTGATGATTATGTACTTGATGTTGAACCAAAAGGTACCATGATATTTTTCAAAAACACTGACACGCCAGGTGTCATAGGTCATGTAGGTAAAATCATGGCCGATAATGGGCTAAACATTTCAGATTTTAGACTAGGACGTGACTCCAAACAACAGGCATTGGCTGTGGTACGTATAGATGGCCATGTAACTAAAGATGTCATAGAGGCACTACAAGGACTCGAAGCGTGTATCAGTGTTTCTCACGCTACGCTTTAATACCTATATCGCTACAAATCATCTACGGATAGTTTGTAGCTTTGTCAAAGTTATTCAATTATTCTTATCAAAAAAACCTACTTTAATCATTAATTCAGCTTATACTTACTATAATATCTTCAAAATATAAGTATAGATAATATACTGTAATCATAATGGAGTTATAAATGATAGTAAAAAAATCACTGCTATTGCTTCTTTTAAATCTACCTCTTTTAGCAAGTGTTGAAAATCTAACATTAGATACAGCACTCTCGATGCTCAAAGAGAATAATCTAGAATTAAAAATCTCTAGATTTAATGAACAAATGAAGGCATATGAAGCTAAAGCAGTCGAAGGACAAAACTACGGTAAACTAGATATATCACTTACAGGTATGCGTTCAAATGATGCGGGAAATGTTTTTGGTTTTAAGTTGCAAAGTAGAGAGGCAACATTTGGTGACTTCGGATTTGCAGAGTTTGATACCTCTGGAGCTACAAATCCATTACCCGTGGCACCGAATGCACTTAATTATCCTGATGCACGTAACCATTACCAAACTAAAATATCATACATGTTGCCATTGTATACAGGTGGTAAATTAAGTGAATATGGTCGTATTACCAAGGCAATGCAACGTATGAGTCAGTTTGATACTCAAAAGTTATTGAATGAAAAAATATTTCAGACTAAAAAAGCATTTTACGATATTTCACTCATTCAAAATTATATTTATAATCTTTCAAAAATTATAAAAAATATTAGACAATTAAAAGAGATTATAGCTAGTATGAAACAAGAAGGGTATGCACAGGAGATTGATAAACTTGAAGTAGAAGCGAGGCTTTTTGAAGCGCAAAGCATGTATAACCAAGCCAAACTCAATCGTAATCTGGCATATCAATTTCTTTCATTTTTACTCAATACTGAAGTCTCTTCCATTAAAAATGTAAGTGATATGGCTTCCATACCTGTCATACATTTAGATGAGATAGAGCGTACAAATATTGATATACAAAAAGCAAACCTTGGACTTAAAATCACGCAAATGGCTGTGGGCGTAGAAGAGGCAAATTATCTACCAACAGTTGGTGCTTTTGGTGAATATGGAAGTGCTGATAATACGCTATGGAATGAGTTTACAGATAAAGATGCCTATACAGTAGGTGTGCAAGTAAAATGGAATCTGTTTAATGGTGGAGCAGATGCTGCGAACCTTGAAAAAGCAAAAGTAAATCGCCTTAAAGTGCAAAACCAAGTACTCTTAGCAAAGTCTGGTATCAAACTGAAAATCAAAAAACTTCAAACTGAGATACTCAGTAAAAATGCGGATGTGAAAAGTTATACTAAACAACTACAGTTTGCAAAAAAGGTATATGTAAATTACCGTTCACGCTATAAAGAGGGTATAGTATCTATCACGGATGTACTTATTAAGCAGTCAAAAGAGTTAGAGATATTATTAAAACTTTTAACAGTTAAAAATGAGAGAAATACAAAAATATTTGAGCTAGAAAGTCTCATCAATAAAGGGGTAAATTCATGAGAACAATAAAACTAATGATACTGATGATTGCAGTAGCATCATCAAGCAGTGCAGTAGAGATTAACCTAAGTGGTTCCGTGGTGTCTGACAACCAGAAGATGCTAACAAGTCGTTATATGGGATACGTAAAAAATATGGCTGTCTCTGAGGGTGACATTGTTAAAAAAGGTGACCTTATTTACGAGATAGATTCTAAAGAAGTGGAGTCTGCAGAACGTCAAGTTGATCTTGCTATCTCACAAGCTAGACTTGCTTTACAGATGAATAAGAACCAATACAACAATATACTTATAAACTTGGCACGTCATGAGAGACTCTTTAAGAAAAATATGGTTTCTAAATATGAGTTTGAGCAGTTACAACTTGCTGCTAAAAATCTAAAAGATATGGTGAAAATATCAGAAGAACAGATGAATCAAGCATTAGCAAAAAAAGATGAAGTTATAAATCAGTATAATTACTTGATTATACATGCACCGAACGATGGGGTGATAGTGGAAAAGCGTTTAAACGTAGGGGAGATGGCAATACCTGGCATGCCAGCAGTTGTGTTAACTGACTTGAGTAAACTAAAAGTAGTTTCAGAGCTTAGTGAAACACAACTAAAGTACATTAATATGGGTAAAAAGGTAGAGATGGAGATACCTTCTATTGGGTTTAAGACAAGTGGGAAGATCACAGCCATTGTACCAAACTCAAATCCTATGACACACAAATTTAAGATTATTATCAAATTTGATGAGCAGAGTACATCAGTTTACCCAGGTATGTATACTAAAATAACGATTAGATAGGTGGGATATGGAAACAGATAATAAAGAAATCAAAACAGAATACCAGATTATTAATGTTGCAGGTACTTTAGCAAAAGGATTTTTAAAAAATCCACTTACTTCAGTGCTAGGTGTATTTTTACTTATTATGGGATACCTTGCCCTTAGTACTATGCCAAGAGAGGAAGATCCTCAAATTGCTATTTCTGGCGGTGCTGTTATTGTTGCTATGCCAGGGGCAACGCCTAAAGAGATTGAAAATATCATCGTAAAACCACTTGAACGAAAGTTAAGAGAAATACGTGGTATTGAACATATTTACGGTATGGCTATGGATAATGTGGGTATAGTCAATGTCATGTATTATATAGGTGAAAATAGAGAAGATTCTAACCTGAAACTCTATGATAAGGTGATGCAAAATATGGATGCTATGCCAAAAGGTGTGATGCAACCTCTGATTAAACCTTTTGATATTGATATTGATATTCCTATTATAACGGTGGCATTTTATCCTAAGGCTGGAAAAAATGTAGATGACGTAACACTGTTTGAAACGGTACGTGAAGTACAACAGCATATTAATGCGGTTGATTATGTAGCAAAAACAACACTTAAAGGTGCTAGAAGAGCACAGTACAACATAGAAGTCGATATGGGAAAACTTTCTGCCTATCATCTATCTTTAGGTCAGATAATGCAAGCTGTACAGTCAGTTGCAGTGGATGTACCTGATGTAAAAGGCAAGACCAAGGATGGACATTTGGTTGTTTTTGGTGTTAAAAATGCTATAGAGAGTGTAGAAGATGTAGGTTCAGTCATTGTTGCACAATATATGGGTTCACCTATCTATTTACGTGATGTAGCCAAGGTTACACATGGCATAGATATACAAAATTTTCAAACAGCTCAAATATTGTCTAAAAGTGAACACAATGCTACACTTAGTGAAGCGGCAAATCAAATTACGATGACAGTAGCAAAATTAGCTGGGACAAACGCTGTGTTTGTTGCTGAAGATGTGGTTAAAATACTTGAAAAGTATCAAAGTACGTTTGATGAAATTGGGGTAGGGTATCTCATTACCAGAAACTATGGAGAAAGAGCAAATGAAGCGGTCAATGAATTGATGAATCACTTGTTGATTACCATTGTGATTATAGCACTTATGCTTGTATTTGCTTTAGGATGGAGAGAGTCGTTGATTGTGACATTCTCAGTGCCTGCTATTTTGGCGGTGACACTTTTTACCGCATGGATGACAGGACAAACGATGAATAGGATTACCCTTTTTGCACTTCTATTATCCCTTGGTCTACTGGTGGATGCAGCCATTATTGTCATTGAAAATATTCACAGACATTTACATGCATATGGGGTTGAGGACAAAGAGATGGAAGAGTTGCTTATCGAAGCTACCGATGAGATTGGGGCTCCTACAAACATAGCGACACTTGCCATTATCTTGACGATGGTACCTATGGCATTTGTTGGGGGAATGATGGGGTCATTTATGAAGCCTATCCCTTACAACGTACCAGTTGCACTTATAGCTTCCTTGTTTGTGGCATATATATTTACGCCATATCTAAGTTTAAAACTTTTGAAAAAACCGGAACATAAACATGCAGAAAAAGAGACAATGCAAAATGAAGATAAAAATAAAGGGTCAAAATAATGAAAAATCTTGAAAGTTTTATTTATGGTATCCTTAATAGTAAGTATAAAAAGAAGTTAGTCATCATCTTAACTGTAGTAGCATTTTTCTTGTCACTTATGATGTTTCCTACCAAGATGGTGCTGGCTAAAATGTTACCAGGGAAAAGTGATAATACTTTTTCTATCTATGTAGATATCCCTGCAGGTTCAGCCATAGAGCAGACGAAAAAAGTAAGTAGCTGTGTGATTGACTTTTTAAAAAAAGAGTCAGAAGTGATGAACATAGCACTCTTTTTGGGACAGGGAATACCACTTGATTATGCAGGTCTGGTTAAAGGTGCTAGCATGAAACGTACAGAAAATGTTTCAGAGATCTCTGTTAACTTAACAGATAAACACCATAGAGAAGAGCCATCATTTTTAATGGTTCAGCGTTTACGACCACTTATAAAAGAGGCTTGTGTACCTTTAGTTAGAGGGACAAATATTAAGTTTATAGAACAACCTTCTGGTCCTCCTACCTTAGCATCTATCGTAGTAGAGGTCCATGGTGAAAACCTTTCTAAAATAAGATCATTGGCTGTGGATGTCGCAGATATTTTGTCTGATACTGAAGGTTTGGTAGACATAGACATCATGGCAGATGAAAATTTTGAAAAATATGAACTCATTCCAGACAAAGAAAAGATAGCACGTTCAGGGCTTTCTGTCAAGCAAGTAAATAACATTTTATATCTTGCTTTTGAGGGAATGGTCATTGCCCATAAAAACTCTAAAAATTCGCCAGATCAGATAAACATTTTTTTGGTATTAGACAATGAGAGTAAAAAGTTACCAACATCAAATGTCGATGCCTTACAAAGTAAACTCTCTTCACTTAACCTTATGAACATGAAAGGGATGATGGTACCACTTTCTGAAGTAGTAAGCATTAAAAAAGTGAAATCAAATTATATGATTATGCATAAAGACTTGTCACGTATGACAAATGTCATAGCTGAGACAGATATGGTATCACAAGTGTATCCATTGTTAGAAGCACGTGATGTGATGCTAGAGAAGTTTGAAAATGATTACATCATCACTAAAGCGGGTTTCTCTACATATATGTTTGACTTTACACTTAAAGACAGAGTGACGCATGAAGAGTTTCTTATACGCTGGGATGGTGAAATGAAAGTAACACTTGATACCTTTAGGGACTTAGGTGGTGCGTTTATTTCTGCTTTGATTTTAATTTTCTTATTGCTTGTTATTTACTATAAAAGTTTTGCTATCTCAGGCATAGTATTACTTGGTTCGTTCCTCTCCCTCATTGGGGTGATTGTAGGACACTGGGTAGCAAACTGGTTTACAGCGGAAACCTTTTTCTTAACGGCAACTTCGTTGATTGGGTTTATCGCACTTATTGGTATCTCTTCTAGGAACTCATTACTACTCATTGACTTTGCTAAGGCCTTGATGGAGTGTGAGGGTATGGAGAAAAAAAGAGCCATTGCTGTTGCAGCTGCTACACGTGCTAAACCCATTGCTTTGACGGCAGTTGCTATTATCTTAGGTTCTGCACTGCTAGCAGGTGACCCTGTCTTTGGGGGGCTAGGTGTTGCTCTTATCTCTGGTACGGTTGCTGCTGTGTTTGTTTCACTTCTATTTGTACCTGTACTGATGGATAACACTAAAGCGATGGACTTTGACAAAAATCCGCATTGCGATGCAGAACACAAAGAAAATATTTCTATCACAAAATAACACACTTGTGACATTGGCTCATGCTGAGCCTATGTCACTCCTTTCTAACCTACATCATTAAATTCATTTACCCCATTTAAATCATCTATTGGCTATAATCATTTATTATTTTTTAAGGAGCTACAATGGCTACAATCGGAATGGGTGACATCAAAAAAGGTGCAAGACTAGAGATAACGGGGAATCCCTATAGAGTAACAGAGTTTCAACATGTAAAGCCAGGTAAGGGTGCGGCATTTGTACGTATGAAAATCAAAAACCTCCAAACTGGTAAAGTGATAGAAAAAACGGTACATGCGGGTGACAAATTTGACGTACCAGAACTTGAACAAAAAACAATGCAGTACCTTTATGATGATGGTGAAATGCTTCAGTTTATGGACACCACAACGTATGACCAAATAGGGCTTACGCATGAACAAGTAGGTAAAGATACGTTTGACTTTATGATAGATGGTATGGAAGCTGATATTTTATTTCATGATGGTAAGGCT
>Ga0256839_1004192_pt1 | contig 14255 bp, 14 predicted proteins | sample 354166metaG_FD_185968 | JGI IMG/M metagenome (GOLD analysis project Ga0256839, IMG submission 185968) | Hydrothermal vent microbial communities from Mid Atlantic Ridge, Atlantic Ocean - 354-166 | ecosystem: Environmental > Aquatic > Marine > Hydrothermal vents | place: Atlantic Ocean: Mid... | reverse complement strand
GCCTTTTTCATTACCACGATGGTCCTGTCAAAGGTTTTCCTGTCCACAGGGAATGGTGTTCCGTCCTTGCCGCCGTGCGCAAAACTGTATCGCGCGGGATCGGAGTAGCTCGGAGGTTTCCCGTAAATCAGCTCTGATACAAGGCTCAGCGCCCTTATTGTCCCGGGGCCCACCCCCTGTATGGCCAGGAGTGACTCGAAATCCGCCGGCTGCCTCTCATAGGTTTTTATGAGAGTGCCCCTGAGCCGGGCGGGATTGATGTCGGAGCCTGTTATGTTGTGTCTTTTTGTAAGTTCCAGGATATTAACGGACTTTATTTCCCGCAGAAGCCTGTCCGGCTCTGTCTTCGCCAGCTCAACGGATACCCGCCTTGCCCCTTCGCTGCGTGCATCCACCATGTTCAGCGATGCCTGTCTCGTATCGCAGCATACCGCCTTGTGGGGCTCCACGACGAAGTCCTTTACATCGTCCCCGAGCCAGTGGTACCTGCGGGCCATCCTGTTCAGCGGATTCATGCCCTGCTGCACCACGGCCCAGTGCATGTTTCTTGTAAAGAGAAACACGTGGTGATAGAGCTGATACCCGTCCTGTACAGCGGTGTTGTCCACCTTGGCGGACAGCCTGCTGGCATATACAAGCCGCCGCGGTTCAAACGAGTGTTTTTCCCCGTAAGACTCTATTTCACCGGGCGTTTTTCTTGATGTGGAGCCTTTTCCGCCGGCTATGAATATCCCTATGTCGCTTTCAAGCCCCCTGATCCCCTCCTTTGCAGCGCCGAGCACGGTCGTTGTCAGTCCGCTGGAGTGCCAGTCAAAACCGAGTACGCAACCGAATGCCTGGAACCAGAACGGGTCTGAAAACTTCTTTAAGATTTCTTCGGGGCCGAACTCGGATGCAATGGCCGCCAGAATCTCCCTTGCGAGCATGGACATCCGGCTGAAAAGCCAGCGGGGGGCCTTCCCGTAATGAAGGGGCAGGGTTGCAAGGCCTGTGCGGGGCATGGCTGTATTATACCAGAAATTGCAACAGTTCACCCCTGTCTGCGCGTAACGCACGGGCAGGCGGAGAGGGCGTTGAACTATTGCGGTATGATATGAATCATAATAATATTCTCTTATAGTGTTATAATATGATTAAATATGCTTGATATAATGGCCGTTTTTTTCCGGAAAGGCTGCGTACGGGAAAGCGGCTGAGAGAAAGGAGAAACACGATGAAAAGAGCAAAAGGCACGAGTATCGCGGTGCTGATCGCGGTCTTCAGCATTGCAACGCTTGCAATAGCAGGCAGCCAGCCGAAGTATCCCGTAAAAGGAAGGCACAAGGGCGGAGACGTTACGCCCAGGCAGGCGTACGAGATGCTCAAAAAGGATCCCGAAAACACCTTCCTGGTGGATGTAAGGACCCGTTACGAATACCAGGATGTAGGGCATCCCGTAGGTGCATACAACATCCCTTGGCTGTTCAGCACCACGAGGGCTACAAAGAGGGGTTACGCAAAGGTGCTTAATAAAAATTTCTGCAGGGACCTGAAGGCCCGTTTCAACCCCGAGACCGACACACTTTTACTGCTGTGCCGCAGCGCGCAGAGGACGGTCGCGGCCTCCACCGCCGCCGTGGATTGCGGATTCAGGGAAGACAGGGTGTTCAACGTGCTGGCCGGTTTCGAAGGTGACAAGGTCAGGGACAGGAACAGCCCTTACTACGGAAAGCGGAGGATCGCCGGATGGCGCCTTGAGGGGCTGCCGTGGACATACAGGATGGATCCGGAATACATGTACCTGCCGGACCTGCAGAAACAGGATCCGGGATATGGGAAATGATTTCCGGCAGACACGTTGCTATTAACATCAACGTGTTATATTATAGAACCGACCGACGGTTCAGCCCGCCTCCCCGCAGCAGGGGGGGGGAGGGCTGGCTCAGCGCGGAAAGGAGATCATGAATGCCGGAGATAAAAAGCCGTGAGGCCAAACCCATTCCCGGAGTCGAGTACTCGGAGATTCGCATTCCCGACGAGCACTATCTCGGCACCGGCGAATTCACGACCGTTATCGAGCCCGGGGCCCTGTCCAGGATAAACCCCATAATCAGCAATGTCATGAACGAGCCCTATTTCCTGTTGATAGTAAACATCAACCTCGGGATCGACCAGGTAACCGCCCTGCTCGGCAAGATGCACGAGGAACCGCCTGTTTCCAGAAAGGTCTTTGCCGTCCCAAAGGACATCAGGATAGAAGACGCCAATGATTTCACCGTGAGCTTCAGGGAGTGGGAAATCACCGGAATGCGACTTAACGGGGATAATCTGCCGGTAGTGGAATAAAATCGATTTACTTCCTCTTCAATGCCTCTTCAACCGTCTTTATGGCGCAGAACTCGCCGCACATGCTGCATACCTGCGCTTCTGCCGGCGGGACCTCCGAGCGCCGGCTTTTAACCTTTTCAGGATTGAGGGACAACTCTATCTGGCCGTTCCAGTCAAGGGCCTTTCTCCTGCGGGCCATCTCCCTGTCAATATCCATGGCGCCCCTGACCCCCTTTGCAATATCGGCGGCGTGGGCTGCAATCCTTGACGCGATAACCCCTTCCCTGACGTCTTCAATGTCCGGCAGCCTGATATGCTCCGAGGGTGTCACATAGCAGAGGAAGTCGGCCCCCGCGGCCCCTCCGACGGCCCCTCCTATGGCGGCGGCAATGTGGTCATAGCCCATGGCTATGTCCGTTACAAGGGGGCCGAGCACATAAAACGGCGCACCCCTGCATATCTCTTTCTGCATCTTTATATTCAGCTCCACCTGGTCGAGGGGCACATGGCCCGGGCCCTCTATGATTACCTGCACCCCTGCCTCAAGGGCCCTGTCCCTTAATTTGCCAAGGGTTAAAAGCTCGTCCATCTGCGTCCTGTCCGTGGCGTCGGCCAGACATCCGGGCCTGGCTCCGTCTCCGAGGCTCAGGGTGAGGTCATATCTGCCTGCTATCTCAAGAAGCCTGTCGTAGTATTCATAGAGGGGGTTTTCCCTGTCATTGTATATCATCCATTCAACGAGAAACGCCCCGCCGCGGCTGACGATATCAAGTATCCTGCCGTCTTCCCTCAGGGTCTCAATGGTCTTTCTTGTCAGTCCGCAGTGCACGGTTATAAAATCAACCATGTCTTCGGCATGACCTTCGATGGCGTTGAACAGGTCATCAACTGTCATCTTCGCGATAGAGCCTTTTTCCTCCGCAGCCCTTGCCACTGCCTCGTAAATGGGAACCGTCCCGACCGCTATCGTGGACCTCCCGATCAGCATTTTCCTTATTTCCTTGATACGCCCGCCGGTTGAGAGGTCCATCACCGCATCAGCGCCGTATTTTATCAGCACATCCAGTTTTTCCCTCTCTTCGTCCAGCGATACCCTGTCCCTTGATGTCCCTATGTTGGCGTTTATCTTGGTCTTAAGACCCTTCCCGATACCGAGCGGCTTTATGTCATGATGGATATTCCTTGTAATAACCGTAAGGCCGGATGCGATGTCTTCGGAAAGCTGTTCCGGCCCGATCCCCTCCCGGGCCGCCACCTGCTTCACCTCATCCGTGATCACGCCTTTCCTGGCAAGCTCGATCCTTGTATGCCGTAAATTTCTGGTCATGATTTCTCCGTTAATAAAGTTAACTCCTCAGCCTTCCTGCGGATGTCCGCCGCTCCCAGTATCCCTGATATCATAGCGACCCCGTACGCACCCGCGGCCCGTACTTCCCTTATTCTGCGGCCTCTTACCCCGCCGATTGCAAATACCGGGATGCCCACCGCACTGCAGACCCTTTTCAGCGTATCCAGCCCCGCAGGGGGCCCGTATTTCAGTTTCGACGGCGTCCTGTAAACAGGCCCGAGGGTTATAAAATCAGCTCCCCCGTTCTCAGCCTCCCGCGCCTCTTTCAGGGAATGCGTCGAAACACCGATCAGCAGTTGTCCCCCCACCGCGTTTCTGACGGCACGGACGGGGATACTCTGCTGCGTGAGATGCACGCCGTCCGCGCGGACGGCAAGCGCCACGTCAAACCTGCCGTTTATAAAGAGCCGCGCCCCGTATTTTTCCGTCAGGGACCTCATCCTGTACGCCAGTTTCAGCAAATCCCGTGTGGCCAGGTCTTTTTCCCTGAGCTGCACGGCCCTCACCCCGCCGCTTAAGGCCTTGCCGACAGCGGACAGCAGGCCGCGCGTTGCGCCCTGCGGGTTGCGAGTGTCCGGCAACCGCATCCTGTCGGTTACGAGGTACAGCCTGAAGTCTACAGGGCCGGGCCGCACAACCCCCTCACAGCATTCCCTCTATGGGACTGCTTGCCGTGGCGTAGAGCTTTCTCGGTATCCTGCCGGCCCTGTATGCCAGCCGGCCCGCCATCACGGCATGCTTCATGGCCGCGGCCATTGCAACGGGGTCATCCGCGCCTGCTATTGCGGTATTAAGCAGCACCGCATCACATCCGAGCTCCATTGCGACCGCTGCGTCGGAGGCAGTGCCCACACCGGCGTCGACAATAACCGGGGTGGTTGCCTGCTCGAGAATGATTTTTATATTGTAAGGGTTTCTGATCCCGAGCCCCGAGCCAATGGGCGCTGCAAGCGGCATCACGGCGGCGGCCCCCGCATCCACCAGCCTGCGGGCCATAACAGGGTCGTCGTTTGTATACGGGAGCACGATAAAACCCTCTTTGGCCAGAATCTCCGTCGCCTTCAGGAGCCCCGGCGTATCGGGGAAAAGGGTCTTTTCATCCCCTATCACCTCAAGCTTTACAAGATCGGACACCCCTGCCTCGCGCGCAAGCCTCGAGTACCGCAACGCATCCTCCACAGTGTAGCAGCCCGCGGTGTTGGGAAGTATCTTGTATTTCCCGGGATCAATATAATCAAGAAGGTTCTCCGAGTCCCTGTTGAATATATTCGTCCTTCTGACGGCCACGGTCACCACATCGGCGCCGGAGGCCTCGACGGCCCTTGCAGTCTCTTCAAAGTTCCTGTATTTCCCGGTACCGACCCACAGCCGGGATTTGAATTCAATCCCCCTGATTACAAGTTTATCATCCATGTTTTCTCCTTTTCCGGCAATAATTCAGCATCCCCTCCCCACAGGTGGGGCGGAGACCTGATGAGTGTATCCCTCTTCGGCGAAGCAGCGGCATTGCTTTATCCACCACCCACAAAGTTCACGATCTCCACGCTGTCGCCGTCTTTAAGCACGTGCGTGTGAAAATCATCCTTCCTGATGATCCTGAGGTTGACCTCCACGGCCACCCTCGCAGGCTCTATCCCCAGGCATTCAAGAAGCCCTTTGACGGTCAGGCCATCTTTCAGTTCGGTTCCGTTGCCGTTGATCGTCAGTTTCATGGCTATATATGAATGTCCCTTGCACCTGCCTCAATACGCCTGAACTTCCCGGAGAGGCCGTTTGTGCTTTTCATGATTTCCCGTTGCAGAAATTCCCTCAGCCGGTCCCTTACATCCGCAGGCGCGCAATCCTCCACGTATTCCTTAAGGGACAGCAGGGCGTTTTCCCGGCAGAAATTCCTCATGGCCTCGCTCTGCGCGAGATGCCTGAATGTCCCGCCGCTCCTGCCTTCCCTGTAGCAGGCCGTGCACAGGCTCGGCACGAGCCCGAGGTCCGCGATCTTCTCGATCACCGCCTCCAGGCTCCGCTTGTCTCCTGTCTCAAACTGCTCGGTGTCCCCGCCTTCGACATAGCCCCACGGGCTTGTCTTCGATCCGGCCGAGACCTGTGAGGCCCCGGTTAAAAGCAGTTCGTCCCTGAGTTCAGGGGCCTCCCTTGTGGAGACCACGATCCCCACATACGGCAGGGCCAGCCTGTAGATTGCGACAATCTTTCTGAAATCATGATCCGACACCCTGTATTTCCGGTGATCCAGCTTCGATCCCTGCGCGGGCTGGAGCCTCGGGACGGAGACGGTGTGAGGACCGAAGCCGTATTTGCTCATCAGCCTGCGGCTGTGGGCAATCAATGCGGCCACCTCCCACCTCCAGTCATACAGGCCGAGCAGCACGCCCATCCCCACGTCTTCAAACCCTGCCTCCACAGCCCTGTCCATGACACTGATGCGCCACTCGTAATCCGCCTTTGCCCCGGAGGGGTGCAGATGCATGTATGACGGCAGGTGATACGTCTCCTGGAAGCACTGGTAGACCCCGATACCGCAGGATTTCAGCCTCCTGAAGTCCTCCACGCTCATGGGAGCGGTGTTTGCATGCAGGATGCGTACGGCGGTCCGGCCGTAAATCGCGGCGGCGACCTTCTCGAAATAATCAATACCCGTGCGCGCGGGATGCTCGCTAGCAACAAGGAGCAGCCTCCTGTAACCCTTATTTGCCAGGAGGGAGGCCTCTTCAACGGCCTCTTCAACCGACAGGGTCTTCCTCACGGCCTCCCTGTTGCCGGCCCTGAAACCGCAGTAGAGGCAGTTGTTCATGCACTCGTTGCTCAGGTAAAGGGGGGCGAACAGGACGATCCTCTTTCCGTAAACCTTTTCCTTCACCCTTCCCGCAGCTTCAAATATCTCGGCCCACATATCCTCATCCCTCAACTCCAGAAGGGCGGAGACCTCCTGGAGGGTCAGCACCTCCAGATCAAGGGATTTGGCGATGATGTCCCTGATACGGGCGGGATCCGTGTCAACACATTGCAGTTTCATTTCCCTCCAAAATAAAAAAACCGTATTCCCTGGGCGCAGTATATTCCGGGAATACGGTAAACTCTCTTTATTCCCTTTCCTTCGCCGGTATTATCCGGTTCAGGTTCAGAGGGTCTTCCCGGCTTCCCGGGAACTCTCAGGCTTATGCCTCCCCTAGGGTAATTTAAAGTATACTCCTTCAAAAACAGGCATGTCAAGCAGCGGCAATTCACAACCGTCGCGGAAACGTCAAAGTCGAAGCAGCCGGGCAGGGCCGGTTTTTCCGGTGAGAGAGACGCAAGCCTTTGGCCTTGCGAGGCTCCGGGATTTGCGGAAGCCTCTCCATAAGCGCATCGGCACGTTTTAAAGACCGTTCCATAGGCATTGAGCTTCAATGCGGCGGAGCGACTCATTATCAGGTGCGGCTTTTATCTATGAGGCATGGCGCATTGCCCTGTTTATAACACAGGCCGAGGGGAAAAATCCGGTCGCCTGTAATCTTGACGCGGTCCCGGGGAGTTGCAAACAGGATGCCGCGGTTACTTGGGAAGGATGAAATAGAAGTTGTTCCCGTACTCCGTAGGCTCATAACCCACAACCCCGCCGTGTATCTCAACCGCATTTTTGATAAAAGACAGGCCGTGTCCCGTGCCCGGCTTGTCCCGGGCATTGCTGCCGCGGTATTTTTCATCAAACAGCTTGTCCCTCTCTTCGGGGGGGATATGAGGACCGGTGCTGAAGACGTTGAACTTTACGCCGTCCCTGCCCGGGCCGAAGAAATCCTTGATGATCTCATGGCCGTATGATATGTATTTTTTCCTTTCGCCGGAAGCGGTGACTATCTCCTGAGTGTATTTCACGGCGTTTGAGAAGAGATTGGCATAGACCTGGGCCATCAGGCCCACATCCACAACGGTGATAATCTCGGCATCGGGGATGCCGCTGAAGCGGTCGTCCACCGCGATGCCCATTTCCTTCAACTGCTCCAGATAACGCTCAAGCTGGGGCTGGACAACATCCTTTTTCATGTTGCACGGCTTGGTCCGGAGGGTCAGACGCCCCTGGTCGAAATGGCTTTTACGGAACAGCGTCTCGATGAACAGGCTCATGTTTTTATAGTGTTTCTCAATATTTTCCAGCTCCCCGGTCAATCCCTGGTTGATGTCGGCCAGTTCTTTGAGATAATTCTTCATACATGCCTCGTCACACTTGCCAGCGGTCGACTTCTCGAAAAATTCCCTTTCCATTTCTATGTTTTTCTCTATCTTTCTCCTGAGCCCGCGGAGAAAGAGCTTGTAGACCATGTTGGGGACTATAATGTTGTGCTCAATGTCCACCACGAGGGAGCGGATAAAATTCAGATGCTCGATATTCTTCTCAACCAGAAACCTGTTGTGTATGTTGAAGCCTATGCGGTTTGCATACTTCTGAAAAAACAGCTCGCGGTGTTCCCCGATATCCATGACCGGGTATATCTCGAGCAGCCCGAGGACGTCATCCTTGACCTCAAAGGGCAGTTTCTCGATCAGCGGCTCCTTGCCCCGGATGGTCAGCACGAGGCTGTCCCTTTCGGTATAGTAGGGCTTCCCGGCCGGTTTCATGAAGTCGGGTGGCGGTGTTTTCAATTCATATTTCCCGTCCTCCGTCTTTGCCATCAGCTCCAGCTTGTTGGTCTTGGGATCGACTACGTAAAGGCATGCCTCCAGACTAAAAAAACTCTTGGGGATTGCAACGCATAAATTATAGAAATCCCCGATGCCGTCGAATTCCTGCGCCAGATCAAAGAATGTCTTTAAGGCGTCGTTTTCCTTCTGCGTGAAATTATACTTCAGGTAGTCTCTTTTTTTGCCCTCGATCCGTTCCAGTATATATTTCATATCTTGCATATTGTTCAAACCATCCGGAAGAAGTCGGTACTATTATACAATCTTTGCCCACTCGCCGCCTTACAGCGGCATAAAAACACCGCCCGCGGGCGGGGGGAATCCCGAAGGTTTTACGCCGGACTCTCCTGCCCGCTTATGCAACATTAAGGTCTGCATAAATCATACCACACCCGCTCCGACGGCATCGGCTGTCATCTTCTCGGCTGTTTCAAACACGGCCCTCTTTTCATCCTCTGTCCGGGCCTCGATATAAAACCGCACCTTGGGCTCGGTGCCCGAGGGCCTTATCATGAGCCACGAGCCGTCGTCGAACACGAGCTTTGTGCCGTCCACGGTGATGACGTCTTTCACCATCCTCCGCCTTCCGCCTATTTCGAGGGTCGTTCCTTTCCCGTACCGTTTCCTGATAACCGAGAGACGTTTTTCCAGCTCCTCTCCCGCGAGCGAGCGGTCCACCGCAATGCCGGAACGGTCGGGATAGTAATACCCGTACTCATCCATGATGTCTTTCAGGTAACCGCTCAGGTTCTTCCCTGTCACGGCCATCATCTCCACGGCGAGCAGAAGCCCGAACAGGGCATCCTTTTCAAGGGTGTGGTTATAGCCGGATATGCCGTCCGATTCTTCAAAGACAACTATGGCCCTTTCTTTTGCCGTCCTCAGCATGTAAGGCCTGAAGTTTTTAAACCCGACCTTTGTCTCCCTGACCGGCACCCCCAGCTTCCCGGCAATGGCATTGACAAGGTTGCTTGTCCCGACCGACTTTACCGCAACACCGTGGAACCCCTTGTGGACATGCAGAAAATGCAGGGCCATGGCGCCGAAATAATTCATGGGTATCTGCATTGCGGCGTCGGCATAGCGTATGCGGTCGCCGTCCGGGTCCATGATAACGCCGAGCCGGAATTCCGCATTGCTCCGGGCAAGGACCTCCGTTACCCCTTTCATGTTCTTCTCCGAGGGCTCCGGCGCCACACCGCCGAACAGGACATCGTCTTCGGTGCGGAGGTAGCGCAGCTTTCCGCTTTCGCCTATTATCCGCTGTATCCGCCCCCTTGTGGCGCCGTGGACATTGTCGATACAAATGATGCAGTCCTCCCTGTCGATGAAATCGCGTATCTTCCCGATGTCCAGGGTCTTCCTCTCGTTTACGTACCTGATATAAAGGCCGGTGAGGTCACACCTTTCAATGTGCCCCGGAGGAACCGGAGGGAGCAGGGGGGATTCGTTCATCATCTCATTGGCTGTCTCCTGAATTCTCGTTGTGATCTCCGGCCCTGCGGGACCGCCGTCTGAGGGGTTGAACTTGAAGCCGCCGTAGTTTGCAGGATTGTGTGAAGGCGTCAGATTAATCGAGCATGCGGCATGCAGCATCTCAATGCCTGCAGAAAACTCGGGCGTGGTCGCCTCGCCGGCATACCACGTTTTTATACCCTCCTTCTGAAGGAGGCCGATCACTTCTCTTGCGAATTCAGGGCCTAGGAAGCGGTTGTCATGGCCGACAATCACGCCCCTTTTCCGTATCTCGTCAAAACCGGAGACCCCCATTGCCCTCGTAACCGCCGGGTCATTCTCCCTGAACATGCGTATGACGGCGGCGGTCACTATTCTTACATTGTTGAATGTATAATCCGTGCCGATCTCGCCCCGCCATCCTGACGTGCCGAAAACAACCTTTGCAGGCGCGGTGTTTTCCCGCGCAAACCCTTCTATAACGGACAGCAGCCCGCGGTTCGTCGAAACATCCGACAATATGGCCTTCCAGCAGGAAGCGGCGTCTTCAAATCCCTGAATCATATATTCCTCCAGTGAATTTCAAAGTGGTACGGAAATATTATAGCACCTAAACCTTACAGCGGCATAAAAATACGCCTGGGGGCAGTGGAGTCCTGCGTAAAACCTCCGGACTCCACTGCCCGCTTATGCAACATTAAGGTTAAGGGATAATATCCGTGTGCATCCATATATAGAGAGAGTTTCTCAGGTTCAGGGTCAGATTTTCACCTTTCTCCAGACGGCTATCACCTTTCCCATTATCCTGCAGCTCCTGCCGAGTTTGATTGCCGGATATTCGGGATTCTCGCTTACCAGGAAGGTCTTTGGGCCCCTTTTGTGATATCTTCTGACTATCGACTCCCCCCATTCGTCGTTCACTACAATCACGTCTCCATCCGTTATATCCCCGCGCGGTACGAAAATCACATAGTCGCCGGCCCGGATTGCAGGGGACATGCTTTCCCCCTTCACTATGAGTGAAAACGCCCCGCGGGGCACATCCGGGAGGCTGATGTACTCGGCGATCTCTTCGGAAACGCGCTCGGGGAACCTGCCGGGAACCTTCCTGAGTACCGGTGTGCGTGTCAGTGGCTTTGCCGCTGAAGGAGACCGCTCTTCGTCATCCTCGCCTTTGCCCGAAAGCAGCCAGCCGGGGTCGCATTCCAGTATTTTAGCCATACGGTTAAGCAGGGCCGCGTCCGGCGTCCTGTGCCCCCGTTCGTACCTGTTCAGGGTGGGATAGGTGATGCCGAGCATTCTGGCGAGCTCTCCCTGGGTGATGCCCGCACTTGTTCTTGCTTTTTTTATTCTTATGCTCAACCGGGTAGCCATCAGGTTAAATTTTACTTGACAATGATTTAGCCGTTTGTTTATGATTTCTGTATACGCGGATAATCATTTCATCGGGATCAGGATAAAGAGGGGATGGGCTGAAAGTAATGATATTGGCAATCCTGTACAATATCGGGTGGGCTCGCCCTATCGGATTTTCCCTCTCCGGCCTTAAGCTCCGGTCCGCCGGGGGATCGGATGAATGGCATACGGGCCGGACGGTTTGCAGGCCGGGGACGGGTATGCACGGACGTATTGTCGCTGGATATTCGGTTGAAAAGCACATTGTACCTCGGGAGCATCAGGGCATTGCCCGGTGCTTCTTTATCAGGGCGGGGGCGCCGGCAGCCCCTGCCCTGCATGCTATACATTGTATATTTTTTTGACATGGGCGTCAACGCCGCGCCGGGAGACAACAATTCACAAGGGGAGGAATATTATGTCCGGGACAGCGAGAATCCTTGTTGTAGACGATCATCCGGAACTGCTGGAGTTTCTCAGACATACGTTAAGGAACAGGTACGCCGTTGCCACAGCGGTGGGCGTGCAGGAGGCGCTCAGGCACCTGTCCGACTATTCAGTCAACCTTGTCCTGCTTGACTTCAAAATGCCCGGGGCAAAGGGCGCAAGCGCCCTGAGGGAGATAAAGACGAAATGCGCTGATACCGAAGTCATTCTGATGACTGCATATGCGCCCGTTGAGGTCATACAGGAAGCCTTCAGGCTGGGTGCATTTGCATTTCTTATGAAGCCATTTGACGTTGATAACCTTATTAATACCATAGAGGAAGCGCTGAGGAACCAGTCCCTGGGCAGGACACTGAATCCGGGCGGGATAAGACGTTCGGTTTAGGGGAGCGGCGGTCCGATTGCGTACTTCCCCGGATTTCAACCATGAGCGGAATCGAAAAACTGGTCACAGACGTTTTGCATGATGTAAACTGGCTTATCGAGCCGCATGACAGCTTCGTGGAACTAATCGAGATAAACGGCAACCGCGTGGTAATCAGGTGCGTCGGTCACTGTGCGGGGTGTGAAAGTGACTGCATAAGCGTCGCCTTCAGGGAGCGTATCCCTGATATTGAGCTGGTCGTCAAATAACGCCGCCGGGGCAGTGGAGACTGTTCAGGCAACATTGAGCATAACGAGCTCTTTAAGGGCGGTTATGAACTTTTCCGATGTGTTCAGTGCCTCGCATCTTTTAAGATTCACGCCGTATTCCGCCGCGATATCCCTGTAGAGTATGTCTATCTCGTAGAGCGTTTCGATATGGTCGGATACAAAACTGACCGGCACAAGGAACAGGTTTTTACAGCCGCTCACGGCAAGCCGCTCAATGGTCTCCTCCGTGGAAGGCCGGAGCCACTTGACCGGTCCGACCCTGCTCTGGAATGAAAGGTCCCATCTTATGTCCCGGATATTATACGGGGCGGACGAGAGTCTCCTGTTAACTTCCCCGACCGTGCACTTTATGTGGTCGAGATAAGGGTCGCCTGACTTGATGAGGGATTCGGGAAGACCGTGGGCGCTGTAGACAATGTGGAAATCTTTGTCCCCGAAACCTGCCGTGCCCCTGGCGATTAATTCCGCAAGGGCATCTATATAGGCCGGGAAATCATACCATCTGTCGATGTATCTGACGCTGAGGCCCGTGTCCGTTACCTGTTTCCTGAACTCGTTGATGGTGGAGCCCGAGGTTGCCTTTGAATAATGCGGATAAAGGCTGAGCGCCGTTACATGCCTGATGCCTTCACCGACAATGTCCCGGACAATGTCTTTTATGTAGGGATGCCAGTAGCGCATGCCGGTAAAGACCTTGAAGCGTGAACCGTCAAGCGCTTTTTCGAGCGCGGCTGCCTGGGCCTTTGTGATATCCAGTATCGGTGATTTGCCCCCTATACGCCTGTACATCTCTTCCGTCTTTTTTGAGCGGAGCCTTGATATCAGCCACGCAACGGGCCTCTGGACAAAGGTTGGCCCGAGCCTGATGATGTCCCTGTCCGAGAAAAGATTATAGAGGAACGGCCTGACCGCCTGAAGGGAGTCGGGACCTCCGAGATTCAGCAGGACAACCCCTGTTATATCTTTTTTCCTGTCTGTCAATACCTCAGATGCCTCCACCGTGCGGTTCCATAAACCTTACAGTTGCATAAAACACCGCCCGCGGGAACCTGAAGCCGTTGTCCTTCTCACCCGAAAAACTGTAACACCCACGAGACCACCCCCTAACAGCAGGAGTGTAGAGGGTTCAGGCACAGGAACTGTCTCAAGGGTTACGGTTGCTTTAAGAACATCTGATGAACCGTCCGGGGTAAAACAGCAGTTGCCGTCCTTCCATGACAGTCCATATAAGTCACTTATTTCAACAGTGAATTTCCCGGTATTGTCATAACCGAAATACACTGTTGTGGGAGGATCGAAAACTACGTCAAATGTGTCGGTGCTGCCGCAGTTGCCGTTACAATGGCCGTTGCCAGTTACTGTTACAGTAACAATTCCCCCGTTATCTACCAATCCGACATCTTCAGGCAAGAGAAAATCCACTGATGCAGTAATATTGAAAGTGCTGTCAGTGGTGCTCTGAACAGATATCTCATTAATCTCCGCATAATCAAAGCTCCAGGGAATCCCCACCGCTAATGGAAAAATTCCTTCGGGCGGAGGTAACATATTATAGGATATATTTAAGTCGGCAGTGTTATAACTGATGCTATTCTTGTCCCCGATCCGGAAATCCACTGTTGTCGCCTCCGCAACAGATACAGATAACGTAGCGGTCGCCAGCACCAGAACACTTAATATGACCATCAATCTTTTCATTATTTGCCACCCATAAATTCAGATCGACTTTAGACTGCTCACCTCAGCACGCAGGCGTGCCTCTTTAAGCCCTTTGTTTTAAATCGAGTCCACTCGCGTGTAGCTGATTATAACAGAAAATGAGAAAAAAATACCTTTTTTTGCGATCACCCTCACGGAAACGTCAAAGTCGAAGCGCGTATGGATTAAAGCCTGGAGAGACGGCAAAGCTGTCAGTATTTCAGAGACCGGGGAGACGCAAACTCAGGTATGCCCTTGCAGCCATATCTCCGGGAGATTG
>Ga0256839_1004191_pt1 | contig 14258 bp, 14 predicted proteins | sample 354166metaG_FD_185968 | JGI IMG/M metagenome (GOLD analysis project Ga0256839, IMG submission 185968) | Hydrothermal vent microbial communities from Mid Atlantic Ridge, Atlantic Ocean - 354-166 | ecosystem: Environmental > Aquatic > Marine > Hydrothermal vents | place: Atlantic Ocean: Mid... | reverse complement strand
GGTACTTATTACTTGAATGCAGGAACAATAAAAAAATAATAAAATGAAAAAAGTAATTGGAAGTTTATTTTTCGTACTCTTTGCAGTGACGCTATCATTGGGTCAATCCCCTCTTGGTATATGGAAAAGTATTGATGATAATAGCGGAAAAGCCAGGTCAAAAGTTGAAATATACGAAAGCAATGGCAAAATTTATGGTAAAATCATTGATTTACTCTTAAAACCTAATGATACACTTTGTGACAAATGCGAAGGTAAATTAAAAAATAAGCCTGTTGTGGGTCTCGTTATTATCAATGATATGACAACTTATAAAGACTACTGGAAAAATGGTACTATTTTAGACCCTGAAAGTGGTAGTACTTACAGCTGTAGTATTTGGTTTGAATCAGGAAAACCAAATGAATTAAAAGTAAGAGGAAGACACTGGACAGGTATTTACAGAACGCAAACATGGTATAGAGTGCTTTAATTTTTTTTTACTAAATACCAAACTTTAACATAAAAAAATCCTTAACAAACAATATTTTTATGATTCCATGAGTTTAACTAGTGATTTTTTCAACGCCAAAAAACAATTCATGGAGCAAACATTTACTAAAGAAGATTTAACCGCTTATTTATATTCCGAAATGGACATTTTACAGCGTCTTGAGTTTGAAGAAACGCTAAATGCTAGTCCTGCTCTAACAAGAGAATTAAAAGAATTAAAGAAAGCCAAGCAGCAATTTCCAGGTGTTAAATTCAACGCACCTAAACGAAGTTTAAGACGAATATTAAACTATAGTCGTTCCATTGCTTTGGAGGGGCAGTGCTAGTTTATTAATAAAACACACCGCCGTTGCTAAGAAAGACGGCCTTTCTCCACGAAGGAAAGAGGCCGTTTTTTACGTTTCACTAACTCAGCACCGCAAACAATATCTGTACAAACAATATCTTCGTAATCAAAACCACGGGAAGCATCAATGTATAACCGAGTGTAGGCAATTTGTTCTCAGATTGTTCTAGGGCGTATTCTAAAATAGCAGGCTGTGTCGCCACCATTCCTGTCAAAAGCGCAAAAGGAATTTTGAGCCATTTGTACCCCATCCATAATACCAGAATAGCTGTCGTCGTAGCAATAATTGCGCCAGCTAAAAAGAGTGTTCCTGCTCCGCCTGCCATAATCGTTTCTATAAAAGTATGTCCTGACCGGATGCCAATACCTGCCAGCAATAATATAAGACCGAGTTGACGTAAAACTAGATTAGCACCAAAAGGCAGCGTCCAAACAATAGGCCCCGTACGCCTTAACGCACCTAGTACCAGTGCTACGATTAATGGCCCTCCAGCAAAACCCAACTTAAAAGACATTCCACCAGGTAATTCAAAAGAAACCATGCCCAAAAGCAGCCCCAAGGCCATGCCCGAACCAAAAGAAAGCAAGTTGATGTGGTTTAAAGCCTCATAGCTATTACCAAAAAAAGCACGTAATTTTTCCATGTCTTTTCTGCGTGTCACTGCTAATACACGGTCTCCTAATTCAAGTACCGTTTCTCCATTTGCGATCAAGTCCATATCGCCACGTTGAACACGGGTGATTATTGCTGTAAATCTTTCACTTAGATTAAGGGAGGCAATTTTTTCACCTGCAATACTTGGTTTTGATACAAAAATACGGCACACATCGAAAACGGTTCGGTCATAGCTGAGATCCTTTTCATGCACAACGCCTAATAATTTCGTGGCTTTTTCTAAGATTTCTTTACTTCCCACAATTACAATCCTATCGCCTAATTGAAAGGTGTTATCCATGGTTGAAAGAAATTCATTATCGCCCCTACTCATACGTCCGAAGACGAGTCGTTTTTGAAAATAAAGAAAAACTTCCCGAACGGTTTTTCCTACCATTTCTTCCTTTTTTATTTCTATCGTTCGGCTGCCAATATTTCTACTAATAGGGAAACTATCATCGTTTAGTTGTTGCTCTTCTTTTCGGAAATCAATTTTAAGTGCTTTTCTCATAAAACCAATGGCAAACATCACTCCAATTACCCCCATTGGGTAAGAAAGGGAATAGCCAATAACAGCGGCATTACTCATTTGTTCCTGCAAGGCTTTAGGCTGTGAGAGGTGGATCATATCGAGTAAACCCGCAAGTGATGCTGTATTGGTGGTACTTCCAGATAATAAGCCTGCTGCTGTAGCCGCATCGAAGCCAAATAAGAGGTAAACACCGACGGTTATCAGTGCAGAGAGGGTCAGCATACTGATTACAAAACCAAAATTTCGTAAGCCTTGTGACCTAAAACTAGAGAAAAAGCTCGGCCCGCTACTTAAACCAACAGTATATACAAACATGGACAAGCCTAGAACAATGATAATCTCTGGTACCTGGAGTTGAGGGTCAAGTGCTCCAAATGCTAGACCAACAAAAAGCACTGCTGAAACGCCTAGTTTTACGCCCTTTATTGGGATTCTCCCTATCCAATAACCTACTGCCGAAACAATAAAGAGCAGCAATAATGGGGACGTTTTAAAAGCTTCTATCATAGACAGTAGTTTAATAATCTCTAAAGAAGCAGTAAAGGTAGGTGTAAAAATTGAAAATCAACAACTGGTGTCTTAAGCGGGCAGGCTAAAATCAACATTTTTGGTTTTGTTGAGTTTTCCTTCAGACACTACTTGCTACATTAATCATGTAGTACTAAACATATAGCCACGACTTGTTCCACAGAATTGCGGAATAGATCGTGACCTATGTGTTTAAAAAAGAACCTAAGCAGTTACAGAAAGTGTTCATTTTATTCAAGCATTCTCAACGCACTTTCAAGTAATTCCTGCCGTTCTTTTAGTAAATCCTCGGCACGCTGCGTATGTATTTTTGCCCACTTTCTCCATTTGAAAGCACCTCGTCTTGGACGACAATACTTTGTATACCACCAATAAAAAACAGCCGATAAAGGCAAACTCAATAAATAAAACCAGGCAATAGGCTGCCCTGCAAAAAACCGAACAATTTTATATTGTAAAAAATAAGCAATAGGAAAGGTAAATACACCGCTCAAAATCTTAACAGTTGAAGTATAGCCAATGTATAAATCTAGTTTCCGAACCAGCCAACGCGGTATTTCCAAGGCGATAAAATTATTGATGTACCCATATAATGATAACGGCCAGCCTAAAACAGAAATGGGTGTAAACAATCCCTTTTTTCTAGCACTGATACCATCGTCTGTAAGTTTATTTTCTTTGATTACCTGGCGATAATGAGCTGCGGTATCTATTGTTTTTTGGTAAGTATCTGGATCGTTTTCTTTTAACGTTTTTAAGCCTTTAAGTAGTTGTTGGGTTCTGTTATAATTGGTTTCCACATCGAGTGGTAGTTCATTTTGTAAAATAATTTGAAGGCGATACAAAAGCTGATCTTGTTCATCATCTTCAGTATTGAGTATGAGCTTTTGCATTTGCCGCGTTATTTCGGCAGTCATTTTGCGGCTGGCATCTTTGGGGTTTTCAAGAAAATCTTCTTTCCATTTTTTTGCCAAAATAGGCTGCCCTGCCTGGATGTAAACAGGGTGGCCACAGTGATTAGGGTGTATATAATTAACTCCAACAGGAATAATTTGAACACCTAGACCAAATCCATTTTCAGCTTCTGCCCCTAATGCGATACGTGCCGTACCTGTTTTTATAGGGTTTAATCGACGGCCTACAAAACTACCTCCTTCTGGTGCAATATAAATAGCACCTCCGTTTGCTAAGTGATCAAAAGCCCGTTGAAAACTCTTATTATTATCTACCTTGGAGTTTAAGTCATCGCGGCCAGGCCTGAAAATTGGAATGGCGATTTGATTAAAAATAGCTGCTACAATTGCTGGGCTAAATAAACTTGAATTGCCTAAAGGAAAAACCCGTCGCGAGGTTTGTGAAATGGCGAAAAAAGGATCCATCAACGTATTAGGATGGTTGGAAACCAAGATTGCTGGCCCTTTAAAATCAAATCCTTTTTTGTTCGCTACTTTGCTGAAAGGAAAATAGATACGCTGGTATAATAAAACCAATGCTCTAAGAAAACGGTAAACCAATGAAAAAATAGCCTTAGTGATCACACTTTGAAATTGAGTAAGTAATTTTTGATGTATTCATCAAATTTTGGCCCTTCATCAAAGTGAAAACGCACTTCAAGCGGGAGCACAAATATAGGCAAGCGTTCTTTTATCAGGAAATCGCGGTGTAATTCAAGGCGCATTGCATCTTTTTCGGTCGTGATAATGACCCGTTTCTTATTGGTCATGGCTTTGAATTGCCTATTCAGGCTGGAAATATCCCCTTTGTTAAAATAATGGTGATCTTCGTGTTCAATACTATTAATAACGCCCGTTTGTTTTTCCAAATAATCAATCAAATAATCAGTACGCGCAATAGCACTGATGAGCAGCACATCCAAATCTTCATCTAATTGTAAACGATACCGTGGATTAAATTGATAATAAGGAGCCTGGTAAGCATAATAAGTGAAAAATAACTGTTGGTGGGGAAGTGGATTGATTTCAGTCGTAATCCTAGTTTTATCAACAGTAGATAATTCATCAGGGCATTTACTCACAATGATAATATCCGCGCGTTCATAAGCACTGCGCCATTCCCGTAATCGGCCAGAAGGCAGTAAAAAATCACGGGTAAATAACTTACTATAATCCGTCAATAAAATATTGACACCTGGCTGAACAGTACGATGTTGAAAGGCATCATCCAATAAAACCAATTGCATATTAGGGTGATTCATGACTATTTTTGGGATAGCAAAAGCCCTGTTTTCAGATACGTTGACGGAAATGTCAGGGAATTTTCGCTTAAATTGTAATGGTTCATCACCAACATCTTCAGCATTATGACCAGCACCTACTTCCAGATAACCCCTTGTTTTTCGATTATAGCCACGGCTTAAAGTAGAGATGTCAATATGCTCCCGTAATAACCGAATAAGGTATTCGATATGTGGGGTTTTACCTGCTCCACCAACCGATAAATTACCTACAGAAATCACTGGTACACTAAACGTTAAGGATTTAAGTAGGCCCATCTTGTAAAATGTATTACGCAGGCTAATCCCTACCCCATATAATAAAGAAAATGGTGCTAAAAGAACTTGTACGACCTTGCGCTGAATGCTTTGATACATATATTTTGAAGAACTATTAAAAAGTCAATTTTAATTAAAAACAACCCTGACCTGCACCTTGTAAGCTGTAACAGCTGTAAAATTGAAAAATACTCATTCAATGGTTGTTACAAAATAGAATGCATCTAGTGGCTGAAGAACTAAGTTATTCCTATATTAAACGCCGTCTATTTTTTGTCTAATCGAGCCAATAAATGGGGAGTTTATCGAGATAAGTGACCCATTTATTGGCGAAGAGTAGGCGAAAAAGAGCAAGTTTAATATGTGTGTTATTTAGTTCTTCAGCCACTAGTAATTGCATATCTTCGCACAAAATAAAACATTATTTATGAAAGCCATGGTTTTTGCCGCAGGCCTCGGAACGCGCCTACGACCTCATACTAACGACCGACCCAAGGCCTTGGTTGAGTTGAATGGGCAATCTTTATTAGAAATTGTTCTGCTAAGACTGAAATCATTCGGTATTGATGAAGTGGTCGTTAATGTACATCATTACGCAGATATGGTCATTGATTTTTTGGCTCGTAATAATAACTTTGGTTTAAATATCCATATTTCTGATGAACGAGATCTTTTATTAGATACAGGTGGTGCTATGAAAAAAGCTCAGGCATTACTCAATGATGCTCCTTTTTTGATTCATAATGTAGATATTATTAGTCAACTGGATTTGAATAAGTTATATGAAAAGCATCTGGCACATAATGCCCTCAGTACATTGGCTGTAAGTCAAAGAAAAACGAGCCGCTACCTACAATTTTCTGATGAAGGTCATTTGGTGGCTTGGCGTAATGCTAAAACAGGCGAAAAAAAAGTAAGTAAGGTTTCAAACAGTGCAAAAGACTGGGCTTATAGCGGAATTGCAGTGATCGACCCCAGCTTGTTTCGATTTTTCCCAAAAGAAAAAAACGTGTTCTCTATCATCGATACCTGGCTGGAAGCGGCTAAAACAGGCGGTCTATACAGCTTTCCTCATGATGAATCTCACTGGCTGGATGTTGGTAAACCAGAAACTTTGACGAGGGCAGAGGTCATGTTGAGAGGTCATTAATTGTTTTTCCAGCAAAGCCCACGAATAAAATCGATCCTATGACCAATCTATTTGTCCTATACAGAAACTTGAAACTCTGTAAAAGAAAAATGAGCAAAAAATAAAAATCTTTTCATGAGAAGCTGTTTTTTAAACGAAATAGGAGTTTATGCAAGAATAATAAGGCGTAATTTAAGCTTAAAGACCCTCTATTGTCCATTTTTTTTAACTTCTTTTAAAAAATGAACACAAAAATAAATTTTGCCAACCTTAAATATTAACGAACATTTTATGGTTAATGCTGTGTTTTAGCTAATAGAGCAGCCGTTAATCATTCACTTTCCTCCTAACTTATTGTCAATCAATAGCTCCACAACCTTTAAGACATTGTAAAAAAGATAAATCTTGCTTTTTTAAACCGACTAAAGTGTCTACATTTGCACAGCTTTTAAAAAATGACTAACAAGCGACTAAGCGTGAAACTAATAGACCGTATATCTTCCATTGTTTTTACCCTGGCTCTAGCCTTGGTAGTTAACCCTGTTTTTGCACAAGATCATGATCACAATCATGATCACGCTGCAGCACAAGCAGAAACCGCTCATGTTGATTGTGGTGTAGACCATGATGCCGAGCATAGCGAATACGACCCGGTAGGGACTGTGATGAACCACATTGCTGATGCTAATGAATTCCATGTTTGGAAAGGTATTCACATTCCGTTGCCATTATTTCTCTACTCCCCAGAGGATGGATGGAAAACAGGAACAAGTGCCATGTTTCACCATGGAGGACTGGCTGTTGATGGTTATGTATTGAATCACGGCCGTGTGAATAGGGTAGCAGATGCCAATTTCCCGAAAGGGGAAGTGCATCTTAATGGTATTCTTCACACGATGGAAACTGGCGCTGATGGCAAAGAGGTGGATGTGTTTTATGCTTGCGCTGAAGGCCAACAATGGAAGCTAGATAAACCATCTACATTAGATGGCGGCATTTTGGGAGGAGGTATTACTTCTTTCTACGATTTTTCTATTACTAAGAATGTATTTACCATGTTTTTAGCAGCACTACTCCTTATTTTACTTTGGAGTGCAGTAGCTAAAGGGTATCGTACAAATGAAGGTAAAGCACCTTCTGGCGTTCAGTCATTCATTGAGCCTTTCTTTTTATTTATTAGAGATGAAGTGAGTCGCCCAATGATAGGCGAAAAGCATTATGAACGCTTTCAGCCGTTTATAATGACCTTATTTTTCTTTATTTTATTTTGTAATTTATTAGGATTGATGCCTTTCTTTCCAGGAGGTTCAAATGTAACAGGTAATATAGGTGTAACACTGGTATTGGCTGTTTTTGCATTTATCGTTACCAACCTTAATGGTAATGGCCATTACTGGGAGCATATCTTTTGGATGCCTGGTATTCCTGCTTGGGTGAAAGTAATTTTGACCCCTGTAGAGGTGCTAGGTTTAATCATTAAGCCTTTCTCATTGATGATTCGTTTGTTTGCGAATATCACTGCGGGGCATATCATTATATTGAGTTTAATCGGTTTAACCTTTGTTTTTGGTCATAATGGCCAGGATGCAGGAGGAGCTGTTGGAGGTGTTATTATAGGTGGTTTATTTACTGCTTTTATGAACCTTATAGAATTATTGGTTGCATTTTTGCAGGCATTTATTTTTGCTATTCTTACTGCAAGCTATATCGGTGCAGCAGTAGAAGAGCATGAGCACGAAGGTGCTCACTAGTGGCTTAAGAACTAAGTTTAATATGTGTGTTATTTAGTTCTTAAGCTACTAGTTTACTCGCCCTAGGGCTTCAAGTCGTAGGGCGAGTAAAGTCGCGAATATATTTATTTTCTAACTATAAAATCCATTATCATGGGTGCAATTGGAGCAGGTATTGCTGCATTAGGAGCCGGAATCGGCGTAGGTTTAATTGGTAGCAAAGCTATGGAAGCTATTGCTCGTCAACCAGAAGCTGTTAGTGATATCAGTCGTAACATGATCCTTACCGCTGCATTGGTGGAAGGAGCTGCACTGTTTGCTATCGTTGTTGGCCTTATTAGCTAAACAACTTAGTACATCAAGTGTACAAAAAATAGTGTTTGCCGTAACGGTTGGTTGCGGCAGCACTAATTTTTTAAAAAATAATGATTGCGTATAGTATTCTATACCAAAAAATATATACAGATGAATATTTTTCTTTTAGCTGACTTTTCTGTTTTAAAACCAGATCCAGGGATTATTTTCTGGACAGCCCTAGTGTTTATTGTACTATGGACGATTTTAGGCCGTATGGCTTTTAAACCAATTCAGGGGGCATTGAAGAAACGTGAAAATGACATCCAGGATGCATTGGACGAAGCTAAAAATGCTCGTGAAGAAATGGCTAAGTTAAATGCTGAAAATGAAGCACTATTGGTTAAAGCTCGTGAAGAACGTGCGACCATTCTAAAAGAGGCGAAAGAAGCAAAAGCGGCAATGATCAAAGAGGCAGAAGGAGAAGCAAGAGCCAAAGCACAAAAAATTGTGACCAATGCTACTCAGGAAATTGAAAATCAGCGCAAAGCTGCTGTGACAGACTTGAAAAACCAGGTAGGTTTAATGGCGATTGAAATTGCTGAAAAAGTATTACGTAAGCAATTAGCTGGTGATGCTGCACAGGAAGGTTACGTCAATACATTAGTAGACGAGATCAAGCTTAACTAAAATTCCGAGGGATTCGTCCCCTGGCAACCATAACAAGTATGTCCGTACAAAGAATCACAGGCCGTTACGCTAAATCTTTAATAGATTTGGCGCTAGAGCAAAACAAGCTTGAACGCATTTTGGAAGATGTCCAGTCTTTCAAGAAGGTGAGTGAGAATCGTGATTTTCTCATGATGATCAAGAGCCCTATTGTTCAGGCAAGTAAAAAAATGTCTGTTGTTAAAGCCTTATTTGATGGCAAATACGATAAGCTGACGATGTCTTTTCTTCGTATTCTGATTCAAAAAGGCCGCGAGCCTTATTTGCCAGAAATTGCTGATGAATTTATAGCTCAATATAAAAGCATCAAACATATTACAAGCGTAAAGGTGACAACCGCTACACCAATGTCTGCTACTGCAATCACAGCATTACAAAGACAGTTGGAAGCAAGTCCACAGACAGATACAAGTGTAGAGATAGAAACCGCCGTTGACGCAGAGTTGATTGGTGGTTTTGTCTTAGAGTTTGATGGTAATATCTACGATAGTAGTATTGCGCACAAATTGGATGCTTTGAAAAGAGAATTTAAAGCATAGGTACACAATCTTCATCTAAGCTAATAGCTTAGTGATTATTGAGTGCCAGGAACAGAAAAAACTTCATTACTTAAATAAATATAAATCATGGTTGACGTAAAACCTGATGAAATTTCAGCAATACTCAAACAACAGTTGTCTGGTTTTAATAACACGACAGAATTGGAAGAGTATGGAACCGTATTGCAAGTGGGTGATGGTATCGCTCGTGTCTATGGCTTGCTTAATGCCCGTGCTGGTGAATTAGTAGAATTTGACTCTGGTGTTCAGGCTATCGTACTGAATTTAGAGGAAGACAACGTAGGTGTTGTATTGATGGGTGCTAGTGATGGCATTCGTGAAGGTTCTCGTGTACATCGTACTGGCCGTATTGCTTCTATCGAAGTAGGCGAAGGTATGCTTGGCCGTGTTGTTAATCCTTTAGGCCAACCGCTTGATGGTAAAGGTGAAATTGGTGGTGTTAAATATGAAATGCCTTTGGAGCGTAAAGCACCAGGTGTTATTTATCGTCAGCCAGTAACAGAGCCATTACAGACAGGTATCAAATCGATTGATGCGATGATTCCTATTGGTCGTGGCCAACGGGAGTTGATCATTGGTGACCGTCAAACGGGTAAAACAGCGATTGCTATTGACACGATCTTGAACCAAAAAGAATTCTACGATCGTGGCGAGCCTGTTTACTGTATCTATGTGGCTTCAGGCCAAAAATCTTCAACGGTAGCTCAGGTCGCTAAAGTTTTAGAAGACAATGGTGCTATGCCTTATTCTGTTATCGTAAACGCTTCCGCGGCTGATCCTGCTCCTATGCAGTTTTACGCGCCATTTGCTGGTGCGGCTATCGGGGAATTTTTCCGTGATACGGGTCGTCCTGCTTTGATCATTTTTGATGATTTGTCAAAACAGGCGGTTGCTTACCGTGAGGTTTCATTATTGCTTCGTCGTCCTCCAGGTCGTGAGGCATATCCTGGTGATGTATTCTACTTGCATAGCCGCTTATTAGAGCGTGCTGCCAAAATCATTGATGATGATGGGATTGCTCAGAATATGAACGATATTCCACAATCACTTAAAGATGCAGGTATCGTTAAAGGTGGTGGTTCTTTGACTGCCCTTCCTATTATCGAAACACAGGCGGGTGATGTTTCTGCTTATATTCCTACCAATGTAATTTCTATTACAGATGGTCAGATTTTCTTGGAGTCTAATCTGTTTAATGCAGGTGTTCGTCCAGCGATCAATGTAGGTGTGTCCGTAAGTCGTGTAGGTGGTTCTGCACAGATCAAATCAATGAAAAAAGTATCTGGTACTTTAAAATTGGATCAGGCACAATACCGTGAGCTAGAAGCGTTTGCCAAATTCGGTTCTGACCTTGATGCAGCAACAATGTCTGTTATTAATAAAGGTGTAAGAAACGTAGAAATATTAAAGCAAGCTCAATATTCTCCCGTTTCTGTAGGTAAGCAGGTAGCAATAATCTACTTGGGAACAAACGGTCTTTTAGACGATGTTCCTGCCAACAAAGTAAGAGAATTTGAAGAAATGTTCTTAACAGAGATGAGCCAAAAACACCAAGACGTATTGGATCGTTTCCGTGAAGGAAAATACGAGAAAGAAGATCAGCAGACTGTAGCTACTGTAGCTGAACAGATGACTGCTCAGTATAAAAAATAATACGACTAAGTTTGGTATTTTATCAACTTAGTATGATGTACACTGTACTTTTAAAAAGTTTCCGATGGCTGCAAACCTGAAAGAAGTTCGTGATCGCATAGAATCGGTCAAAAATACACAACAGATCACCAAGGCCATGAAAATGGTTTCGGCGGCAAAGCTTAGGCGTGCGCAAGAAGCGATTACGCGGATGCGTCCTTATTCCAATAAGCTAGATGCAATGCTACGCAATATCCTTTCTAATTTGGATGGAGATGCGGGTACTGTATTTGGTCAGGAACGGCCAATTGAGCGTGCTTGCTTAGTGGTTGTAACCTCGAATAGAGGCTTATGTGGTGCATTCAATACGAATGTTATCAAACAGGCGGTTGCAACCATTGAAGGGAAATTTGCAGAGGTATATGCTAAAGGTCAGTTAACCATGTTATTCATTGGTAAAAAAGGCTACGAATATTTTAGTAAACGGTATGCAGACTCATTACGCATTAATAATGATTACGTCAACCTTTTTGATGACTTGAGTTTCGACCATACTAAAAAAGTAGCCCAGTATATGATGGATTGTTTTCAGGAAGGACGCTTTGATGCTGTTGAAGTGGCTTATGGACAGTTTAAAAATGCGGCTGTTCAGAATACCATTCATGTACCGTTTTTACCTGTGCCTAAAATTGAAAAAGAAGAAGGTGCGTCAAAAATGAAGGCTGATTATGTTTTTGAACCAAGTAAAGAAGGTTTATTAGAACACTTGGTGCCAAGCATATTACAAACACAATTTCAGAAATATTTACTAGACACCCATGCTTCTGAACATGGTGCGCGTATGTCAGCGATGGATTCTGCTACCGAAAATGCCAATGATCTGCTTCGTGATCTGAAAATCACCTACAATAAAGCACGGCAAGAGTCTATTACCAACGAAATTCTTGAGATCGTTGGTGGCGCGGCTGCTTTGGAAGGAGGATAGTCACTTTTAGTGATACACTTTAATCTTTAAGAAAAGACCTTGTAGCTTTATGGCTGTAAGGTCTTTTTTATTTGTAAAAGGCTTTTAAAATCAGGGCGTATTAGCTGAATTAAGGAAAAAATATATCAAAAGTAGAATTAGAAAAAGGCTTCTTGATTTAGGTCAAGTAAAATTAGAGTACTTATCGCCTATCTTTGGGGATTGATTGATTTAACAATCCTCTTTATGTTGAATATACACCATTTCAGGAATACAACGATGGTTATCGAAACAGACAAAAGAGGTTATAACATAATAAACGTTGTAGAATATTGGAATAGAAGCCCGTTTGTAGAAGGAACAATTGAAGACATGCCTGCAAGACATGGGCATGGAGTAGTAGCTAAATTAACAGGAAATGTATTGGGTTTTTATATTGAAGTTCCAAATCAAAAATCAATTAAATTATGAAAGAGAAAATAATCGTTATTGGTGCAGGTTTGTCAGGTTTAACCGCGGCACGCGAGTTAGAAAGGAAGGGTTTTGATGTTCAGATTATAGAAGCAAGAGATAGAGTAGGAGGCAGAAATGAAGCAATAGTATCAAAAAGTAAGCTGAAATTAGAAATTGGAGGCCAGTGGATTGGGGCAAACCAAACAGAAATGTTTAAGCTATGCGAAGAATTTGGACTACAATTATATCCAACTTATAACGAGGGCAAAAATATTCTTTTCATCAATGGCAAAGTGATTAAGATGGGATCACAAAGAGGCGCAATCCCTAAATTAAACCCATTCGTGTTAGTTGATTTAGATAGAGCAATGAAGCGAGTCGAAAAAATGGCGCAATCTATCAATCTTAAGAAGCCCTGGGTTCATCCAAAAGCAAAAGAATGGGATGGAATGTCACTTGAGGTTTGGATCAGAAAAAACATATATACTAAAACAGCAAAAGCTTATTTTAGGATTGTTGCAGAAGCAGTGTTTTCAGCAGAAGCAAGTGATTTTTCCTTCTTGCATTTTTTATTTTACATAAAATCAGGAGAAAGTTTAGAAACGTTATTAAGTGTAGAAAAAGGAGCGCAAGAATATAGAATAGATGGTGGAACACAGCAGGTAAGTCAAAAAATAGCCGAATCATTGGCCGCCGAAATTGTTTATAATGTTCCAGTTACTAAAATTGAACAGACAGAAAACGAAGTGACTGTTTATTCCAATACTCAGTATTGGAAAGCAGCTAGAGTTGTGGTCACATTACCTCCTACCCTTGCAGGTCGTATAACTTATGTGCCTCAGCTACCTGCATTGCGCGATCAATTAACACAAAGGATTCCAACAGGATCTGTGATTAAAATTAATGTAATATATAAAGAACCATTTTGGAGAAAAGATGGATTGACAGGTCAGGTCGCTAGTTTTGAAGGGCCAGTAAAAGTTGTTTTTGATAATACGCCATTGATTAGCTCTTTGGGGGTTTTAGTTGGATTTATGGAAGCAAATGACGGGAGAACAGCTACGGAATGGTCTGAAAAACAACGGAAAGAAGCGACCTTGAAATGTTTGGTGAAATATTTTGGAGAACAAGCATTAGATTATATTGAATATATAGAAAAAGACTGGATGAAAGAGGATTTTTCAAGAGGAGGCTATGGTGGCCATTTTAATACAGGTGTTTGGACAGCCTATGGTGAACACCTATACCAACCGTTTAAAAGAATACATTGGGCAGGAACTGAAACTTCAGATATTTGGAATGGCTATATGGAGGGAGCGGTAAGGTCAGGACAAAGAGTTGCTAATGAAATTGGAATGATTACACCCCAGGAACAACTCTCGTTCCAAAGCTGATAAGCTAGATCTCCTATAAGAATATTTTTGCGCATGGAAATATTTTAAAAAATATTTTCACGACGAACGCTTGATAGTAATTAAATAAAAACTTATCTTTGCGCTCGCTAAAGGAATTTAGCAATGCGGGTGTGATGAAATTGGTAGACATGCTAGACTTAGGATCTAGTGCTTCACGGCGTGGGGGTTCGAGTCCCTTCACCCGCACAAATTAAAGTAGATGAAAGGATAATCCAGTTTGTAGAAAATCAAAACCAAGCATGAGCTGTATGATTTCTGCAAACGAAAAATTCCTTCACCCGCCCAAT
>Ga0256839_1004190_pt1 | contig 14260 bp, 10 predicted proteins | sample 354166metaG_FD_185968 | JGI IMG/M metagenome (GOLD analysis project Ga0256839, IMG submission 185968) | Hydrothermal vent microbial communities from Mid Atlantic Ridge, Atlantic Ocean - 354-166 | ecosystem: Environmental > Aquatic > Marine > Hydrothermal vents | place: Atlantic Ocean: Mid... | reverse complement strand
ATCTATGTGGGTTACAAGGATCTGATATCCATTCTCCTTCTTTTTCTTGAGGAAGTCCGTTTTGTCCGCCGTATCGATCCGTTTACGCTCCACCCAACGGTGCGCACCCTGAGTAATGGTCTTGTGGATGCGCAGACTTTGGTCATCGTTAACACTGTAGGCAAAGTGCAATACCCCTGCCCCGTCACATGAGCGCAGAATGGCGGAGATGTTCTGAGAGGAGTGGACATTGTCACAAAAGAGCTGAAGGTCGGGTTGTTTTCGGCGCAAGATCGTTTCGATCTTCTCCATACGTGCTTGGCTTACCATGATAACAGTATAGCATATAGAAACGCTAAGCTTCCAGTACCAACTTGACCGGGCAGTGGTCACTTCCCATGATCTCATCGAGTATCTCCGCCTCTACGATCTTATCCTTAAGGTCTTCGGAGACAAAGAAGTAATCAATACGCCATCCTACATTGCGTCCGCGCGCTCCGGCACGGTAACTCCACCAGCTGTAGCGATCGGTCACATCACCATGCTTGTATCGAAAGGTATCTACATAGCCATTTGCCACCAGTTTGTCCATCCACGCACGCTCAACGGGGAGGAAGCCGGAGGTGCCTTCATTGGCTTTGGGACGGGCGATGTCGATCTCTTTGTGAGCCGTATTGACATCACCGCAGAAGATGATCGATTTACCCTGATCTCTGAGGGTGTTGATATGCTCGAGGAAACGGTCATAGAAGGCAAGTTTGTACACAAGCCTCTCCTCTCCGCTCTGTCCGTTGGGGAAATAGATATTGAGCAGCACATAGTTATCGAAGTGATACTCGTTGATCCGTCCCTCATCGAGGATATCGACATGCTCACACGCCGATGCCTCTCCGCGTATGTCAGTAAAGAGTGCGACACCTGACTGCCCCTTCTTCGAGGAGGAGTTGATACTGTGAAACTTGAACTTCCTCTCAAAGAGCGTCTCGGGGATCTGATCGGCTTCCGCTTTGATCTCCTGTAAACAGAGGAGGTCCACCTCCGTCTCATCGATCCACTTGAGTGCCCCTTTCTTGTCCACCGCACGGATACCGTTGACATTCCACGAGATAAATGTAAGTTTGCTCATCAATAAATCCTGCTAATTTTTGTAGAATAATAACCAAAATGGCTTAGTACTATGGCACAAAAGACCCGAAGGGATGAGCGATGAGGATTTCTGAGCATGTTAAACTCATATGTCCGGATTTGGGTATAATACGCTCATGAATCATACACACTACGCCTACGACCATGCCCCTATCTCCTTTGACTTCAAGCAGACCGTTGAGCGCTTCTTTGTCGAGGAGATACCCCTCTATCAATTTACCGGCAGCGGCAACCATCTCATCCTCAAGATCAAAAAGACCGATATGAGCACTTGGAAGCTCATCACCGTACTTGCCAAAGCCGCAGGGGTGAGCGACAAAGAGATCGGCTATGCCGGACTCAAGGATAAGAGTGCAACCACCATCCAGTACTTCTCCCTGCCTAAACAAGCCGAGAAGATGCTGCGTAAGCACCTTACTACAGAGCGGGTAAAGATCCTTGAGAGCACACTCAACAAATCACCCATCAAAGTCGGACATCTCAAAGGCAACCGTTTTGAGATCATACTTCATAATCTAAGCCAAAAAGATGCGACACGCTTTGAGAAACAAGCATCGCTGATGCAGAAAAAGGGGATCCCCAACTACTACGGATACCAACGCTTCGGCGAGGACGGTAAGAGCTATCTTCAGGGTAGAGAGATCGCACATTCGGGCAAACGTCTTAAAGGAAGTCGAGAAAAGCTGATGGTATCGGCATACCAAAGCCACCTCTTTAACCGATGGCTCTCAAAGCGTCTTGAGATCTCCGGGGTCATTCACTCTCAGACAGTCCCACAAGCGGCAAAAACACTCTCTTATCCCGAAGCACTTGTCCAAGCACTCGCCAAACAGCCACAGTTTTTTAAACTCTTTCTTGGTGATGTCATGATCTCCTACCCCTATGGGAAAACAATGTTTGTCAAAGAGATGCTTGAGAGTGCACAGCGATTTGCCAAAGGCGGGATTGCCCCCACCGGTCTGCTCTGCGGTGCCAATGCCCAACGCGCCCAAAGTGATGCACGCTACCTCGAAGAGCCTTTTGATGATGACGAGCTCACATCTTTGCGTGGTGACAGACGTTTTGCTTGGATATGGCCACAAGAGGTTTCTACAACATACAATACTACGGACAACACACTAAAGGCGGGATTTTATCTACCCAAAGGGTCATACGCGACCACCTTCCTTGAAGAGATCGCAAAAACACCACTCAGATAGTTGCGTCCGATACAGATGATCTTAGAGGGGTACACGGGGGTATCACAAAAAAAGAGTGGCTCCCATAGGCAGCCTTTGAGAAAAGAGGAAAAAGAAGAGAGCTTAGCTCGCCTTCTTGTCAAAGAGCTTCAGCAGATCGGAGAGTGTACGGCGCATATCGCCGCGATCGACGATCATATCGATCAGTCCATGCTCAAGCAGGAATTCCGAACGCTGGAATCCTTCAGGCAGGTCCACACCGACGGTCTGCTTGATGACACGCTGTCCGGCAAAGCCGATCAACGCACCAGGTTCCGCCATGATGATATCACCCAACATCGCGAACGAAGCGGAAACACCACCCATCGTAGGATCGGTCAATACGGAGATATAGGGCAGTCCTTTGTCGCTAAGTCGTTTGAGTGCGGCAGAAGTCTTGCTCATCTGAAGCAAAGAGTAAGTACTCTCCTGCATACGTGCACCTCCTGAAGCGGAGACGATAATCACACCGCACTCCTTCTCTATGGCACGGTTGACCGCGCGGACGATCTTCTCACCCTCTACCGAACCGAGACTCCCTCCCATAAAGGAGAAGTCAAAGACCACAAGCTCTGCCGGCACACCGCCGATGGTGCAACTGCCGCTGACAACCGAAGAGGTGCGTCCGGTCTTGGCTTTGGCTTCTTCGATACGCTTTTTGTAGGACTTTTTGTCGGTGAACTTGAGCGGATCAACCGGTGCGATTGAGGCATCATGCTCCTCGAAGCTCCCCTCATCGGCGATAGATGCAATACGCTTGTTCGCACCGATACGGAAGTGGTGGTTACACTTTGGGCAGACATTCTGCTTGGCTTCTACCTCTTTGTAGTACATCAAAGAGGTGCATTTGGGACACTTGATCCACTGGTTGTGCTCCTCTTTCTTCTCCTCTTTGCCGAACAGGCTGCTGAACATACTGCTAAATTCCATTGCCATCCTCTTCCTCTTTTTGTCGGTCTTTGGCGATCTTGATGATCTCTTCGAGTTGTGCGACCGTTTTTTTCTCTTTCGATACTATAACATAATCTTGCTCAACCACCACTTCAAGCCCTTCACAAAGTGCCAATCCCGCCGCAAAATCGTAGATACGAAACGCTCCAACAAAGAGCACAAAACTGACTGTATGCGCATATGCAAGCGAAAGTGCGACCGCTCCGGGAGCGCGGAACTTCAACCCCGAAGCATCGAGCATCGCCACAAGCGCGGGATTAGCATAGGCTTTCTCAAAGAGTCCTATTTCCGATGCGGGCGAAACTTGGGGTGTATGGTATGTAGAAGAAAAAAGTTTACCCTGCTTCAAGGGCATTGAAGGGATCTTGAAAAAAAGATCACCGTTGGCAAGATTGCATACCACGGCGGTATCAAGGATACCCTCTTCATTGACGCGTGCTACAGAAGTACCATAGTAGGGGAAAAGCGACAGCGCGTTGGCAGAGCCATCGATAGGATCAATGATGATCTTGGCATCTCCCTCACCGATCAGACCGGACTCCTCGGACTCTATCCGTCCAAAACGTGAAAGATGTTTGACAAAAACCGATTCGGCAAAGAGGTCCAGACGTGAGCTGACATCCCCGCCCGCACCCACATCCGTCTTCTCAAAGAGTTTGACATCCAACCCCCGACCTATCGCCTTGGCAATCTCTTCGTTAGCAGCGATACAAGATTGGATAAAGTCGTTCATAGGCACATATTCCGTTCTGGGGTATTGCTCAGGCTTTCACCGTGTAGTTACTGATTGTTGACGTATTTTTTGCGGTGGGCAGGAATGCCCACCCTACCTCAAACAGAGGCTTTTAAAAAAAGAAAACAGGCATTGTTCACTTTTATGTGCGGCACGGCCGCACCTACGCTTTTGACTTCATTGCGAAGCAATGAGACTATTCCCCTTTTTTGTTCATCTCAAGGGTTGGTCTCGCACCGCGTGGAACGACCATCCAAAATTTACGCATAGCGGTTCTGGCATTATCAAGGATATCCTGCGCTCTTTTACTGCCTGTCTTTTCAACATAGTCTTTGAGCAGACGCTTCAGTTCGAACATCTCGGAGTCCCACTCGTCCGTATCGATACGGATCGCCTCGACCAGTTCAGGATTGAGTTTCTCATAGAAAGTGCCCTCTTCATCATAGACAAAGGCTTTACCTCCCGTCATCCCCGCACCGAAGTTGACTCCCGTCTCACCGAGGATGACTGCCACACCGCCGGTCATATATTCACACGGGTGATCCCCCGTACCCTCTACGACCGTGATCGCACCGGAGTTACGTACTGCAAAACGCTCACCCACCTTGCCGCTGATGTAGAGCGTACCGCCGGTAGCGCCATAAAGGCAGGTATTGCCTCCAAGAGCGAAATTAGGACCGGACTTGGAAGAGGTAATGACGATGCGTCCGCCGTTCATCCCTTTACCGATGTAGTCGTTCCCCGCACCGCGGACATTGATGGTGATACCTTCGGAGAGGAACGCCCCCAGAGACTGCCCTGTCACACCGGTGAGGTTGATCGTGACGGTATCTTCGGGTAGTCCTTTGTTCCCGTGGATCGCAGCGATCTCACCGGAGATACGTGTACCGAAGCTTCTGTTAAGGTTGCTGATGGCTCTCTCGATCACCACCGGTTTGCTTGGATCTTTGATAGTAGGCATCAGCTCCTCTACGATCTGCTTCTCAAACTCGTTCTTGTCAAACGGCTCATTGAACGGTACTTGACAGGTATCGGTGCCGTCCACCTTCTGCAGCAGCTGCTCGAAGTCGAACTTCTTGGCAAATTCATCATCGATCACCTTGAGCAGTTCGGTCTTACCGATGATCTCTTCAAGGCTTCTGTACCCAAGCTGCGCCAAGATCTCTCTAACCTCTTCGGCAAGCAGGGTAAAGTAGTTGATCACCTTCTGGACATTACCCTTAAATCTCGCACGCAGATGCGGATCTTGTGTCGCAACCCCTACCCCACAGGTATTGAGGTGGCACACACGCAGCATCATACACCCTACGATCACCAGCGCTCCCGTACCAAACGCATACTCCTCCGCACCGAAGATCGCCGCTTTGACGATATCGAGTGCGGTTTTGAGTCCGCCATCTGTCTCTACGCGTACCAACTGACGCAGGTCGTTGGCTTTGAGCGCATTGTGCGCCTCGACCAGTCCAAGCTCCCACGGATTCCCTGCAAAACGGATCGAACCGATCGGTGCCGCACCTGTACCGCCGTCACCGCCGGAGATGATGATCTTATCCGCATAGGCTTTGGCAACACCCGCTGCGATGGTACCGACACCCGCTGTAGAGACCAGCTTGACCGCGATCTTCGCATGGGGATTGACCTGCTTGAGGTCGAAGATCAGCTGTGCAAGATCCTCGATGGAGTAGATATCGTGATGCGGCGGAGGCGAGATGAGCGTCACACCCGGCTTGGTATAGCGCAGGGTTGCGATCAGCGGAGAGACCTTGCTTCCGGGAAGTTGTCCGCCCTCTCCCGGCTTGGCACCCTGAGCGACCTTGATCTGGATCTCTTCCGCAGAACGCAGATACTCTGGTGTCACACCGAAACGTCCCGATGCAACCTGCTTGATCTTGGAGTTTTTGATCGTACCGTAACGCGCGGGGTCTTCACCCCCCTCACCCGAGTTGGACTTTGCACCGATGGTGTTCATCGCTTCGGCAAGGACTTCGTGCGCCTCTTGAGAGATCGACCCCATCGACATCGCCGCACTGGAGAATCGCTTGAAGATCTCGGAGATCGGCTCGACCTCGTCAATACTGATCGGCTCACGTGCAGAGTTGAGCTCATAGAAGTCACGGATGAACTTCTTGTCACGCTTGTCGATCATCTCGGAGAGTTTTTTGTAGTCCTCCTTGCTACCGGTCTCGGCAGCCTTCTGGATGGCGGAGATGACCGGTCTGGAGAAGTCGTGGTACTCCTCACCTTTTTTATATTTATAGAAACCGCCTTTGTAGAGTGCGTTTTTCTTCCCTTCGAAGGCATCGGTGAAGGCACGCTGATGGTAGGTATTGATGCGCTGATCGATATCGGCATAGCCAAGCCCCTTGAGCAGACCTCTGGAGCCCTCGAAACACTCAGAAACGATCTCATCACCCAGCCCGATCACATCGAAGAGCTTGGAGTTTCGATAAGACGAGATCGTAGAGATACCCATCTTGGACATGATCTTGAGCAATCCCGCACCCATCGCACGACGCATACGTCTGAGTGTCGCAGGCATATCATCCGTCTCATCCGCTACAAGCTGCTCGACAGTATAGTAGAGAAGGTACGGATAGACCGCAGCGGCACCGTAACCGATCATACACGCCGCAGAGTGCGGATCGAAGACCTCACCGGTAGCGGCAACAATACTTGTAAGATGTCTGAGCTTCGCATCAACCAGTGCCTGAGAGAGGCGACCGATGACCATTAGCATCGGGATCACTTTGGTCTCTTTGGAGAGTTTTCGATCATCGAGGATGATCGTACGGATACCGTTGTCACGTACATCTGAGACGATCTGCTCGACCAGTGCATTGAGACTGCCGCGAAGATCGTCCGTATAGATAGTGTCGTAGCTTGCCACTTTGTAGGCGGGATCGTACTTCTCGTTCCCTTCGGTACCGAACTCCTGCAGGATCGCGAACTTCTCCGCGGACATCACCGGCAGTACGGTCTTGAGACGCTTGGCATGCTCGGCATCATCGGAGAGGACATTTCTGATCTCACCAAAACCGGTGTTGAGGCTGGTGACGGTCTTTTCACGGATCGGGTCGATCGGCGGGTTGGTGACTTGCGCAAACTTCTGCTTGAAGAAGTCGGTGAAGTTACGCTGCTCGGTCGAGAACGCAGCGATCGGCGTATCATCCCCCATCGCTCCCGTGGTCTCTTTGCCCTCATATATCATCGGCTTGATCACTTCTCTCATCACCTCAAGGGTGAAGTTGAAGTAGCGCTGCTTGGCTTCCATCTCTTTGTGATCGGTCGAGACGGTATCCACCTTGGTGTTGGGTACGTGCTCCTGCAGGTAGCTCATATTTTCGCTGATCCATTTGTTGTACGGATGCATCGACTTGAGATAGTCGTCGATATCGTGGCTTTTGAGCACTTTGCCGTACTTGAGGTCTACCCCCATCATCTCACCCGACTGCAAACGTCCGCGCTCGACGATCTGCTCTTCGGGGATCTGAAGCACGCCGTACTCGGAGGTGATCAAGAGGCGGTTGTCTGTGGTGATGATGTATTTGGAGGGGCGCAGACCGTTACGATCGAGCACACATCCGATATAGCGTCCATCCGTCATACTCACCGCCGCAGGCCCATCCCACGGCTCGAAACAGGTCGAGGCATACTCATAGAAGGCACGCAAATCACTGTCCATCTGCGGCGCATTGTGCCACGGTGCGGGGATGAGCGAACGTGCCGCCTTGAAGAAGTCCACACCGTTGACACGCAAGAACTCCATAAAGTTGTCCAGACTTGCCGAATCGCTCATCCCGTCCTGGATCACATCGGTCAGACGCGCCATCTCCTCATCGGTAAAGACCTCGGACTTGACCGCCGCCATCTTCGCTTTGACATTGAAACGGTTGGCAGCGACAGAGTTGATCTCACCGTTGTGCGCGATCATACGGAAGGGCTGTGCCAGTCTCCACTCAGGCAGTGTGTTGGTCGAGAAACGCTGATGGAAAAGACAGAAGGAGATCTCGAAACGCTCATCTGCAAGATCTTGGTAGAATTCCTTGATGTGCGTAGGCATCACAAGCCCCTTGTAGGAGACCACTTTGGTGGAGAAGGAAGGGATGTAGAAATCTCTGTCGGCTTTGAGCTCATGTTCGATCTCTTTGCGGGAGAGATAGACCAGCGCATCGAAACGCTCTGAAGCCACCACACCTTTTGGAGCGACAAAGACCTGCTTGATGGTTGGAAGCGATGCAAGCGCCTGCTCTCCGAGTGCATTGGTATCCACAGGTACGGTACGGGTGTAGACCACTTCAAGGTCGTTGTTGCTACAGACCTTTTCGATCACATCAAAGTCGTTCTCATTGCGTGAAAAGACCATTGCTACGGCATACTGATCGGGAAGATCCACGCCGTCTTTGGCAGCGACATACTCAAAAAACGTTCTTGGCAGAGAGAGAAGCAGCCCCGAGCCGTCACCCGTCTTACCGTCCGCCCCGATCGCACCTCTGTGCATCATACGCGACAGGGAGGTGACCGCATCCTCCAGGTTTTGGTGTGTAGGTTTATTGTCGATGGAGCACAGCAGCCCAAATCCACAATTGTCCTTGAACGAGGTAAATAGATCTCTCATGTTTCCAACCTTAAAAAATAGAATAAACGCACCATATATAAACGTGCAAAATGGGGTCGATTATACTTAAATATACGTTAGAATCAAATTAATCAGCCCTTGCCGACTCCCGTCGTCAGGGCTCTGGGGAAAGATTTTACTCAGTTTATTTACAAAAGTTTTTCTATTATCTTATAGGAAATAATCATTTATAATTATCTAAGCAATTTTAGACTATAATAAAAATATATAAATATCAAATCTTGCTAAAGGAGTGTCAAATGCAAAAATATATCAATATCTTAAGTATAGTTGCTCTCAATGCAACATTATCCTATGCGACAACACCGATGACAGATATGAGTGCAATACAAGTACGTATCCAAGAAGCGCAAAAGCATATACAGTCTACACAAAGAAATATAGGTACGCTGCGATTTCTTACCGCACCTATCGAGGATACGAGTCCCTTACGCCAAGAGGAGATCGAACGCTTTATCCAAAGACTAAAAAAGCATTCCCAAGATCATAAGTATATGACTCAAAAGCTCCAAGAAACATTTCCGAAAGCTGCCAAGACATTGCCTAAAGATGCCAGCTACGATACCTTTGTGCATAAAACGATCGCATTGTCGGGAATCAAAGATGCGTTGGAAGCAAGAGCCAAAAAGATGGGATATGACAATGCGCAAGAGGCAATGGTACGAACCACACGTATCTTGCGAGCGTTTCATAAAGTCGAAGCTGACCGACAAATAGCAAAAAGACCGGCACAGCAGCAACAGATAATCAAGATGCTGATGGCAAAAAGAGCGCCTGCTGCCAACCCTGCCGATGTCGAGGCTGTCAAACCCTATCTTGATCAATACAAAAAAGCGCTAAAAGGTCAATAAACCCTTTTAAAGTCGGCTTTTATCGAGATCACTGTCTGGTACGCGCAAATCAAGCGGCATGCTACCGCCCTCATCGCCGATGGTGATCGTCACCGTTTTTCGCTGATCGTTATGGCTCACTTCGACACGATAGCTTCCGTTTTCAAGCGTCAGTTGCAACGGCAAGGCGCAACGCCGTGTTGTTTGGTGAGCCAACCGGCCGTTTGTCGCATACACCTCATACTTCACAAAACTGCGCTCATCGTCGCAGGTCGGTTCGATACGAAAACGCTCCATCACCATATGCACCTTCGTCGTCTCGCCGGGTTTGACGACAAGCGGGATTGTGCGTTTGAGTTTATGGTAACGGCACTCTAACGTGTATTGCCCCGCCGGCAAGCGCTTCACTCCGGCTTTGGACGGCTTAGGATCGATAAACCATCCGTTCGATCGGTTGCCGCTATAAGCCCAGCACTGCGCATTGATCCACTTGCCTCCTTGCATCTCCGAAACACTAACCTCCGCTTCTCCGGTCGGCGGCATCGCCACATGCACCTCGACACTCTCGCCCGCTTTGATCTCAAGCGGCATCGCTTTGATTTGGCGGACATATTGACAACGTAGCGTATACTGTCCTGCGGGCAACTGCTTTTGCGCCGCCCGGTTGCGCTTGGTGATGATATTCCACCGGTGTGTCTTGTTCGCATCCTGAACACTGCATACGGCAACGACCTGTTGATTTGTCTCTTGCTCGCTTGCAACCACCTTGACAGTTCCGCTGCTGCCCATGACCATATGGACGTTGGTCGTCTCGCCCGCTTTGATCGTAAAGGGCATCGATTTTTTGATTTGGTTGTAACTGCATGTCAACGTATAGTTCCCCTCTCCTAAACGTCGCACCACTGCTTTATGTTTGTTCGTACGAATGCCCCAATGACCCTTAAAGATGGAACACGACACTTCAATGGATGCGCTCTTAGGCGTTTCGGAAGCGGTGATCGCCACCTCCCCCGTTTCGCCCATCACCAGATGCACCGCGGTTTTTTCATCCGCTCGTATCGTCACAGGGATCTCTTTGTGAAGTGATCCGCGCGTACACCTTAGCGTATAATCGCCCAAGGCAAGCCATTTCGTCGCCGCTTTGTCTTTCGATACTCCCATATACCGCTGACGTGTCTTGTTTGCGTCGGTAACGTAACACTTCGCATCCACCGGCGCACCTCCTTCGGTTTCCGATACGGTCACTTCTAAAACATTACGCTTCACAACCGGCTTGGGTTTGGGTGCAGCGACTTGTTTTGTGATGCTTTCCATTGCTTGATTGAGCGCGGCGGCATTATCGGCACTAAAGTACCGACCGCCGGTTGCCTGAGCAATGCATCCCAGTTGCTTATCGGTTGCCTTATCGACATGAAAGCCGATCACGTGCGCCACGACGTTAATGCCTTGTTCTTTCAGGGATGCGGCAACGGCACACGGATCGGGATCGCAACTCTCTTTGCCGTCGCTAATGAGTATGATCGTGGTTTCGTCTTCGACATCACGCAAAGCGGAAGCGACCTGCTTCAAGCTCTTGGCTATGGGGGTTTTGCCTTTGGGCATGATCGATGCCACACGCTTGAGCATCGCCGATTTGTCCACGCGACCGATGGGGATCAAGGTCTCGATGTCGTTGCAATCGCCCTTGCGGCGATGCCCGTACACCGTCAACCCCACCTCGATGTCGTCGTTCCAGCCACGGATAAGATCGCCCAAAGCCTCTTTGGCAATGGTGATCTTGCTTTTGCCCTCGACCTTACCCCACATGCTTCCGCTTGCATCAAAGATGATCATCGCCTTGCTCGAAGCCGCCGCTTGCACGATAAGTAGTGCCGCCAACATCCAAACCACACGCCAACGTTTCATCATCATTCCTTTTTAAACTATTACCTATCTATATTTACCGCCGTATCAGCGTCCGGTACGGACGCATCGAACATGCTTATTAATATGCTTACCATGAAAGCCCACATACCAGTAGTTAAAGTTAACGTACAACGCAGCGGTACCGGAGGTCGCATAGGTAGTCGATGACCAATAATTGCCAAGAAAAACATTTGTAAAAGCATTAACCATCGCCGGACTGTATGTGGTCTCATCCGCTATCGTTTTAAGCTCGTTGATATTGGGAAGTCTCCAATCGCTATATCCGCCTAAAGTAAGATTTTCGCAGTAATTGATCGCTTCGATCCAAGTTTTTAGAACGGTTTGTGCATCGTTGTTATCTTGCCACTGTAGATTCATCGTCGTATCGGTAACGATATCACCGTTTCTCGTAAAATCGGCAAAGAGCAGTACGCTAACGCCTATCATCAAAAGGATTTGTTTCATTGAAAACTCCTTGTATTTTATTTATGTCGTTTTGCTGTTTTGATACTTGAACTCAGTCGCTTCAACAACACCCTGATATGCAGAATAGTCATATAACTTGACAATCCTGAATGCAAACGCACATCTTTTCGCTTTCGAGATATTTTCACTCACAACGATCTCCTCATTATTCATGTTATCTAACACATCGAATCTGACGGCTGCCGTCTTTTTTGTAATCAACAGTACCACCGGAGTAGAAATCGACACTCCAAGCATATTTGGCTGAAGTACCTGTACCAATTGACCAATACACACCGGAGGTAATATTGTGAAAATAGTTTTCATCTATTGCAGGAGCTACTCTCCCATAATTAACAATGCTCTCCAACTCTTTCAAGGTTGGCAATCTCCAGTCCGTGTAGCCTCCCAACGTAAGATTGTTGCAGTAGGTTGCCGCCGTATCGCCGTATGTGTTGTAACACGGGAACAGTAAAGGGTTAGTACCGTTCACACATGCATTATAATAAGAAGTTGTCAGCCACGGCTTGGTGACGGTTGCCGCATCGGCATCGTCTTGCCACATCAGTCCCGTCACGTGGTCGATGACGACCTCTTTGGTATCGTCACGGGTGTAGTGTGGTGCGATGCCCTTCCGGTAGTAGCCGTCGTCTTTGACGCTACCGTCGGTCACTTCATTGCCAAATTCGTCGTAGCTTTTGGTCTGGCCGGTCTTTTTGACCTTGCTTTGAGGCCCGTCGTCCAAGATAAAGTTGGTCACGATCCCCAGTACGGCGTGCGTTTCGTTAGCGCTCAACGGGGGCGCACAGAGGCAACTTTGTGTTGACGCCACAAGAAGCATACCCCAAAGAGCAACCAAGACTTTTGGATGTTTGTTGTTATGTAGTGACATTTTTGTCTCCTAGCTTTGGTTATCTATATATAGTATAATACTACATAACTTAAAAAATTGTTAAACTATTACTTTAGACTATTTAAAATAAGAATGATTTGGTTTAACCCAAAAATGACTATAATCGGGGTAAAAAAGAGGTGTGTGATCAAAGGGTTCATTCTGCGGATCAGCAAGGCGAAAAATGAAGATACCATCGCGCTGATCCTGACACGTTCGCATATCCGTACCTACTATCGCTTCTACGGTGCCAGACACTCCATTTTGCAGTTGGGGAACCTCGTCGACTTTGAAGTGGAGGGAGAGGACGGACGTTTCCTGCCCAGATTGCGTTCTCTCTCGCACATCGGGTTTGAATGGATGTTCGATCGCAATCGACTGATGCTCTGGCACAACTTCATCCAGAAGTTCGAACCACACCTCAAAGATGCCGACGAGATCGAATCTTTCTACTTCGATCTGCTGCTTGAAGCGGCGAAACGCTGGGGCAAACAAAATCCCAAACGGATCGTCTGCGAAAGCTATCTTCAACTGCTTACCTTCGAGGGGCGGCTCTATCCGGATGAAGCGTGCTACATCTGTGAAGGACGTATCGAGGAGGAGATCGCCCTGATGCAGGCATTCAAACCGGCACACCCCCACTGTATCTACTCCCCCGCACTACCGACCAAGAAGATCCTTGATCTCTTCGAGACAGGAAAATGCACCTTTCTAGAGGATTTTGAAGTGGCATTGCTCTATGAGATCGTAATGAAAGGGTTCTAAGCTCTCACCAAAGAGAGATAGTTCTCCACACTCACAGGCTTGGAGAAAAGATACCCCTGATAGACATCACACTGCTTATCCTTGAGGTAGGTACACTGATACTCCTCCTCCACACCTTCGGCAACAACAGTCATATTGAGTTTCTTTCCCATGGTGTCACCCGCGGCGCTAAAATAGACAGTATAAAAAGCTGCTAAAAGAGTAGTTTTTACAAACCGAATCAAGCTAAAAAACAGAGGAATCTGCTAGAGTCTTTTTCCATGAAATTTGGAAGGAGACCGATGCTAAAAAAAGGTGAAGTAAAAATGATCCACAAGATGATAAAAGAGGGGCTCAGCAAGAGTGCCATAGCACGCAAACTGGGTATCAGTCGTGACACGGTTGCCAAGTATGCCAAATTGCCGGAGGGACATATACCGGTTATCAAACGGCAGCCTGCCGGCACCACAGTCGATGCCTATCTTCCCCATATCGCCGGTATGCTGATCAAAGCCCATGAGTTGGATGTGCATATCCCCTCTACAGCCATTTACGAAGAGATAAAAAAGATGGGCTACAAAGGCTCACTACGCTGGATGCAGGAAGTGATGCAGAAGCACTCACTGAGGGATCGCGTGAAGGATGATGCGTTGCTCATACGCTTCGAGACCGATCCGGGGAAACAGATGCAAGTAGACTGGATCGAGTTCCCCAAAGACGGTTTATCCGCATTCGTTGCAACGATGGGATACTCCAGAGCTT
>Ga0256839_1004189_pt1 | contig 14264 bp, 10 predicted proteins | sample 354166metaG_FD_185968 | JGI IMG/M metagenome (GOLD analysis project Ga0256839, IMG submission 185968) | Hydrothermal vent microbial communities from Mid Atlantic Ridge, Atlantic Ocean - 354-166 | ecosystem: Environmental > Aquatic > Marine > Hydrothermal vents | place: Atlantic Ocean: Mid... | reverse complement strand
CGAGCCCCTTCGCGACCTTGCTGAGCCGCGCCTCCAGCGGGTTGTAGGCCACGCCGCGCCCCGAATACTTCAGAAGGAACTCTTCCTCCTGCGACACCAAGCGACGGGTGAGCACACATCGACGGAGGGCGGGGGACGTGTCGAGCTGCTGCTCGAACGACGCCACGTCGGCGGTGGCCGGGAAGAGCACGAGGATCGGGTGCACGCGCTCGAGCCCGATGTACGCCCGAAGCTTGTCGACCGTCTCCTGCACGTCGAGGCAGTAGACCACCGTGCAGCGCCCGTCGGGCGTGACCCGCAGCCCGTCAAGCGAAGGGGACACGAACGTCGAGTTGAACGTTTTGTGGGGCACGCCCTTGAGGCCGGACACCTGTTTCGTGGCGGCGTCCTCCAGGCGCTCGTCGAGGAGCTTCGCGAGACCCACGCAGATGGCTGTTCCGCGCTTCGCCTTCGTTTGGCTCACGTCGCGCACGTACTGCTCCAGCTGCACCTCGTACTTCCCGTCTTTGAAGAAGCGAACGCTCTCCGCCGCCGTGACCAGGAGCTTGTTGAACTCCCGCCAGAGTCGGAAGGACATCCCCACGAACCGCGTGCCATCGACCCGGTACTCGGGCTTGGAGAAGATCCGGTGGAGCGACTCTGCCGCGAACTCGATACCCTCGCGCGGGTACAAGGCTGTGAGCTGCTCGCCCCATTGCTCGAGGTCGGCGTACACCACGAAGTCGCCGGCGGTACCGGAAGCGTCCCCGACAGCCACCGAGAAGGCCCGCAGTGCCTCGAGCAGGCCGACGACAGACACCTCGCAGTTCGGCGTGAAGTAGGTGTCCGTCTTGCCCTCCTTCGCCTTGAACCCGAACTCCGGCCGGGTGAGTTCGTTGGCCAGGGCACGCTCATCGATATGGACCTGGAAGAGCTCGGCGAACGCATGTCCGCGGCCTGCGACCTCATGCCCCAGAAGGGCGTCCGCCATCTCTTCGGTGAGCGCGGACCTCGCCGCTCCGCCCACAGGCGCGGGAAGCTGCCCGTAGACCAGCCGCTCGACCACCTGCTTCGGGACGCTACCGACATTCCCGAGAAGCGGAAGGACGGCCCCATCGTTGAAGATATGGCTCGCCCGAGCATCCGTCTTCGCGAAGTCCTTGAGCAACTCCCAAGCTTCTACGCCATCGCCGCGCTCGAGGTGGCGTGCGTGCGTCTCGTGAACCGAGGCCATGATCACGTTCAGCCAACCGAAGTTCCGGTTGGCCGCCAGGAAGGCGCCCTCGAGCGTCCCGGCCGGGTAGTCGACCGCGTTCGGATCGGCGAGGCTGCCCTTGATGTGGCCGACGTAGCTCTGCACGTCCGTGAGCTGGTTCGGCTCGATGGTGACCGAGCTCGCCCGGCGGAGGTTCGGGCCAATATGGATCTGGTCCCGCATGCCCATGCTGCAGAGGAGCAGGAAGTTCACGTCGGGATGCTGGTTCCGCCAGTTCTCGTGCTTGATGACCTCTGACACCATCAGGAGATACTCGTCATCCACGCGAGTCTGAGTGTCCTCGCGGAGCCCTCGCTTGAGATCACCGGGGGTCTCCACCTCGTCGACGATGATCCAGAGGTGCTTGAGGCCGGCGTCGCGCAGCACGACCTTGGCCGAGGTCAGGCGCTCGGTGAAGGACTTCGCGGTGTCGTCCACCACCGACAGTGCGTTCAGGTCCACGCCCTTCGCCACCATGGCGGCCTTCAGATCCTCGTAGAGGTCCTTGGGGCCACCCGCGGCGGGGTCCGCTTGGAGGGTGTGCCGAAGCGACTCCACCGCGAGACGAGCGACCCACGTTGCCGCGTCGAGGTCGTCGTCGCAGACTGTGCTGTAGCGGATATACAGCGGGAGGACGCCATCCTGCAGCGCCGGCTCCAGCACGCGAGGCTTCTTGTCGGGCTGGTGGTACGGCGGGATCACGTACTCGTTCTTGTTCAGAAGCCACTGGTCCACCCGCCCCGTCGCCTCGGCGATGAGCTCGTACCCCAGACGGGTCTTGCCGAGCCCCCAGTCGCCGAAGGCGACGAAGAAACCGGCGATATCGTTCGTCGACCCATCCCAGAAGGAGCGACGAAACTGGTGGAGAGCGTTGAACACCTGGTTCTGGCCCACCATGGAGAACGAAGGCGGATAGAGCGCGACCCCCTTGGCGGCCCACGGCTTGGAAATGGTCATCGGTCTTCTCCCTGCATCTGGCTGGCCGCGGGGGGCTCGTCCGCGGTCCGAACTTGGTAGGCGTTGTTGGTGGGCGTGAAGTCGACCCGGATGCGCCGACTTGTGGGTTCCCCGAAGAGCCCCCGCCCCATGCGAGGCTGGCCGGGGTGGCGGTCCACGACGCGCAGGTGGTCGTGGTACATCGCGGTACGGGCGAAGCTGTCGAGCACGGCTGCGCGATCTTCGCTTGGTATGTTCAGCAGTTCACCGAAGCGGTCGGCCAGCTGGCTCACGATGATGAATCCGTCGGCGCCGGCACACTCGCGGACCGCACGGGCGAACGCCTCCTCGTCGCTGAGGCGTACGACCGACGCCCCCTGAAAGCCCAACGACCGCGAGACAGATTCACCTAGCACACGACCGAGTTGCTCGAAGCTGAGGCTCCAGCTTCCCGCTGAGCCCTCAAACAGCCCGATGTGGTGGAATAGGCCGAGCGATCGACGTAATGCGGTGGAGAGACTGTTTGTCGATGGCGGCTTGCCCTTGACGACACCCTCCCATGTGATGCCAGTCGATGGGTCGAGTCCGATGGCTTCCGACCAGAAGGGACCGAGGAGATTGACAGCGTACTCTTGAAGGAGATCGTTGAACGAGTCTGTCCGGGCCCATCGGATCGTGAGCACGCTGCCAGCATCGATCTCCAATTCGATGGGGGTGCTGGTGTCAGAATCCGAAAACTCGGCGCGCAACTCCGCGCCCCGAACCATGAGCCAGAGGACAAGGCGCGTGCGCGGCTCTCGCATCGCGACAAGCCGTGCGAGTTCAAGAGCCCAAGCATTGCCTTGGGGGTTCTCGCGATAGATCGCCCCGAGACGAAGTCCATCGGCTGAAGGGGTCGCCCTCCCCGCCGATCGATCGAATAACCCGAGACCGTTCAAGCGCCAGCGATCTCCGGAGCGTTCGATGCCGTAGAGGTTGACGATCCCGTCTGTTCGGCTTCCCCGCGGTGCTCCATGCTGAAACGTCAGTGTCGGCGCGACGTCGAAGAGTTCGCGCTCAATCTCCAGCCGTGTGTATGTGCGCCCAGCCTCAGCTCGCGATAGTGCCTCCGGGTATTCTTGGATACGAGCCGCCTCGCTCCACAGGAATAGTTTTGGTAGCGCTATCCGCACCGAAGATGCTTTCATGCCTGTCCTCCCTGAAAAGCTGCCAAGTACTGTGACAGGCGAATTCGATAGGCCTTCTCGCCTCGATTTTGCGGATGTCCCGGATGGGCCTTGATCTGCGATTGATATGCGTCGGTCAGCCGAAGCGTGTCGCCCACGCGCTCCATCACCTCTAGGCGCTCAAGGTTCGCGACCATCACGTTCACGGCCGACATCCAGAGTGTGTCCGCCGTGCTGGCTCCAGCGGGCTGGTAGCCGACCAGCTCGACGAGCTTCCGTACGTGACGCCAGAGGGCCCCTTTGAAGACCCGGTCGAGCTGAAGCTCCCACGAGTCCTCAGAGGCCACAACCGTTGCCGCGATGTCGCCGGACAGACCGGCAAACATGCGGTGCACATCGAACTGCACGATCGCCGCCGCCACCGGGTGCCGGAGCAGTCGCTCGGCCACGGCATGCCGGGACAGCGGCGGTCCCGCCTCCGCCTCGGAGCAGAGCGCCAGGCCGCTCACGACGTACGTTCGCTCCGTGACTTCAGCCACGGAGAGTGCTCCCGCGGGGAGTTCACCTTCGTCGAGGGGAATCTCCGTGGTCGAGAGGAAGAGCGGCCGCCTCCAGCGCCGCCGAAGCTGTGCGCTCAGGGGGCCTTCTGTGGCCTTGGATGCCGCATCCGCGCTCCACGACTGCTGCTCTGCGAGGAAGTCCGGCTCGCGTATGAGGTCACCGATGACCTTCGGAGGGAGCTGCGCGAAGAGATCCAGTCGCTCGGACGCCGCTACATCCGGCGCCTCGCGGATCGGTACACTCAAGTAGGCGTGTACCTTGTGGTCCCCAGCGTGCGGCTGGGTCAGGTGCCATCGGCCAAAGCGCCGCCACACATGCTCCTCGAGCTCGGGGATGGGATCGGGTGTGTGCCGCCGGAGATGCTCGCCCATGAACCGTGCCGCCAGGCGGGTCGTGAAGGCGGTTGGGCCAGGATCCCCATCGATGAGGTGGAGAAAGAGTGGAGTGACGACGTAGGCGCCCGGCCGACGCACTAGCATCGCGTCAAGCCAGTCGGTCAGCTCCGCCTCTTCGATACCAAGCGCGTTGAGGTCGTGACGCCCTAGTTCGCCGCAAGAGGAGAGGTGGTAGAGCACCCGCCGGTTGCGCTCCACGACGCTGAGCGACTTCTTCTTCGACTTGCCCTTGAACTTCACCGCAGCCGGCTTGTCGGGCAGCTCGTAAATCGGAGCAGGGTCGGTACCCGGTCGGTAAAGCCGGAGGCGCCCCCAGTCGTCGTCGACCCGGAAGAGCAAGTCGTGGTCCGCCGTGGCGTTGTAGTGCACTCGACTGCGGAAGTTCGTCGTGTACTTCTCGACGTGACACTGCACCGTGATCGGCTTGAAGAGCGGGTAGTGCTCGGCGAACCACTCCAGGATCTCGTCGCGAGAGTGCTCCTTGCCATCGGAGAACGCGTCCGCGACGAAGCGCTCGAGGAGCTCACCACAGCTCTCGTCGTAGAGCTTGCCTCCGCGGGCGCGCTTCATCGCCCACGTCAGGACCTTGCGGTCGGGCTCCAGCGTCTCCTCCGTCGGCAGAAGGGAGCGCAGCAGCTTCCATTCCTCGGGGTCCACGCGGAAGTTGGTCCCGTTGGGCTGGCGGAGAATCATCAGCTTCTCGAGGCCTTCCGTCGCCGCGATGGTAGCCTTGAGCAGCGGATTGCCGAGGAATCGCCGCTCAATCTGCAGGACGACAGATGGCTTCGGCGTAGCTCCGGTCTTGGTCTTGGGGGCTGCCCAGAAAGCCGAGTCCGCCGCCTCAGAGACGCGCTCTTCGACGCCTTCGATCACACGCGCCTGCGCATAGACCCCTGCATACTTGCCGGACATCCACAGCAGAACCACGTCGCCCACGTGAATCCGGTCCTTGTAGCGGTTCGTCAGGAACTGCATTCGGTCGAGGCTCTGAAGCGCCTCGATGATTCGGTAGAACTTCGGATTGGCCTGGAAGATCCAGACCTGCGGTTCCGGCACGTCAGCCAAGGCGTCGTCCTCGGCCGGGGTGGAGACATCAGGGACGACGCCGTCGACAAGCTCGAACATGCCTCGGTCACGTCTCAGGAATCTGGGGTCTTGCGTCATGTCGCGGTGGAGCGAAAACCAGGGCGTCTTGCGGTCGTCGGTCACCGCGAACTCGTCGGGATGAAGCTCGGCCAACGCCGCCCACACCTCGCTGCGGTAGTGATAGGGGCGGCGCGGCCGGCTCCGCATCCAGTCGAATGCCAGGTCGACCTTCCGTGGCCTCATGCGCCACCTCCTGCGGAGACGCGCAGCGCAAGCTCCTCGACCATGCGCTTCTGCAGGTCCTTTCCCGGCCGGAACACGGTGCGCAGGCGCGCCGCCATCAGCGAGGACTGGAAGTCGTCGTCGAGCACCAACAGCTCGTCGTGCCGCCGCAAGATCCGAAGCTCTAGTAAGTTCCGCAGCAGGTTGCCCATGAGATCATCCGGGACCCGCCCGTCCACGAGGCCGAACGGCGCGAACCCCTGTGCCCGGACGAGGTCGCCCAGAAGGTCGGCGAGCCGACCAACCCCGCGAGATTCCACCAGCACCGACACGTCGTGGAGCGCTCCGGAGCCGGGCACAAGGAGCTCCACGGCGGGCATCGTCGAGGCTGGCGACCGCCAAGCGCAGATCGCCAGATGAACTACCGCGGCGTAGAAGGGGTGTTCGACGATCGCGTCTCGGAGGAACTCCGGCAAGACCAACGTCAGTGCGGCGTCCTCGTCGAACAGTCGGCGACCATGCTCGTCCACCAGCGGGACCGTGCCCATGACACCGCGGCGCCGCGTGTTCCACGGCGCGGGGAGCGACGCCGCACCGAGACCGAAGCCCTCGTCACGGTTCAGGGGAAGTGGTCGCAAGACTGCCGGCGGATCGTCCACCGGGTCTGGAGCGTTCGCCAGCGGAGCGAAGCGCCGGAGCACGAAGTCGAAGAGGGCGTCGGGCCGCCCCGAGGTGCCGAGCAGCACCTGATCCCAGCGCGAGAACGAGCCGTCACGTCCGGGCAGACTGGCAAAGCGAGTCGACAGGTCCGCCTTCGGAACGTCGACCAAACGGCCGGCCACCTCCAGCTCGTCGAGTACAGCGTTGAGCTCGGTCAGGAGACCGGCGAGGAGGTCCCCCGTCCACTCTTCGACCTGCGCCCCCATCGAGGCCTGAGCGGCCCCCACGAGCCCCTCGACAAGGATGCCGACGAGGTAGCGGCGATAGGCGGGAACAGCGAAGCACGCTCGCCGCGCCGTGTGCTGACCGTCGGAATCCAGGAGGCACGCGAACCGCGGGGTCAGGTGCCAGCAGGCGGGTTCGGCACCGCCGTCGTACACTTCCTCGAGCACGCCCGCTTCCACGAAGACCGAAAGCCACTCGGTCGCGCCGCGCAGCGCGGCGACCTCTCCACGTGAGATCTCCCCCCACGTTGCGAGGTGCCCGCCGAGCTCGATGGCCGCCTGCGGCTTCGATGGAAGCGACGACGTCATGCGGTGAGCTCCAGGACGAGACGAAACGCGGCGCGAGCCGTCGCCGCGGTAGCCCATCGGCGGAACTTCGCGAGCCCCTCACGGGAGCGCTGAATCAGCCACTGGTCCTGCTTCTTCGAATCGGTCTGAATTCGCCAATCCCAGCCACACCAGGACCGCGCCAGGTACCCGTCATCGGCATGCTGCCAGTTGGGCAGATGGAGGGTCTCGAGGGCACCGATCATCTCGGAAGCGGTCTGGTACCTGTCGTCTGGGTTGGGGGCCGTCGCCTTGTTGATGACCCGCGCGAGTCGCTTTGGCACGTAGGCCTGCATCGTGCCCAGCGAGGTCACCCGCTTGGTGGTGCTCAGGCGGGCCAGCGCCTGATTGACGAGACGGCAGCGGTCGAAGGAATCGAGGTCCCCAAGACTGGATGCCCCAGCGTCTCGGATCTCCCGACGGGCCTCACGGTCCAGGTAGGCCACGTCGTTGTAGGGCAGTGGCCCATGCACCATCTCGAAGAGCACCAGGCCCGTCTGGTAGATGTCCGACCGCACATCGAAGCGGCTCGGCGTCGCCCAGCCCTCGGGTGGCACGTAGAGGGCGCTGTGCCGCGACGCAGTGACCGCTCCGTTCGCATCGGGAAGTCGCGCCACCGATCCAAAGTCGGTCAGCTTCGGCCACACGCGACCGCACCGCTGGGTGAGCAACACGTTCGCCGGCTTGATGTCCCGATGCACGAGCAGCGAAGCGTGTAGCTGGCCGACCCCGTGCAGGACACCGATGCCGGCTCTTACCGCGCCCATGAGCGGCATGGGCCCATTCTCGATCCGCGAGAGCACGCTACCGCCATCGACGTACTCCATGGCGACCACCACGTAGTCGTCGCCGAGGCGGTGTGCGTCGTGCACTCGGACCAGGTTGCTGCTCTTCCCATCGTCGGATGTAGCTTCCACCAACAATCGAGGCTCCGCGAAGAGCTCACCGTCAGGGTCGGGCGCAAGGACCTTCAAGAACACGGGCTTGTTGAGCGGTACGTGGTGCGCACGGAACGCATAGGCGTTGGCGCCCTCGGTGTTCTCCGCCTCGAGCTTGTACTTCCCGGTCGCGGCGATGAGCTGCCGGATTTCCTGAAGGGTCGTGCTCATTCGTCGAGCCCCCACCACGCGACGAGCACCGCGTCTCGCCAGGCCTTCGGCTTGAAGTCCGCGCCGCCGTTCAGGACCGCCTCCGGCGACCCGGAGGCAATCGACGCGAAGCGCTTCTCCCGCGCGCGCAGAGATTGGGGCGCTACGAGGTCCACAGGCAGATCGAGCTCGGCGCCCACGAGCTGAACGATGCCCTCGGCCTTCACGCGAGACGCCGATGGGCCACGGAACCGCGACGCGCCAGCCTGCAATACGCAGACGCGTTCGACGCCCTGCTCTTGCAGGAAGGTCGTGAGTAACCGCCGAAGGCTCAGAAGCGCGTGTCCCTCGCACGCATCGGCAGGCAGCTTCTGCGACGTAGACGGGAGGGGAAGCACCTGGGGCTGGGCACGGGTGCCATCGAGTAGCGCCCGCTTGAAATCCGTGGAGCTGGGGAGGATGCCGAGAACCTTCATGCGTCATCCTCCGCCAGCTCCGGGATGTCGTCGGCAGTGGGTGCCTTGAGCTTCCCCGCGAGAATCGCGTCCACATCGAGGGTCCCCTCGATCAACGCCTCAACGTCGGCCTTGGCCTCTTGCACGAGGATTCGCGCCTGCTCGACAAGTCGGCATGAGGCCGCGAACTTCTTCTCCAGCCGACTGCAAACCTCCGAGGACAGCTTCGGGAAACGGAACCGGATGAAGTCGCTTGGGTACAACTCCTTTTGCCGAATTCCCTTGGAGTAGCGCGTCGTCTGAAGTTGCCCGAGTGGAGAGTTCAGCATCGCGGCGAGGAGATGTCGGAACTTGAACTCAGGACGCAGTCGAACTCGAGCGACGTGGCTATTCACGGCCGCCGGGAGGTGGAACTTCTCCACGACAACGGTCTCTCCGAGCGGCGGCCCGGTAACCGTGTACAGAAGCTCGCCGGCTTCAATCCGAGCGCGGCCATTCTGAGAGAGCCAGTCCTCGGTGACGAAGCCGGTCGCCCCACTTCGGTCAAGGACGAACGGATCAACGTGGGTAACGGTCAACGCAGGAACGGTGCCGTCCGGGTCATAGCTGGGCTGTACTCCCTTGACCGGTGGCTCGACCAACTCAGACAGGTGCCAGCACTCCTGCGCATCGAGCCATTCTTCCACAGCCAGGAAGCCCAGGCGGTAGAACTCCGGATCCAGCCGGTCGTCGAACATCCGCGGCTCGACCATGTGCGCGATCGTACCAGGCTGGTTTTGCCAGCCTGACAGCTTTTCACTCCACCCCCAGTCGGCAGTCAGAGCGCTTGCAGCGCTGCTACGCAGCGCCAGTGACCGGCTGCGGCAACGCTCCGCCAGTTCGAGCTTCACACCGATGTAGGTCTGAATGGAACGGGCGGGCAGCGGGATTTGGAATTCAGCAACGCGATCCCGGTTGAGCTCAAGCTGTCCGGTGCTTCCGGTGGTACCCCATGTGCACCACGCCTGTCCGAATCGCGAGTTCAGGAATGCCACCAGATACCCGCCATGGAGTTTCGCCGAACGACATCGAATTATGCTCACGTGGTTGTCGACGGTCGCTAGCTCTGACGACAAGAAAAGAGCAGCCCGCCCGATGGTGCCGAGGCCTGACGATGTCAGAATCACATCGCCAGGAACCAGCCGCTTCTTTCCCAGCCGATTCGCTTTGCCTTCAGGGAGGTAGTCGGCGTCCGCTGCAAGAAAGCCCTCTCGAACACTTCGACTCTTGAAGAGCCGACAAGCGGTCGGACGGTCGACGGCTCCCCCAACCCCGCGATTGAGGTAACTTGTAACAGAGGGAGCACCGAGCTTGACCATTTGGAATCCGGCCGATCGGACAGCAACAATTGGGTCCTGCACGCTCCTCTGGAAAGGACGAGGATCGAGTCGATCGTCGAGAATCTCCGGCGGGACCCACGTCATCTCAGGAGAAGCCGGTGAGAGCGTCATCCGTTACCCTCCTGCACGATTTGTCCCGACACGTATGCGTCCGCGATTGGCCCAAGGTCGTTCCCATCGGGGTCTGGAACCTCGTTCTTCCCCTTTTTCGTGAACCCAACGTGCTCCGCAACTGCCATGAACACGGGCCCCTGCTTCTCCGCTGGATGGCGCTTCTTCTGCAGGTAGAGAAAGCTCGTCTTTGCGTTTGTACCTGAGATAGAGAAGGTCGCAGTTGGCAAGCTAACGACCGCCTGGACGATTGCTTTTCCACCCAGGAACTCGCCCGTCTCGGCGTCCTTCATTCCCATCAGGTACTCGCGGATAAAGGCGTCACTTGAGTTGCAGAGGATGCCGTCAGGGACGACAATCAGCAGCCGACCGCCCGGTTTGAGGAGTTGCAGATTGCGGTCGATGAAGAGCGATGCCGGATCCGCCTTCTTGAGTTCCTTCCGCTTCGCGCGGTTCCCCGGCTTCCAAGACCAACCCAGCTCGAGGCCGGCTTCCTCGTTTCGCATCCGTGCCAGGCCTCGCGGGTCGTCGTACTTGCCGGAGCCGAACGGGGGATTGGTGAGGATGAGGTCGAACTTGCCGATGAGGCGGTCGAGGTGCGGGTCGGTGATCGAGTCGTCGACCTTGAGAAGCTGGCTGTGGTCCTCGCCGTACAGCAGCATGTTGATCCGTGCCTTCTGGATTGAGCCCGCGGCCTGGTCGGCGCCGAAGAAGCTGTGCCGCTTCATCTGCGCCAACCACGCGAGTTTGTCCTTGTCGGAATGCCCGACGTGACGGTCGTCGAGCACCCGCCGCTTCACCTCGCGCAGCGCACCGACGAGAAAACGTCCGGTGCCACAGCAGATATCGCCGCACAGGAAGGCGGGCAGCGCGGCCTCCTCGTCGGTCTGCGGATCCCATCGCTCGCGCTGACCGTCGTCCCCACGCCGGGCCCACAAGTCGGCATCGGGGATGTCGTGGAAGGCCATGCGCGCCATGCACTCCACGACCTGGCTCGGCGTCAGGTAGGTCGCGAGGCCTTCATCGCTCGCGTACTTGCCGCGCAGGAACACGTCGAAGGCCCAGCCCAGCAGGTCCTCATGGATGAGGTGCGCCCGCATCTCGCGGGCCTTCTTGCCATTGCCGAGGAGTTCGCGGTCGGGCACCGACAGCCGGATGGGTTTGCCTTCGCGGTCACGCAGATCGAGCGCTTCGATGGCGAGCGCAAGGACGTCGGGGTTCTCGAGGCGCAGGGGCTCGTCGTACGAGAATATCGTGTGCTCCTCGCCCGTAATGTCGGTCGCCTTGTACTGCGGCAGGTTGTTGATCTCGCGGAAGGCGTCCTTGAGCTGGATGACCGCGGCCTTCTTGTGCGCGCGCACGTGGTCGGCCGAGAAGATGTCGGCGAAGCGCTTGCCCTTCGCCGCACCGCTCGTGAGCACGTAACCGGGTGTCTTCTCGAGGTGGACCTTGAGGAAGAGAAGCTTGCCGAGCTCGTCGATCGCGGCGTTCGTGGGTTTGACGCCCCCGCGCGAGTAGATGGCCTCGTGCAGCTCGTCGAACTTGCGCTGGATCGCCCGGAAGTCGCCGCGGTGGTACTCGGCCGAGACCTCCTGCACGAGCCGGGTGCGCGTCTCCGAGATCGGGCGAGCGACGGTCTTCCACTCGTCCCGCGCCGGCAGCGCCGATACCTGCGCGTCCTTCTCAACGTCGAAGATGAAGTCGTTCTCGCCGTCCCAGACCCAGACGAAGCGGAATGGCTTTCCCTCGGCCGCGCCGAGGCCCGCCTTGAATTTCGCGTCGTCCTGCACTGGTGCCTTCGACGCGTCGCCCGGATCCCCGCTCGCGAAGAGGATGACCGGCTCGCCGTCGTCGAGCGCAACCAGCTCCGCGGTCGCCGCCATCGAGCCATCGCCGAGCGGATCGAAGAGAGCGAAGTCGGCCTCGATCTGCTGGTAGCCGAGCTGCGAGAGCTTCTTGCGCGCGGCATCGCGCAGTGCATCAGGGGAGTTTTTCTTCTTGGCCATCGGGTCCTCGGCTATGCCAGCACGACATGGGTTTCGTATCGCTTCCCCGCGACCTCATGCGTTCCGGAGAGCTTCTCGAGCGCTTCCGGATCACGCAGATCGCGAGCATTCACCACGAGGTAGATAAAGGTCTTCAGCGGTGCCCACTTCGAGTACAGCAAGATGTCGTGTGCGAACTCGTCAACAATCCTGTTCTGATCGTTCGGCCCGCGGACAAATTTCACCTCGATCAAGACTCCGAGGTCCTCCAGTGCCAGGTCGGCCCGGCTAGACTGCCCGCCGGCCACGCGCCCCATCGGCTCCTCGGTGATCGAGTACTTGAAGTACCCGCGCACAAGCGCGTGCAATAGATCCTGGGCATCGTACTCGTCGACGATGACGAAGGGGGCCTTGCCCTTCCGACGCGTTGCCAACGCTCGGGCTGCATCGGGAAGTCGAGTGCACAGATGCAACAGCGTTGCCACATCGGGGGCAGGTGGCGTGTTCTGAAGTGCATCGAAGAGCAGTTCGTGAGTGAAGTCGGTCCCTCGGCCGAAAGGCAGAAAGCGCCGGTCTGTGGCGAGGTCTGCGATACCAGACGCGCGCATGCGGGCGTCATGTTCCCGTGCGTAGTCCTCTCTTGGCCTAGACGTCTGGACGATCCGGATCTCCTCCACCGACTCGCGATCACGGATGATGGTCCCGCCAACGGTGAATGGGCGCCCGTCGTGCCAGGGATCGATGATCTCACGCTTGAGTTGCTGCTTGCTGAGATCGTTCACTACGGCGCGATCGCGGTCGCGCTTTCGACCCGGAAGTGCGACGTAGCAGTGCCAGTACTGCTCTGGAGCTTCGTCCCAGGAGATCGTCATGACTTCCTCCGGTTGAGCAGGACAGTGTTGTGCAGAACGAAGAACTGGCACAGCAGGTCGCGAACCCGGTGCTCCTGCAGGCCGGTCTCGCTCGTCACAGCCCGCACGACGCTCACCAGCGGCGCGCCCGGACGTCCATCGAAGAACTTCTCAGCGGCCTTTCGCACGCGCCGGTCGTCGGTGATTGCAGTCCCACGTGCGGCCCACATCTCGGAGCCAGTGCGCTCGAGAACCGGGTCGAGCCGCATCAGCAAGAGAGCGCGGGCGGCACCACCATTAGCTGCAAGCTCGGGAATCGCCTCGGCGACACGCTCTGGCGTCGCGGGGCCGCGACCGATCAGGAAGTCTCGGATCTTCTCGGTTAGAGGAGCACTCATCGGTCCTCCCTCACCGGCAGGCTCAGCTGTCGCTCGACGGGTTTCGCTGCGGCCTTCTTCCGTCGGCGGATCCTCTTGATGGGCGTGAGCTTCAGTGCCGGCCACAGGGTCGCCACGCCGTCGATCGTGTTGATCTCCGCCGGGTCGAGCCACGCAGTCTCGACTACAAGCTTGTGCTCCTTCGGGTTCGCCGCCTCGTCGATGATGCGGCCGAAGAGTCGACAGAAGTCGCGTGCCCGGCGAGTGATCGTTCCCTTGCTGTACCGGAAACTCCATCGGCGCAGCACGTCCGCGACCACGTTGGGCGTTGGCACGTCTCCCCCGGTGACGCGCATCACCTCCTCGAAGAGCGCGCGCCCGCGAACACCCTCGAGGACCACGCGCGGATCGAAGCGAGAGCTGACGTAGCGCCGACCGAGACTGGTTGGCCGAATCTCCTTCTCGGCGACGAGCCGCGCCCAGCGTGCCGCCTCGAGGTAGTAGTAGACGTTGCGGAGGCTCTTGAACCCAATCTTGCGCTGGATCCAGGTTAGGTCGCCCTCACCGAGCACGATCATCTCGACCAGGCGATTCAAGAGCGGAAGTTGCGTGGCTTGCGGTACGACCCGATCGAGTGATGACATCCTGCCCCCCGGCACGACGGCAAGGCGAGGTGCCGATCTGAGTGCTTGTGCGAGCACATCACGCCGCTCAAGGCGACTCCACCCGCAGAGGGAATCCGACCTCGCCACAGGAGCATTCACGGCATCACCTCCCGCAGGTAGCTGTCTGCGGCATCGATGAGCGCAGACCGAGCTACGAGTGCTTCGCGGCGTCGATGCATGGCTCGAGTAAGCCGGGTTTCGAAATCCTCGCGCCAGACCTGGCCGAGGACGGGGATCATCAAGTCGTCGAGGTCGCGCTTGTTGACGAAGCGCTGAACGGATCCAGAGGAGAGCAGGCGAAGCTGCTCGCGCACCAAGGGATGCGACAGTGTGACCGCGAACACACGGGGAGTCTCACTGAAGCGCAGCACCGTGAAGGTCGCGCTACCGACGATGGGTTGGCCAGCATGACCGACCTGTTCGTCCAGATAGGCCACTTGATCGCCCCCCCCTGTCGTGCACATGAGCACGTCGCCGACCTG
>Ga0256839_1004188_pt1 | contig 14268 bp, 14 predicted proteins | sample 354166metaG_FD_185968 | JGI IMG/M metagenome (GOLD analysis project Ga0256839, IMG submission 185968) | Hydrothermal vent microbial communities from Mid Atlantic Ridge, Atlantic Ocean - 354-166 | ecosystem: Environmental > Aquatic > Marine > Hydrothermal vents | place: Atlantic Ocean: Mid... | reverse complement strand
ACGAAAATATATTTGATAATAAAGAACCCATTGAACATCTTATTATCATTGGTGGTGGCCCCATTGGCATCGAATTAGCCCAAGCCCATCGCAGGTTAGGCGCAAAAGTCACCGTGATTGAAGTCATGAAACTGCTATCTAAAGATGACCCTGAATTAACCACTATTGTGCTTGAACACCTCAAAAAAGAAGGTATCAACTTCCATGAACGAGCAAACAATCTACGCGTTGAAAAGCATGGCAGTGCTATCCATGCTTTCTTCGATGAAGATGATGGCAGCGGCACCAAAGTCTGTGATATTCAAGGCTCACACCTGTTGATTGCCACAGGTCGCAAAGCCAATGTGGACAGCTTAAACCTTGAAGCAGCGGGTGTGACCTACTCGCCGCGCGGCATTGAAGTGGATAAACGCTTAAGAAGCAGCAATAAAAAAGTATTTGCTATTGGTGATGTGGTGGGGCCCTATCAGTTTACGCACATGGCAGCCTATCAAGCAGGCATTATCATTCGTAATATTCTGTTCAAGATACCTGCCAAAGTAGATTATTCCGCCGTTCCGTGGGTAACCTACACCGACCCTGAACTTGCGCATGTGGGTTTAACTGAAGCCGATGCCAAAGCACAAGGCATCAAGGTGCGCATTCTCAAGTGGGGTTTCACTGAAAACGATAGAGCCCAAGCCGAGCAGCGCACCGAAGGTTTGGTCAAAGTGGTAGTGACACCCAAAGGGGTAATTTTGGGCGCAAGCATTGTGGGTTTACACGCAGGCGAGTTGATTCAACCTTGGATTTTAGCCATTTCACAAAAGATGAAAATCGGAGCCATGGCATCAGCCATTGTGCCATACCCAACCTTAGCCGAAGTCAACAAACGCATTGCAGGCAGCTTTTATACCAATAAATTATTTTCTGCAAACACCAAACATATTGTACGCTTTCTTATGCGCTGGTTTTGATATACGCTACAGGCAAGCTGTAATATTAAGGAGGCGACCTTGCCTGAATCATCAAGTCAACAGATTACCCTATCGTCGCATGATGAGGCTTTAGCCAAAATCAAACAGGATATGCGGATAAGCACCGCCAATCATCCCATCCAGCAAGCTGTACCCCCCTCACCAACCACACAAGCAACAGCAAAACCTACAAAAGAAGCGGATACACAACATACAACAGCACTGCATCATGTGGAATACCCATCACGAGCACTGTATTTGATTAACGCATGGCGTATGCACGGACATCTCAAAGCCGATTTAGACCCGCTCAAACTTCATCCACCGCATATCGCTCCCGATATGGAATTGGCATATTATGGTTTAAGTGATAAAGATTTGGACACCCACTTCCCCACGGGTGATTTGGTGGCACCGACCACGCTTCCTTTGAAAGAAATCATCAACATCTTAGAGCAAACCTACAGTGGTCATATCGCACCTGAGCTTATGCATGTGAGCAACACGGCAAAACGCAATTGGCTGCAACAAAAACTAGAGGCTTCTCGCTCTAAACCCCAATTTAACAGCGAACAGCGCAAGCATATTTTTCATTTGGTGATGAAAGCTGAAGAATTTGAACGCTTTTTGCACACCCGATATACAGGACAAAAGCGCTTCTCCCTCGAAGGTGGTGAAAGCTTGATTCCTATGTTGGATAGCCTGATTCAGCGTGCAGGCAACAAAGGTGTGAAGGAAATTATCATGGGCATGGCGCATCGCGGTCGCCTCAATGTGCTTGCCAATATCTTGGGCAAATCATTAAGTGATATTTTTGCTGAATTTGAAGGCAATCAATTTGTGGATACCGAAAGCGGTGCGGGTGATGTGAAATATCACATGGGTTTCTCATCAGATATTAGCACGGACAACGGCACAGTTCATTTATCTTTGGGCTTTAATCCATCCCACTTGGAAATTATATCACCCGTGGTCTTGGGCAGTGTTCGCGCACGACAATGTCGCCGTAAAGATAATGCAAGGCGTGAAGTCATGGGTGTTCTCATCCATGGTGATGCGGCATTTGCAGGGCAAGGTGTGGTGGCGGAGTCGTTAAACCTTGGTGATTTATCGGGTTATCGCACAGGGGGAACGATTCATATTGTGGTGAACAATCAAATTGGCTTTACCACCAATCCCTTTGATGCCCGCTCTACTTTTTATTGCACCGATGTTGCCAAGTTGGTGCAAGCACCTGTCTTACATGTGAATGGTGATGACCCTGAAGCGTGTTGTATGGCGATGGAGCTTGCCATGGATTATCGCCATCAATTCCGCAGCGATGTGGTGATTGATTTGGTATGTTATCGCAGGCTTGGGCACAATGAAGCCGATGCACCCGAAGTCACACAACCCATCATGTATCAGCGCATCAAACAACACCCCAGCGTACAAACAATATACCGCCAGCAACTGGCTAAAGACGGTATTCAAAGCGAAGAAGAATCGATTAAAACAGCTAAAATGTTCCGTGAATGTTTGGATAGCGTACGCAAAAACAATATGGCTGCGCCGCAACAAGCACCCAAACATGAAAACAGCCTGCATGGTCGTTGGGAAGGCTTTGTCAAACACAGCGACCAAGAGCCCGACACCACGGTGAGCGAAGATAAACTCAAAACATTGGTCAAACAGGCTGTTGCCGTACCTGAAGGCTTTAGCTTACACCCTAAAGTGAAAAAGATTTATGACAATCGCATCAGCATGATTCACGGTGATATGCCCATAGACTGGGGCTGCGCTGAAATGATGGCATATGCCACCTTGCTGGATCAAGGTGGTTGGGTTCGCCTTGCAGGGCAAGATTCTGGACGAGGCACATTTTTTCACCGCCATGCTATTGTATATGATCAAAAAACGGGCAAAAGCTTTATGCCTTTGAAAAAAGTGACCAATGGCACGCTGTCTCGCTTTTTGGTGGTGGATAGTATGCTATCGGAAATGGCTGTGATGGCTTATGAATATGGGTATTCGGTTGCCGAGCCTAGAGCTTTGGTGATTTGGGAAGCCCAATATGGTGATTTTGCCAATATGGCGCAGGTGGTTATCGACCAGTTTGTGGCTGCGGGTGAATCCAAGTGGAACCGTATGTCTGGCTTAGTATTATGGCTGCCACATGGTTATGAAGGGCAAGGCGCGGAGCATTCCTCAGCCCGTTTGGAGCGATTCTTACAACTCTGCTCCAATGATAATATGCAAGTGGTTTACCCCACCACACCAGCACAAATGTTTCACTTGTTAAGGCGACAATATAAACATCAAGTTCGTAAACCGCTGATTATCATGGCACCCAAAAGTATGCTTAGAAACAAAGCGTCCACATCCACCGTATCCGATTTAGCTACAGGCGCTTTTCAACCGATTTTAGATAATACATGTGCGGGCACATCTCGCCGTGTCATCCTATGCAGTGGTAAAGTCTATTATGATTTGCTTGAAGCACGCAATAAACACGAAAACCATGATACGCATATCATTCGTATTGAACGATTATACCCCTTCCCCGCTGCGGAACTGGCTGCCATCATGAAAACCTACACCGATTGCAAAGAAGTGGTGTGGTTACAAGAAGAACCCATCAACCAAGGTGCTTGGCGACAAATCAAGCACATGATTCAAGATGCGCTGTTAAGTGAGCAAATCTTGTATGTTTTAGCGCGTGATGCTTTGGCAGCACCCGCTGTGGGCTCCATCAAACGACACAATGAAGAAAAAGAACACCTGATGGCAGCAGCATTAGGCACTGATACCAGTCAATTACTCGAATACAAAATGGGGTGGCACCATGTTTGAAATTAAAGTACCCAGCTTGGGTGAATCCGATACCGAAGCCACACTGATTGCGTGGCTCAAAGATGTGGGCGATGAAGTGCATGTGGATGATATTATTGCTGAAATTGAGAGCGATAAAATCACCATGGAAATCACAGCCACAGAGTCAGGTATATTAAAAGAGCAACTGGCTGCCGAAGAAGACACTGTTGAACCTGGGCAAGTCATTGGTTTGCTGGATACGACTGCCGATGTAAGCGATGTACCTGAACCAGCCGCAAGCCCTGCCCCAACAGAGCCAACCATAACAAAGGCTGAACCCACCCAAGACAAGGTTTCAACGCCTGAAAACAAAAACACAGAGGAAACAGAAATCAGCAGCGAAGCAATGCAGCTTGCCGAGCGCGAACAAATTCGTGTACCCATGACGCGCCTGCGCAAGCGTATTGCCACCCGCCTTAAACAAGCACAAAACACAGCCGCTATGCTCACCACATTCAATGAAGTGAACATGCAGCCTATCATGGACATGCGTAAGCAATACCAAGAAGAATTTACAAGCAAATTTGGCGTTAAATTGGGTTTGATGTCGTTTTTTGTGAAAGCTTGTGCCTCAGCATGTGCCGAGTTTCCAACCGTGAATGCTTATATTGATGGTGATGATGTGTTGTATCATAATTATATTGATATGGGCATTGCAGTTTCCACGGACAATGGTTTGATTGTACCTGTATTGCGCGATGTGGGTATCAAAAGCCTTGCTGAAATTGAGAAAGGCATCATTAATTTGGCAAGCAAAGCCAGAGAGGGTGACTTGCAACCCGATGATTTACAAGGTGGCACATTTTCCATTACCAATGGTGGCGTTTTTGGTTCCATGCTGTCCACCCCCATCTTGAATCCACCCCAAAGCGCGATTTTAGGTATGCACAATATTACCAAACGCGCAGTGGTTGAAGATGATGCAATTGTGGCAAAGCCTATGATGTATATTGCATTATCCTATGACCATCGCTTGATTGATGGTAAGGATGCCGTGCAGTTTCTGGTGTGTGTTAAAACACTCTTAGAACAAGCAGAAGCTTTCGATTTGGGCTTGTAAACCCCTTACCCCATCATCACATCGCATATTTATGCGATACCACGCTTTGTTCTGCCAACTAATATTTGCCCATATCATGTTGGGAGGTTGGATATGGCTACAGTAGACTTGGACAGTACTGCATTGTATATCAAAGACATTAATCGTTATGCCCTGCTCACCGCAGAACAAGAAATTGAACTGGCGGATAAAATTGCCGCAGGCGATGAAGCTGCACGACAAACCATGATCAATGCCAACTTGCGTTTGGTGGTAAACATCGCAAGAAAGTATATCAACCGAGGCTTAAGCCTGGATGACTTGATTGCGGAAGGCAACTTGGGACTCATCCATGCCGTAGGCAAATTTGATTCTGCACATAAATGTCGCTTTTCAACCTATGCCACATGGTGGATTCGCCAAAATATCGAACGCAGCATTATGAACTTGACGCGCACCATTCGTGTGCCTGTGCATGTTTGCAAAGAAATGAACAGCATGAACCGGTTGGAAAATGATTTGCGCAATACCCTTGGACGCGAGCCAACAGAAGATGAAATTGCGCTCAACATGGGTAAAACTAAAGCCCGCATTCAAGAGTTGCGCGAAGCACAGCTACCAACCCATAGTGCCGACCAAATCATTTTGGGTACAGATGATTTAAGTGTGTATGACATCACCGAAGATATATCCTCTGAGCAGCCTTGCGAGCAGCTGGGTAAACAAATCTGTAGCGACTTGATTCATCGTTGGCTGAGGTTTCTCAACAAAAAAGAGCGAGATGTGATGCATCTTCGCTATGGCATTGGCAACAACAGCGATCCATGGACTTTGGAGGCCATTGGCGAACATATGGGGGTCACCCGTGAACGCATTCGTCAAATTCAAGTTGCAGCTTTGGCAAAGTTGCGTAATCTTCCAGAAGCACAAAATATACTTCTGGAGGAAGTTGTTTGACCACCAAGCCCGCAATACGCCTGAGAGACTATATCCGAACCATTCCTGACTTTCCCAAAGCAGGCATCAATTTCAAGGATATTAGTCCACTACTTGCCAATGGCGAAGCTTTTTCTGAATGCACCTCTGAACTGGCCGTGCATATGCCTGAGCATATTGATGCTATTGTTGGCATTGAATCGCGCGGCTTTTTGTTTGGCGCGGCTTTAGCACAACTGACAAGTGTTGGCTTTGTGCCCATTCGCAAACCAGGAAAGCTCCCCGCCGCAACGCACGCTATTGCATACGAGCTGGAATATGGTACAGATATTTTGGAAATCCACCGCGACGCACTCAACCATGGGCATAGCGTTGTCATTGTTGATGACTTGCTGGCAACAGGTGGCACAGCGGCAGCAACCATCAAGTTGGTCGAGCAATTAGGTGCTAAGGTTGCTGCATGTTTGTTTGTGATTGAGCTGGACTTTCTTCATGGGCGCTCAAAGCTTGGCAATACACCCACCTTTAGCCTGCTGCACTACAATGATTAAAGTAAACACTGAAACACATCTTGTACATGACTTACCAAAAGCGGTTCCACATCTTCCCGATCAACCTGTACGCCCAGTTTTTCCAGTGAGGTCACAGGCGCATCCCGCATTCCACACGGTACAATACCCTTAAAGTGATTCAAGTTGGGCTTGATATTCAAGGCAATGCCATGCCATACCACCCACCGCCGACACCGTACACCAGCAGCAGCTATCTTTAGACCTTCTACCCACACGCCAATGCCACGCTTATCACGCATGCCTTGCACACCCAAGTCTGCAAGTGTACGAATCACCACCTCTTCCAAACGCCAAATGTGTTGATGTAAATCTTGTGCCTTGGATAGGTCAGCAACAATATAACAAAGCAGTTGCCCAGGGCCATGATAAGTCACCTCACCACCACGCCCTGTTTGGTATACTTCGATGTTATCACCATCCACTTCGCGCATAAGAATATCCTTGGCTGAGCCAGATGTGCCAAGGGTATAAATGGGAGGATGCTCGGTAAAAATCAAATAAAATGTCGAATCACCACGCAATATTGCATCACGAAGCCGCTCCTGCTCTGCCATCGCATCAGGATAGGCTTGTTGCCTATGTTTTATCAGTAACAATGCCATCACACTCCATCCAGAACAAATACACACATTAGGAAAATATACCCTTCCTCATTTGACAGGTTGAGCCCCGTCTGCCTCCATGCTACAGTTTATTCATGGGCGCATAAGCATCATGCGCATAAAATGCTAAACTGGCAATACACTTGCTTGACCGCCACTACAAAGCATACCATACAAATACCTCAACAAGGGAGGAAAGATGAGGCAAATCGCGAGCTTATTCATCCTATACTTGCTTTTCTCCCCTTTCGTATATGCAAGCATAGCTGACCCCAGTATTGACAGCCTGTTGCTATGGCACACTTTGAAGCAGAGCAATGATGTTGCTAGCACCAGCCAAAGTACAACCTTGTCACCCAAGCCACTACGCCTACTCATTGATGTGCGAAGCAACCATTCTGATGGTGAGCATGATTTACTCGAACTGATTGATTTAGCGCAACAACGATACATTGATGTGCTTGCATTCAATGAGCATGACCGCTTTACCATCCGGTTGGGGCTAGAGCCCATACCATGGTTAATTGGCTACAGCCAGGAGCATCCTTCATTATATCAGACAGGCCTGGCAACATTCTTTACCAACTTACAAGCCGCCCAACAACAAACAAGCCTGTCCCTTATCGCAGGCACAGAATCCACGCCTGGCTACTCATGGTCGGGCATACCCTTCAAGGATTTAAGCTTGCACCATGCAGAGCGACATATCATTACACTAGGCGCAACCCAGGCAGCACATATCCAAGCCCTGCCCAGCTACACCTTAAAACATGCACACGGTCATCAAGCCTTATCCTTGGTGTTTTGGTTTGTTTTTATCTTTGTGCTTATCCTTATTCTACTTCGCAAACGAAAAATCAGTGTTGCCCTACTTTTGGCAGGCTCATTTATTGCTTTTATGAGCACATGGCTCATGCAACCTCATGCGCAAATGGATGAAGACTTTATCCATGCAGCAAAGGAGCAGGGTCTGTTTACCATTTGGGCACACCCTGGAACCCGATCTGGGGTACGCGACGGGCCAATGGGTGTAAAGCTCAACACACCTCCCTACAATCAGCATATTTTCGACTATCCTGCCGATGCCTTTGCTGCTGTGTATGGTGATACCGACCAAAATACTGTGGCAGGTGGCTTATGGGATAGGTACATGATGCAATATATGCAAGGCTTGGTTGGTCGCCCCATGTGGGCAGTTGCCGCTGGTGACTTTCATAGTGAGGGGCAGGCCAATGAATATCTCGGTAACTTTCCTATGGATATTTGGGCAAAAAGCACATCGCCAACCGACATCCTTGAAGCCCTAAAGCATGGTCGCATGACAGCATGGCACATGGGGAAGGCACACCATATTGCCGTGTCTGAACTGTATTTAACATATATCGACCCCGATACAAAACATGTCAAAACCATGCTGACCGGTGATGAAGCAAGCATATCGCCGCAAATCAAACTTGCCATTGGGCTACACGAACTAGGGCAATCAACACAGCCCACATCCTTGCAAGGACACTGGATTATCAATGGTCAAATCCATAGTCAAGTGACCCTCAGGATTCATGAGCGTACCACATCCATCACTTCCCTAACCTTGCCTAAGGGCAAACATGTGATACGCTTTCAAATTCCATATCAACACGGCATTCGCCTCGAAACCAACCCCTTTCTGGTGGATGTTCGCACAAAGGAATAGCCAAAGACACACCATGCAACTGATTACTATTCATCAGCCCAACTATATGCCTTGGCCAGGCTTTTTTCACAAGTGGCTGCTTGCTGATACTTTTGTTGTGTTAGACACAGTACAATACCACAAAAATGAATGGCAAAACCGCAACCGCATCAAAACCATACAAGGTGCGCAGTGGATCACTGTGCCTGTAACCTATCGTTTTCCACAGTTGATTCACGAAGTAGGTATTGCGCCAAGCAACTGGGCAAAAAAACAAATCGCAAGCATAGAACAGGCCTATACCAAAGCCCCTTTTTTTAACGACTACTGGCAACCCATCAAACATATTTTGCTACAGCAACATGACCGTTTGGTACACTTAAATGTAGCACTCATTACAACACTGGGACAAATGGTCGGGTGTACAGCGCCGTTGCTTTTAGCATCTGATTTACCGATCAAGCAACATGACCCTACCCTACGCTTGATTGAAATTTGTAAACATCTTCATGGGGATGCTTACTTATCAGGTGCTGAAGGGCGAAATTATTTACAAACATCTTTATTTCACGATCATAAGCTTTCTCTCTATTTCCAGCATGTACACCCCCCAACCTACCCGCAATTGCATGGTGAGTTTATTCCATATTTAAGTGTGCTTGATATGTTGTTTCATGTAGGTGATGATGCTGAGTCTTTGATTCGCGATATGGGAGGTATGGTTTCATGAGTGTTATTTTGGCATTGGCACCACACCCAGACGACTTGGAAATTGGCTGCGGTGGTACGCTGGCTGTCCACGCCAGGCGCGGTGATACCGTGCATATCTATGTAGCAACATCAGGTGAGCGCGGTGGTGATGCAAATATTCGCCGAGCCGAACAAGAAGCTGCTGCAACCCTATTGGGTGTTTCCGAAGTGCATTGGGGCTCATTTATGGACACCAGGCTTCCTGAATCCAGCCTCGCGTTGATGCAAGATTTGGAGAAAGTGATCCAAGCGGTTCATCCTGATACGGTGTATGTCAACCATATTAACGACACCCATCAAGATCATAGAGAGCTGGCACAAGTTGCCCACTCTGCTACCCGCTATATATCTAATGTTTTAGCCTATGAAACGCCTTCAACCATAGGCTTTGAACCCACAGTATTTATGGATACCGCCAAAACACTAACGCTGAAGCTGCAAGCCTTGGAAGCCCATGCTTCACAGGTTGAACGAACGCATGTACGCTTAAACATTACTGAAATTGCATTAGCAACATCACATTTCCGGGGTGTGCAAGCAAAACTGTCTTGTGCTGAAGCATTTATGCCCATTCGTATTCGTTTATAGCTGATGTTGATCCCCCATTCCCGCCCTGTGTTTGGGCATATATTTGAGCATGCTGTCACACAAATTGTACAATCAGGGCAACTGGCACAAGGCAAAGCGACCACCATACTTGAACAACACATATCTCAATACTTAAGTGTGCCACACACCTTAGCCGTTGATTCAGGCACATCTGCATTGATGCTGGCTATTCGCGCGCTAACCAACAACAAGGCCTTAGCTCGCATCGGCATTCCCGCTTTTGCTTGCGCATCCCTTGTGTTCGCTGTCAAAAATGCAGGGGCAATACCCGTCTTCATAGATTGCACAAAGCATCTGACCCTGGATGCCGAACAAACCTTGATGATTTCAAAAACCCTGGATGTACTCGTCTTGGTGCACCCTTTTGGCATGGTTGAGCCTTTGGTTCAAGAACACTTTGCTTGCCCTGTCATTGAGGATATAGCGCAATCTGTAGGCGCAACACTTCATGGGCAACAAGTTGGTACATTTACTGAAATGTGTATTGGTTCGCACCATGCCACCAAGCCTTGGGGTGGTGCGTATGGAGGCTTTATAGCAAGCCATGACCCTGACCTGATTGACAAGTGTAAAGCCATGACCAACCCTGATACTGCCAACTTGAGTGCCGCGTATATTGGACATCACCAGCTATCCAGCATCCATGCCGTCTTGGCCTACACGCGCATCCAACAAGCAGAGCAAGACTACATAAAACGCGCATCTTGGATCAAAAAATATGATGCGCTATTTGAGCAAGCATCAGCCACACCAATTTCTGGCATCACCAATAGCCAAGCCAATCACTTTCGATATATTGTGCGTTGCGAACAAGATATTGCAAATATCATTCCTTTATTTCACCACATGGGTATTCGTGTGGCGCGACCCATACAAACACCACTACATCAAAGCAAGGTAGCACTTGATGCTTGGCAGCATAGCCTATCTATCCCAGTATTGGCGGACATGAGTCAGGCAGAGTTCGCATACTTACAACAAGGCATACAAACATGTTTCGCCTCCTAGATCACAGTGCTACCCGCTGGGGAGCTTTTTTCCTAGGGGTCTTTTTTGTTATTCCTTGGCAAGTTCATGGGTTATTTACCCAAGGCGTGCTCTTATTTCTTGCCAGTTTATTGCTGACTTATGCCCTGATGCCACTGGTTATCCAGTTTGCCAAACATATTGATGCTCTGGATTATCCCGATGCACGGCGTGTTCACGCCTTACCTACACCGCGAATAGGTGGGCTTGGTGTTATTGTTGCTGTCAATGCCACACTTTTGCTTAACTTTGACTACTCGCTCGCTTTTAAGGGTGTGGTGATTTCTGCCTTGATTGTTGGGGCTATTTCTTTTTGGGATGATGTAAAAGAGCTTTCTGCCAGCATCAAACTTCTGGGGCAAACCATGGCCATTGCTGTGCTGATTTATTGTGATGTGGTGATTCACTTTGCGCCTGACACATGGTGGGGGCACAGCTTAGAATATATCGTCACAGCATTCTGGATGGTTGGCATCACCAATGCGTTTAACTTTCTTGATGGTATCAATGGGCTTGCTTCAGCCCTTGCAGCGGCAACATGCTTGATGATGGGCTTATTGGCATGGCATACGGGGCAAACCTACATGCTTTTCGTATGCTTGGCTGTTGCTGGAGCTGCCATGGGCTTTCTTGCCGATAATGCGCGCTACCAAGACCAGGCTCGTATCTTCTTGGGGGATGTTGGTAGCACCTATCTCGGCTGGATCATGGCCGCTGTTGCCGTCATGGGAGATTGGTCTGATGATAGCGCAATCCAAGCCTATGCAGCACCTGTGATGATTTTCTCCGTCATGATTTTTGATATGATTTACACTACAGTGGCTCGTATAGCTCGTGGTGATGTCCACAATTTTCGGGAGTGGATTGAATATGTGGGTAAGGATCACCTGCATCACCGGCTCATGGATGTTGGCTGTACCCAAGCACAAGCTGTCGTGATGATTCTCAGCTTTACACTACTGATGGGTATTTCCGCATTGGCGCTGGTCAAAAGTGAAATACTGATTGTATGGCTTCTTTTGCTACAAGCTATTATTTTTTACGCCACTTTAAGCTTTTTTATGTTGCGTATACATCGCAAGCCAAACCCATGAGCTCATCCATCGTCACCTGCTGGCAACATATTCTGGATGCCTTACCCAGCCAAACCAGGCTGATTGCTGTATCAAAATATACTACGGATGAGAATGTTCAAACATTGGCGCAAGCAGGGCAAATTGACTTTGCTGAATCCAGGCCACAAAACCTGCGTGACAGGGCAAACAGGTTTCCTGATTTACAATGGCATATGATTGGGCCACTGCAAAAAAACAAAGCCAAATATGTGGGTAAGTTCGCATCCATGTGGCACTCCTGCTGTGATATGGAAACTGCAAAACAAGTTGCCAGCCATGTGACGCATACCCCACTGCCGACACTGGTTCAGGTTAATATTTCAGGTGAGCCGCAAAAACAAGGCATACATCCACAAGAACTACCCTTGTTTTTCGCACGGCTAACCACTATAAAAAAGCTCCAAGTTATAGGCTTGATGGGTATGGCAGCCAGGGATGGCAATATCCGCGCGTCTTTTAAGCTGTTGCATCAATGCAGAGATGATATATTGCGCCTCCACCCAAACGCAAAAGAGCTATGTATGGGTATGAGCAACGACTGGCGCATTGCAATCGAAGAAGGTGCAACCATGGTGCGCATTGGCTCAGAAATTTTTGGAAAGTATTAAGGTGTATATGAAGGCAAAGAAGATAACATTGATTGGTGGCGGTAATATGGCCGAGGCCTTGATTGCAGGGCTGGTTAGAGCAGGGCATGAAGCCACAAACATCACAGTGACTGACACAGATCCAACCAAACTTAACGCACTTGCCACACAATATGGTGTACAAACCACTTCAGACAATGCTGCTGCAGTGACGCGAGCAGATATGGTTGTGCTTGCTGTTAAACCACAGGTGATTACAGATGTTCTAAAAGATATTGGTCATGCCATTCCACCTTCAGCAACAGTGGTAAGCATTGCTGCGGGCGTTGGCATACAGAAGCTGAAAGGTGCTGCCAACCGCGATGACTTATTCATGATTCGTGTTATGCCCAACACCCCTGCCATGCTTGGCGCGGGCATGTCGGTATTGTTTGGTGATGCGCCAAAAGCCCATAAAGACGCGGCTGAATATGTATTGGCTGCATCGGGCGAGACAGCATGGGTCGATAATGAAAACGAGCTACATGCGGTCACCGCTTTATCAGGCAGTGGACCAGCTTACTTCTTCCTTTTGGCTGAAGCTATGCAGGCTGCGGGAGAATCCTTGGGTTTATCCAAAGAGCTGGCTGCAAAGCTTGCCAATCAAACGGCACTTGGCGCAGGTAAAATGCTTGCAGAAAGTGGGCGTGATGCCGCAACACTTCGAGCGCAAGTCACCAGCCCTGGAGGCACAACTCAAGCAGCCCTAGACATCATGTATGAAAACGAGCTACCGATTACCGTGCGCAAAGCCATGCAGGCTGCGCATAAACGCTCACGGGAATTAGGCTAATGTTTATCATTGGATATTTTTTACAAGCTGTTGCTGCTGTATTGGGCATTGCCCTTAATATCGCCATAATTGTTATCATTGCTCGCGCCATTTTATCTTGGGTTTCACCCGACCCATACAACCCGATAGTGCGCATCATCAATCAACTGTCCGAACCGATTTTATTCCCCATCCGCCGCCGTGTGCCATATATGGGCGGCATCGACTGGTCACCCATTATTGCTTTAATGATAATCTATTTCTTGGATATTTTCTTGGTACAAACCCTTAGCCGCTTGGGTGCGAGTTTTCTCTAATCAAGTTTAGCTACAGATACCAGTTTATTATATACATGTCAGCCGCACCCTAGAGCGCGCGCTCTGCCTTTGGCGATCAAACCCCAATTGTGCTGTAAATTCACTCTCCCTTGGTTTTGCTTGTTTCATTTTAATGCTACGCACCTTTTGAAGCTTTTGATTTTGGCAACTCTGAATAGGTCTCACTACATCTGTTATTCTTCATGTTGTATGGAGGATAGTTGAAAATGAGCCAACTTGGTTTTCTGAAATAGAATATTCCAACAAAAAGCGGTTGCTGGGTCGCTCATAGTGACCCGCACCAAGGTATGCACTGCGCTCTATCACCATCGCTGCATTCATCAATAATTCCACTGCTTCATCCGCTGTGTTACTGTTCATCCTTGGGGTCATCGGGGGGCTCCTTTTGTTATCAGAATTCAA
>Ga0256839_1004187_pt1 | contig 14271 bp, 11 predicted proteins | sample 354166metaG_FD_185968 | JGI IMG/M metagenome (GOLD analysis project Ga0256839, IMG submission 185968) | Hydrothermal vent microbial communities from Mid Atlantic Ridge, Atlantic Ocean - 354-166 | ecosystem: Environmental > Aquatic > Marine > Hydrothermal vents | place: Atlantic Ocean: Mid... | reverse complement strand
CGGCTTCCACGCCACGGGCAGCCCCGTCTTCGACCTCTACGCCCGCTGGCAGCTCCGGCGCATGCTGCGCGTGCTGCGCCACCGCCACGGCCAGCTCACGCGCATCGGCAACCGCCGCAACCGCAGGGGCGAGCGCGACCCCGCCACCGGCCGCACGGTCTGGTTCTCCCGCGCCAAGACCTGGATGGAGGCCCAGGGCGTCATGGCGCTGCACGAGGCCTGGAAGACCTGGCGCGACCCCCTGATCCTCGACGGCCTGTGGGCCCAGGCCGACTACTTCGCCCACCACGTGGTCTTCTACCCGCGGCTCGCCATGGTCAACCAGCACACCGCCATGCCCAACGCCTGGCTGGGCTCCAAGCCCTGGACCCTCTCGCCGCAGCGCCACGACCGGGTGATCCAGGCCCTGCCGCTGCTCGCCCACTACGCCCCCTGGCCCGGCCTCCTCGAGCGCCAGCGTGCCTTCGCCGAGGCCACGCGCTGGCGGTGGGTGCGCGACTGGTTCCTCCAGACCCTCGCCTGGGCCGGGCGGGTGCGCCCGGCGCCCGCGCCGGCACCCCCGCGGGTGCGGGACCTGCGGGCGCGGATCGAGAACGGCACGCTGGTGCTGAGCTGGCGGCAGGAGCCGGCCGCGCCCGTCCGCTGGCTCGTGCGTGCCGCCGGCCGCCCCATCGTCGCCCGCGCGCCGACGGACCACCCCGGCCGCGCGCGCGCCAAGGCCGAGGCGGCCCGCGCCGTGGAGGCGCGCGCCATCGCCCGGCTCGGTCTCGACAAGGCGCGGAAGCGCTTCCCCGGTCGTTTCCCCCTCGACGGCATCGCCGAGCCGCGGCGCGGGCGCCGCGCGCACCCCGACTGGTTCCGCGCCGTGCCCTTCTGGGCCGCGGCCCAGGCGCCCGTCGAGGCCGCCGGCCGCGCGGCCGTGCCGATCGCGGCCTTCCGCCGCCACGAGGCCCTCGGCGCTCCCGGGGCCCCGCCTCCGGGAATCCCCCGCCACGTCTGCCTGCAGGCCGTCCCGCCCACGCCCCCCTTCCTCCACTGCGCGCCCGTCGTCGGCCCCTGAGCCCTCCATGCCCCGGCTCCACGGCGCGGCTGGAAGCCGCGCCCACAGTGGAAGGCGGAGACCACCGGCCACCCCCGAGGCCCCGTGAGGCCGGCATCCTGCCGGCCATGGGACCCGACCCCGTGGGGCCGGCATCCTGCCGGCCCGACGTCCCCCTTCCCTGTGGGGCCGGCTTCCAGCCGGCCCACGGCGCGGCTGGAAGCCGCGCCCACGGCAAATGGGGGCGAGGCGGCCGGAAGCCGCGCCCAGGGTGGCCCGAAAACAGACTTCCCGAGAGACCGGTTTCGGGCGAAATCAGACTTCCCGGAAGGCTGATCCGGGAACCGCCCCCGGACCCGCGACCCCGATTTCCCTTACCATTGGGCCGCCATGGACGTGGCCGTCGTCATCTGCACCCACCAGCGCCTCGCCCTGCTGCGCGAGGCGCTCGGCTCGATCGCGCGCGCCGCACCGCCCGAGCGGATCCGCCCCCGGGTGCTCGTGGTCGCCAACGCCTGCACCGACGGCACCCCGGCCGCCGTGGAGGCCATCGCCCGGGACTATCCCTGGCCGCTCACCGTGATCGAGGAGCCGCGCATCGGCAAGGTCAACGCGCTCAACACCGCGCTTGCCGCCTGCGGGGAGGCCGACGCGCTGGCCTTCGTGGACGACGACCAGCGCGTGGACCGCGGATGGCTCCGCGCGCTCGAGCGCGGGCTCACCGGGCACGGGGAGCCGCTGCTGTGCGGGCGCATCCTGCCGGACTGGACCGGCGCGGAGCCCGCCTGGGTGCACGACCCCTCCCCCTGCGCCATCCGCCCGCTGCCGATCCCGGTCCAGGAATGGGGCGGCGAGGCGCGCCTGATCGATCCCGGCGAGCGCGTGCCGGGCGGCGGCAACCTCGTCGCCCGCCGCGAGGCCGTCCGGCGCATCGGCCCCTTCCGCGCCGGCCTCGGCCCCACCGGCCACGACCTCGGCGGCGGCGAGGACATCGAGTGGGTGCGCCGCGGCCTGCGGCTCGGCCTCGCCCTGCGCTACCTGCCGGAGCTGGTGCAGTGGCACCACGTGGACCCCGCGCGCCTGCGGCTCGGCTACCTCATGCGCAAGGCATACCTGCGCTCGCGCTCGGCCCAGGCGCTGGCCGGGACAAACGGCGCCCGCGTGCCGCGCTACCTGTGGCGCAAGCTCGCCGGCAGCCTCTGGCGCGCCGCCACCGCGCTGCACTGGCCCCACGCCCGCCACTACCTGGTGCGCAGCGCCGCCACCCTGGGCGAGATCGCCGCCGCGCGCGGCCGCGGGCCGTGAGCGGGCCCGGCCAGCTCGCGGCGGCCCTCGGCGGCGCGGCCGCGGCCGCGCTCGTGCCGCCCCTGCTGCTTGCCGTCCTCGCCCTGCGCTCGGCCAGCCGCGCGGGACCGCCGCTGCCGCCCGCGGTGCTGCGCCGCTACCGCGGCGAGATCGCCCGTGCCGTCGCCCGGCAGCTCGCCCTCACCACCGCCCTCGCCGGCTGGCTCGCGCTCGCGGGCCTCGCGCCCTGGCTCGGGCTCGCCGCTACGGGCGCGCTGCCCGCGGGCTTCGCCGGCGGCCTCGCCGCGGGGCTCCTCGGCATCGGCCTCGGCACGGCCGCGCAGCTTGCGCGCGTGCTGCTCCACAACCCCGCCACCCTCGTCATGTGCTGGCCCTTCGGCCTCGAGCGCCTCAACGCGCTCCACCGGCACCTCACGCTGCGGCGGCTGCGCTGGGCGGAGCTCGTGCTGGCGCTCGCCTGGGCCGCGCCCGTCGTCGCCGGCGTCCGCGCCCTGGGGGCGCAGGGCGCGCGCGCGGCCGCGGCAGCACTCGCCGCCGGCGCGCTGCTTGCCGCGCTGCCCGTGCTGGCCGGCGGCGGCGCCGCCCTCGCGCGGGCGTGGCGCCGCGGCCGCTCCTGCGCGCCGCCGCCCCATCCCGCCGGGCCCGGCGAAGGCCCGATGAACGTCCTCATGATCGGCTGCGACACCCTGCGCGCCGACCACGTGGGGATGCCCATCGGCGGGGGACGCAGCCTCACGCCCTTCCTCGACGCGCTCGCCCGGCGCGGCACCCTTTTCGCCACGGCCTGGACCCCCGTGGCGCGGACCGCGCCCAGCCTCGCCTCCCTGCTCACCGGCACCTGGCCCCGGCGACACGGCATCCGCGACAACTTCGAGGCCCCGCGCCCGCTCCCCGTGCCGGCCCTGCCCGCCATCCTGCGCGAGGCGGGCTACGCCACCGAGGCCGTCGCCGACTGGGCCGGCAGCGACCTCGGCAAGTTCCCCTTCGGCTTCGCGCGCGCGGACGTGCCGCCGGACCAGTGGAACCTGCGCTACCTCGTGCGCCAGGGCCCCAAGGAGACGCGCCTGCCGCTGGCGCTCTTCCTGCGCAACCGCCTCGGCCGCCGCATCGCCCCCGAGATCCACTTCCTCGGCGGCGCGCCGCTGAACCGCGCCGTCACGGACGCCGCCGTCGCGGCGCTGCGCCGCCTCGGCCGCGGCGGCCGCCCCTTCCTGCTGAACGTCTTCGCCGCCACCGCCCATCCGCCCTTCGGCAGCGAATGGCCCCACTACCGCTGGTTCGCCGACCCCGCCTACGACGGCCCCTCGCGGCTCGCCATGGCCCGGCTCACGGACCCCGACGAGATCATCCGCGCGCAGCAGGAGCCGCGCGAGGCCTTCGACCTCGACCAGGTGCTCGCGCTCTACCGGGGATGCGTGCGCCGCTTCGACGACCTCGCGCGCGAGATCGTGCAGGCGCTGTGGCGGGAGGGGCTGGGGGAGCGGACGATCGTGGTCGTCTACTCGGACCACGGCATGGAGTTCTTCGAGCACGGCACCTGGGGCCAGGGCAACAGCGCCGCGCCCGAGGCGAGCCCGCGAGTGCCGCTGCTGATCCTGGATCCGCGCCTCGAGGGCCGCGGGCGGGTGGAGGGGCTGGTGCGCACCATCGACCTCGCCCCCACGCTGCTCGACCTCCTGGGGATGCCCGCCGAAGGGCAAGGGATGGACGGCGTCTCGCTCGCGCCCTTCCTGCGCGGCGAGGCCCCGCTGCCGGAGCTCACGGGCTACTTCGAGACCGGGATCTGGCTCGCGCCCCCGCCGAACCAGCACCCCGGGCATCTCCGCTACCCGAAGCTCACCGATCTCCTGACGACCGGCGGCCCCGACGGCCACGCCCTCGTCGTCAAGCCCGAGTACCGCCGCATCGTCATCGAGGCCCGCGACCGCGCCGTCCGCCGCGGCCCCTGGAAGCTCGTCCGCCTGGCGCTGGCCGGATCGCCCATCGAGCGCCTCTACCGGATACGGCCGGACGGAACCCCCGAGCCGGCAGCGCAGCCCCCTCCGGGCGTGCTGGACGGGCTGCGCCACGCCCTCTCGGGACACATCGAGGCGCAGGCAGGCGCATCACGCACCGCGCACGGCACCACCGGGGCGAAGGGATGAGGCCCCGGGGCAGGACGCGCGGCGGGACCGGTCCGGTCAGGACCGCTCACCGGCCCTCACACCGGCCCGGCCACGCAGACCGCCCTCTCATGGACCGCACACCTGCTCCATCGTCCGCGCCACTGCGGGAAATGCCCTCAGCAGGCGCCTGTCCTCCGTGACGCAAACGGTACGAAGCTGCCTGGCCAGGACGACATGCTGGGCATCGTACGCGCTGGCGTTTCCCCGCACGGCAAGCTCGAGCGCCTCCTCCATGTCGATCTCCATCGTGGCGTCCTCGAACAGGCCTGCCGCACACCGCCAGAGCATGCGCGCATCCGCAACATCCGCGCCGCCATGGCGCACGAACGTCGCCAGAACGTTCAGGAAACTCTGATCAATCCGCTGCGCGGATCGATCAGCGCGATAGTGCTTCGCGGTCCATTTCGATTTTTCGGTTGTCGTCATGCACTTCCCTGTGCATGGGCCCTCCCGCGGCCGTCCGTGGCCGCGGGGAAGGGCTGAAAAATCGGGATTTTTCAGCCCTTCCTTCAGATGCGCGTGGCGCCAGAGGTGATGCGGCAGCCGCCAGTCGGGATCGTGCCGCCAGAGCCTCCTCGCCTGCTCCGTGCGCTCTCCTGCGATGAGGAGATACGCGACGACGTTGACGTCCGCGACGATCACGCGCGGCCTTCCCGCCGGGCGCGGTCGAGAAGGTCCTGCGTCAGCATGAGACGCCCTTCGTAAGGCGGCGAGAGCGCCCCCGCCGCGCCCCCCCTCCGCCAGCGCCCGCGCCAGGATCGCCACCGCCTCCCTGGTCATGCTCCGGTGGTGACGGCGCGCCCTCTCCTTGAGCTTCCGATGGAGATCGGGGGGCAGGTTTTCAGATAGATGGCCACCTGCAGGATGCGCATCATCAGGGAAATCGGGTGAACACGGTTGACGGTGAGCCGCGCCTGCAGGCGCCAGAGCAGCGGCAACCTTCCCCACCATCGCCCGCCGCCGGGTGCCGGCCAGGGGTGCCCATCCAGCACCGCCTCCACGAATGACCTGAACGCCGTGGTTCCGAACAGCGCAGCCAGCGCCGGTGGCGGATCCTCCAGGAGGTTCCCGCGCACGAGCGCCCGCAGCGCCTCATCGCGCGCGACGGCACGCGCCCACGATGCCTGAGGGGGGATCGTGTCGGCGCGGGAGTACGGGATCTCCGCCAGCCTGGGATAGCGCGTCTCGAGCAGCATCCTGAGGAGGCGCTTGCGCCCGCGCAGCCCGTCGGGCAGCCGCCGCACGAAGTCCACCACCGGCTCGGCCAGCAGAGGACGCGCCTGCTCGAAGTGGCGGAGCCTCGCGTAGGTGAAGGCGTTCAGCATGTTGCCGATGCGCTGCTCGTAGTACAGGCGGTCCTTGAGGCAGTTGGGAGGTTCCCGGACATCGCCGACCGCCTCCCCGATCCTCGCATCGATGCGCTCCGCCAGCTCGCGGCGCCGATCCTGGACCAGCCAGCTCGCCAGCCGCGCCACCTCCCGGAGGCCGAAGATCCCCACCAGGCGCCGCGCCTCGTCCACCGTATGGGCCCGTTCGCGCCAGCCGAACGCCTCGTCTCCGTTCACGAACGTCGAGAACTCGCCCGCAAGCTCCGGATAGACCTGGATCACCTGGGGAAAATCGACGCTCTCCGCCTGGCAGTCGCCCAGCAGCGCCGCCCTCACGACATCCTCGGCGCTGGGCTCGTCCGGCAGCCGGATCCGGGTCAGGCCGACACCCGCCGCCCGTGCCACCGCCTCCGCCACCCCCATCTCGTCCCCATGGGAGGTACCGAAGCATACGCAGGCAGGCTCGATCCCTTCGGCGAGGGCCGCCGCCAATATGACGCGGGAATCGAGCCCGCCGCTGAGAAACAGGAAAGGCCTCCCGGTCCCCAGCAGCAGCCTCCTCGTCGCGGCGCGGATGCGCTCGTCGCACTGCGACACCAGCGCCTCCTCCGCCTGCCCGCCCGCAGGCTCGAAGGTCAGCCGCCAATAGCGTCGCTCGCGCGCTCCCCCGGGCCCCACCTCCACGACCGTGGCCGGGGGCAGCTTACGGACGCCGCGGAACAGGGTGCTCGCCCCCACCTGGGCGCCGAAGATCGCGAACATGCATACGGAAACCTCGTCCACCTCCGGCCCGCGCCCGCTCCACCTGGCGACCCACGAGGCCTCAGGCGCGGCCACGAAACTCCCATCCGGGCCGATGCGATAGAACAGCGGCCTGGACGCAAGCCGATCACTGAAAAGAAGGAACGACCGCTCCCGGTGCAGGATGACGGCGCCAGAGAAGGAGCCCTCCAGGCCTCCAGGAAAATCATCCGGTGCGCGCTCGAACGCCTGCCGCACGAGAAACGCGGCATCGTCACCCTTCAGCACCCGGCCGCGGGCATCGACGACATACCCATCCAGCAGGACCGTCGCTGCCGGGCTCCGTGAAACTCCGCCGCGCCCGCCGACGAGCCAGGCGCGGCACCAGCCATCGGCCTTCGCATGCGGCGCGGGCTCATGGCATCCTGCATAGTCCGCGGCTCCCGCCATCACGCAGACGCCGGGCATCGGGGCTGGATCGCGCGTGTGCGCGTCCGTCGGCAACGGGCCGATCACCAAGGATCCATCCATATCTTTTCACCCAGAACGAAAAGCGTGGCCTGCACGAGGAACGCCCCTGCCGCTACCGGGCATGTCCGGACTCCCTGAGCTGGGCTGCACCGCCCCGCCTGATCCGCCCTGGCTTGCCGGCAGGGGCCAAAACGCTGTGCGCAGCGGCCGCATGCTGCTACCATCTGGCGCGCCCGCCACGCGAGCCCAGTGGGCCTATCCACTGGACGGGCTGGGATCCCGGGAACGTTCGCGGCAAGGACGGGAGACGCGCACGCACACTGCATGCACCTGCGCAGGCATCCATCGTGATCAAGCAAGGTCCGGAACACACGTCCCGCGTTGCCGGGACGAGCCCGCCCGTCCTCGTTCTGTCCGTGTGCTGGCGCACGGGCAGCACGCTCCTCCAGCGCCTCCTGTGCGACGCCGGGATCCTGGTGTGGGGGGAGAGCGGCGGTGCGCTCGACGGGCTCGAGGACGCCTTCGAGCGTTATCGCCAGATGACGGGGCCGGGCGGAACCCGGTTCCGGCATGGCTTCGGCGGGAACGGCACCCAGCAGTACGAGCGCTTCGCCTCAGACCCGCGATCCGGCGCGCACCACTGGATCGCCTGCATGAATCCACCGCCTCCCACCATCGAAGACGCCTTCCGGAACCTGTTCCTGAAGCTCTACGCACACCCGGCCCATGCGCTGGGCTTCGGCCGGTGGGGCATCAAGGAGGTGCAGGTCGGGGCTGACGCGGCCCGATGGATGCAGACCCTCTTTCCAGGCAGCCAGGTCGTCGTGCTGGCGCGCCATCCCTACGACGTCCTCCTCTCCATCAAGCGCCGGAACTGGATGGACAGAAGGGAAACACGCTTCCCGCTGCTGCATTACGCGCGCCACTGGGCCCGTATGGCCCGATCCCTGCGCACGGTGCCCGATGCCGTCCTCGTCCGGTACGAGGACCTCGTCGGCAGGCCCGAGACCTGCGAGCGTCTCGCCGAGCGGCTGCAGGCGCCCGTGCGCTTCGAGCTCATCGAAACCAGCCGGGCGGACTGGCGTGCCGAGCGCAATGCGAGCCTGACACGGGCCGAGCGCCTGGCGATACGCGCCCTCACGCGCGAGGCGGCCTCCGACTGGGGCTACCGCCTCTAGCCGGCAATCCTGGCGACGGCGCCCGCACGCCTGCCCAGGCCCCCGACGGCGACCCTCAGCACGGCTCTCCCGGGATGGCCTGCCCAGACGAGGAGCAGCGCGGTGAGCGCCACGCCGTAGCACAGGACAGACACGCCCCCCGCGGCGGCCTGGACAGTCCAGCCGGAGGCGCCGCCACCGAGCCAGGCCGCTCCCGCCCCATAGCCCACGGCGGCCGCGACCGCCGGCGGCGCGACCGCATGCACCACGTCGGCCGCGCGCACGCACCCGCTCCAGCGGTGGACGAGCGTCAGGAGCCCGCCCAGCATCAGCCAGGCCCGCCCCGCCATGGCGGCGGCGACCCCCGCCAGCCCCCACCGGAGCCCGACGGCGACCGCAGCCGCGGCGAGGGCCAGGCCGACCGCCTGCAGCAGGCTCTCCCTGCCCGCCAGCCCGCGCGTGTCCGAAAGCGCGCCCAAGCCCACCGACACCACCGACGCGAAGCCACCAAGGATAATCCAGCGCATCGGCTCCACCGCCTCGCGCCACGGCTCGCCGTACAGTCCGACGACGAAAGGCTCGGCCGCGAACCACAGCAGAAGCAGGGCCGGATAGGTCGCGCCCGCCAGGGCGAACAGCATCTTCCGGTTCAGCATCCCCGCCTGTGCCGCGCCCGACTCCTGGGCGCGCGACAGCGCCGAGAACATCGCCTGGTAGAGCCGGCCTGCGATCTCGGCCACCGGCATGCGGCCGCTCTGCGCTGCGCGGTTGAAGACGCCCAGCGCGTGGCTGCCTGCGAGGGCGCCCAGAAGCATGCGATCCACCCGGCGCGAGGCCAGGTCGAGCATGTTGTTCAGGTGCATCTTCCAGCCGTAGCCGACGAGCGGTGCGATGTCGACCCACCTCAGCCGCGGCCGCCCGGGCCGCCAGCCGCTAACCCTCAGGTAGAGCCAGGCACCGAGTGTGCCGTTCACCCACGCCGCGACGACGAAGCTCCAGACGCCCGCCCCGGCGGCAGCCGCCGCGACACCGATCGCCGCACCGCTCAGGCTCAGGATCACGGACACGCGCGCGATCTCCCGGTAGCGCATCTGATGCCGCAGCCAGGCGCCGGCCGTGGCGCTGAACGGCATGAGGAAGAACGTGGCCGAGACGGCCAGCATCACCGCAACGAAGCGCCCGTCGTCATAGAGCGGCGCCAGCGCGACGGCGAGCCCCGCCGCCACCGCGGCCGCGAGGCCTGCGAAGGCCTCCATCCACCAGAACGCGGCGCTCAAGGCATGGCCATCGGGTGACCGGGTCCGGATCAGGCTCTCAGGGATGCCGAACTGCGCCTGCCGCAGGAGCAGGGCTGTGTAGGCGGTGACGGCAGCGAAGACACCGAAGTCCGCCGGCGCGAGCAGCCGCGCCATGACGATGCCCGTCGCGAACTGCACGGCGGCACCGACCCACCCCTGCAGGAAGGTCCAGAGCGCCGCCGTCCGGAAGGATCTCTCCGGAGAGCGTGCCGGCCGTGATCGCGGCATGGGTTCCTTCCGGCTCAACCGCCCGCACCCCGGCCACGAGTCCGTCCCAGGCGGGCCAGCGCGCGCCTGAGGAGCTTCGAGTCCGGGTTGGCGGCGAGGCCCTCCCGCAGCACCCGCTCGGCCTCATCCCGGCGGCCGGCACGGCTGTGGATCCTGGCCAGCGCGACGTAGGGCGGCGCGTAGCGCGGCTTGCGCCGGATCGCCTCGGCATAGTCGCGCACCGCCTCCGCCGTACGGCCCATCCGCTCCAGTGCCCGCCCCCGGTGGTAGTAGGCGCCGGGGAGGAGAGGAAAGGCGGGAGAGACCTTCTCGACGATGTACGTGAAGTTGTTGAACGCCCTCTGAAGCTGGAAACCCCGGTCCTTCCGGCGCAGCGCGGCCCGGTCCGCCCGGTTCATGAAGTTGAGGCCGGCGCAGTAGTGATGGATATGGACGAAATCCTTGCCGAAGACGCGGTACCAGCGCGCGATCACAGGATGCTGCAAGCTGGATCCGTAACGGAAACGGTCCTGGCAGAACCGGGGAAGCAGGCGCAGCTCCTGCGGCGTAGGTCTCCACTGCTCCACGGCCATGGCCGGTCCTGCCGGGCCGGCAAGCCCGCCGGCCAAGACAAGAACCGCGAGCAGCACCCTGGCGTATCCTGAAATCATGCTCCACCACCTCGCCTTCCCGAAAGCCGCCTCCGGGCCGCGCCCGCCGCGATCCCGAAGGCATGCATGCCGTTCATCGCCTCCCTCAAGGCGGGCCTCCCCCTGACGGCCAGTAAGGCCGCCCGGCCGAGGTGCCTGGCGCCCTGCAACGGCAGCCACCACGGCACGCCCAGCACGGTGCGTCCGCTTGCCCGGAAGCGGTTCAGCCCGTGGCGGTAGCCGGACTTCGCGTGGAGCCGCAGGAAATAGGTCCGCCGGAGGCGCCAGCGCTCCACCGCGTGCGTGACCACCATGTCGGGGCGGTAGCGGATCTTCGCGCCTTTCTCGAGCAGGGCCCAGAACATGGCGGCGTCCGAGCCGCCGCCCACCGCTCCGCCCTTCCTGTCGTAGCGCGGATCGAACCTCAGGCCGGGATCCTCGCGAAAGAGCGACATGCGGTAGCCCACGTTGGCCGTCCACACCGGAGTTTCCCTGCTATCGATCCAGAAGGGTTCCCTGCCGTGGTCTATCGCCGCCAGGAAACCGAGCAGCTCGTCGCCCAGCCACTTTGGACGCTCGAACGGGAACTCGACTTCGACTCGCCCCCCCACGCAGTCCGCGCCCTCCCTGTCGAGCGCGTCCCAGGCCGCCGCGAGCAGCCCCGGACGCGGCAGCTCGTCGTCGTCGATGAAGATCATGGCATCCGCATCCAGCGACTCCGCAATCGCGCGGTTGCGCGCCGGCACGATGCCCTGCTCCGGCTCGAAGACGTAGCGGACGGGCGCACCACCCGGCTCCCTGGCGACCCGCTCCACCACGTCCCGGGTGCCGTCCGTGCTGTTGTTGTCCACCACCAGCACCTCGAACGGCACGGGACACGCCTGCGCGCGCATCGCGCGCAGGAGCGCAGGGAGCCTCTCCGCGCGGTTCCAGGTGCAGACGGCGTAGATCAGGCGCGGCCCGGTCATGCCGAGACGGTCCTGCTGCGGTCGGCCATGCCGACCATCCACTGGTGCATGGTCTCGGGCAGGAGGGACGGCAGCATGCGGCGGAGGTCGCCCCGCCTGAGGTAGCCCGCCGCCAGGAGGCGGCGGAAGAGCCTGCGGGCCGAGCGCAGGTCCCGACCCCAGTAGGCCACGTAGGCCCTGCGGCGCAGCTCGCCGTAGAGGGCCCTGCGCACCCCGGCCCGTCCCAGGCGGTCGCGCAGCTCGGGGTGTCGCCTCAGAAACCGCTTCTGCACCTCCAGATGGGCCAACGCCCAGTCCGCCCTGGCGGTGGAGAGATGATCAGGTCGGTGGTGGCGGTAATAGGCCAGCACTTTGGGCACGCGGACGATCCTGGTTCTCACTCCCACCTCGAGCCAGAACAGGAAATCGGCACAATACCTGAGATCCGTGGCGAATCCACCTATCTCGCGCGCCAGGGCCAGATCGACCAAGGCTGCATGCACCGGCCACCGCGTGTTCTCGAGGAGCGCGAACAACTTGTTGTCACCTTCGTACTCGGGAGGCACGAAGGGCTCCGCTCTGGGACCGCTGATGCCGACATTCTGCCATCCGCAGTAAGCGAGGCCCGCGCCGCTGTCCATGAGGGCATGAAGCATCTCCCTCAGAAAGGTCGGCGACCACCAGTCGTCTGCGTCGAGGAAGGCCACAAATCTGCCCTGTGCTTCCTTCAATCCGCGGTTACGCGCCCCCCCCTCGCCCCGGTTCTCCTGGCGTATCAGCGTGATCCTGTCGCCGAAGCCCGCGAGGATCTCGGCGCTCGCATCCGTCGAGCCGTCGTCCACGACGATCACCTCGTGGCGGACACCCACCTGCCCCAGCGCGCTCCCGACGGCCTCTGCCACGAAGGCCTCGGCGTTGTAGCAGGGAATGACGACGCTGACCTCGGGTGCCTTTCCGCTCATGTGGCCACCACCAGCCTGTGCAGGACCCGCCGCCCCACATACGAGAACACCGACATCCACGAGCCCGGCGCGGCGGCGAGCGCCATCATGCGCGCGAGCCGGCCGGCGCCGCAGGCGCCGTCCACCTCGAGGCGCGGCAGCCCGAGGGGATCGGTTCCGGGACGCACGGCCCCGCCCCGGCAGGTGGCGGCGCAGCGGTAGCCGGCCGCGCGCACGGCGCGCGCCGCCGCCTCCGGGACCCGCCCGTAGGGGTAGGCGAAGGCCGCGACCGGCGCGCCGAGCAGGTCCTCGAGCTCGCGGCGGCTGCCGGCCACCTCCTCGTCGAGCGCCGGACCTTCGAGCGCGTCGAGGGCGGCATGGGTGCGGGTGTGCGAGCCGACCTCGTGCCCCGCCTCGTGGAGGCGCCGCACCTCGGCCGCGGTCATGAGCCGCCCGCCCACGCCCCGCGACCAGCGGGCCGCCTCCCCCAGCCGTCCGGTCACGACAAACCACGTGGCGCGCATCCCCCGCGCCTCCAGCGCCTCGGCGGCGGCGAGGTTGTCGGCGAAGCCGTCGTCGAAGGTGATGGCGACGGTGCGCCCGCCGCGCAGGCCACCGGCGACGAGCTCCGACACCGTCACGGTACGCCAGCCCGTCTCGCGCAGCAGGTCGAGGTGGGCGAGGAAGCGGCGCAGCGGCAGCGACCAGCGCGAGCCCCGGCCGCCCGCGGGCGTCGCATGGTACATGAGGACGAGCGGGTGGCGTCCCGCGCTCTCGAGCAGGCGGCGGCTGACGGGATCCAGCCTCATGCCGGCACGGCCTCCGCGCCGCGCAGGCGCCCGCGCAGCACCTCGAGGGCGAGGCCCGCGGCGAGCCGGCCACGGCCGAGTGGGCTGCGGAGCCCCGCCTCGGCCAGCGTCAGGAGGGCACGCACACTGCGGCCGGCGCGGGCCTCCCACTTGGCGTAGTCGGCGAGCATGCCGGCGTAGCACCAGCGCCAGTAGGCCCCGCGGCTGCGCGGCGGCAGCAGGCGACGGTTCTTGCGCAGGATGCGCCGCGCCTCCGCCTTCATGGTCGCAAGCCTGCTGCTGACGCTGCCTTCGCGGCGCGTGACGGCGGCGAGCGGCTCGGGCACGCAGGCGAAGCCCGCCACGGCGGCGAGCCGCATCCACAGGTCGACGTCCTCGTGGGCGCGGAGCGTCTCGTCGAAGCCGCCCACGGCGAGGGCGAGCTCGCGGCGCACCATCACGGCCGATGCGCTGCCCGGCACGGCGGCGTTGCGCGCGAAGAGGGTCTCGAGGAAGGTGCGGCCCGGGAGCCTTCCCTCGTCGCGCCAGCGGCCGAGGCGGCGGCCCGCCTCGTCCTCGAGCCAGGCCTCGGTGGCGCAGAAGCCGAGGTCGGGGCGCTCCCGCATGAGGGCGACCTGGGCGGCGAGCTTGCCGGGCAGCCAGCGGTCGTCGGCGTCGAGGAAGGCGACCAGCGTCCCGCGCGCGGCGCGCAGGCCCGCGTTGCGGGCGGCGGGGAGCCCCCGGTTCGTCTGGCGTACCAAGCGGATGCGCCGGCCGTAGGCGGCGAGCACGTCGGCCGTGCCGTCGGTGCTGCCGTCGTCCACGACGATGATCTCCTTGGGCTCGTGGTCCTGGGCCAGCGCGCTCTCGACGGCGCGCCCCACCCACGCCTCGGCGTTCCAGGCAGGAATGACGACGCTGACGAGCGTACGCTCAGGCATAGCCGAGCTCCTGCTGCATGGGGGCGATGCGGTCGAGGACGGACTCGACCGCCTCGGGGTTGCGGCGCTTCCATTTCTCCCGCATGGGCGGGCCGCTCACGATGCTGGTGGGCCGCTCGCCGAGGCGCTCGCAGTGGGCGCGCGCGGCGGGGGTGTACTCGAGGCCGAGGCGCGCGTAAAGGCGCCGGAAGGCCTCGCCGGGGTCCTCGAGGAGGTCCTCGTAGCGCAGGACGTGCCAGCGCTCCGGGGCGACGTGGCGACGGTCGCGCAGCGCCGCGCGGTTGGCCTCCACC
>Ga0256839_1004186_pt1 | contig 14275 bp, 13 predicted proteins | sample 354166metaG_FD_185968 | JGI IMG/M metagenome (GOLD analysis project Ga0256839, IMG submission 185968) | Hydrothermal vent microbial communities from Mid Atlantic Ridge, Atlantic Ocean - 354-166 | ecosystem: Environmental > Aquatic > Marine > Hydrothermal vents | place: Atlantic Ocean: Mid... | reverse complement strand
TTCACCAAGCCGGCGCCGATCGACCTGCGCCAGGAGATCGCGAGCCGCTGCGAAGCCGTGATCGAGGCCCTCGCCGACTGAGGAAGCTGCACGTCGTGCAGTGTGCACGACATGGCGGAGCTCGAGACCCTCGGGGTGCCGGGGCTCTTCGTCGCCACGGTGGAGTTCCAGGATGGAGCCCTCGCGCAGGCCCGCGCCCTCGGTGTGGACCCGGCCGCGGTCTACGTACCCCACCCCATCCAGGACCGGACCGACGAGGAGATGCGCGCCATCGCCGACGCCGCCCTCGAGGCCATCCTCGCCGGGATCGGCCAGGAGGCCGAAGCGGGCTGAGCCGCGACGCCGGGCGCCCGACCGCCTCCGCGGCACGCCGGCGGCCGCTTTGGCCCCGGCGGGCGCGAAGAGGCCCCGCCCGAGCCGGGCGGGGGGTGCGCCGCGCGGGCGGTTCAGCCCTCCCGGACGAAGCGCGGCAGGAAGACGTCCTCCACCGGCTCGAAGATCGCCCGGACCGGCTCCCCGATCCGGATCCCGGCCGGGTCCACCTCGCCCGGGGCGGCCCCCGGCCCGGGCACCAGGTTCGACACCAGCCGGAGGGTCGGATCCTCCTCGAGGGCCACGGCGATCACGTTGTAGGGAGCGAGCTCGGCGTAGGCCGGGAGCAGCGGGGGGTGGGCCACCACGAACGACCAGATCCGGCCCCGGCCCGAGAGGACCTCGAAGCCCCGCTCGGCGGAGCGGCAGAAGGGGCACATGGGCCGCGGCGGGTGGCGTCGGCGCCGGCAGCGCCCGCACACCTGCACCCGGAGCTCGCCGCGCGCCGTTCCCTCCCAGAAGAAGGCGCTGTCCGGATCGGCGGGATCGGGAAGGATGAGTGAGCGCGACACGGCCTAGCTCCGGAGGAGGAGCGCGCTGGTGGGCACGCCCTCTCCGCTGGTGACGAGGCAGGTCTCGGCGCCTTCCACCTGGCAGGTCGAGGTCCCGCGCATCTGGCGCACGCCCTCGAGGATCAGGTTGAAACCGTGCACGTAGGCCTCGGAGAGGCCACCCCCCGAGGTGTTGATCGGCAGGCGGCCGTCGGGCCACTCGAGCGCACCCTCCTCGGTGAACGCGGCGCCCTCGCCCCTCCCGCAGAAGCCGTAGCCTTCGAGGGAGAGAGGGATCAGGGGCGTGAAGGCGTCGTAGATCTGGGCCACGTCCACGTCGCCGGGCCCGAACTCCGCAGCACCGAAGAGGCGCTCGGAGCAGACGTGGCTCGGCCCGCGCAGCGGATCCTCGCAGAAGTAGTTGGTCATCACCTGGTGCTGGCGGGGGAGGCCCTGCGCGTAGCTGTGGATGTAGACCGGGGGGTGGCGCAGGTCGCGCGCCCGCTCCGCCGAGACCACCACGCAGGCGAGGGCTCCGTCCGTCTCGAGGCAGTTGTCGAAGAGGCAGAGGGGCTCGGAGATCCAGCGGGACTCCATGTACTGCTCCCGGGTGAGCAGCCGGTCGTGCATCACGGCCCGGGGGTTGCGGTTGGCGTGCTTCCGGCAGGCGAGGGCCACGTTGGCGAGGTGATCGCGGGTGGCCCCGTACTCGTGCATGTAGCGGCGGGTGAGCATGGCGATCTCGTCCACCGGGCGCAGCAGGCCGAAGGGGCGGGTCCACTGGAAGTCCCCCCCGACCCGCGCCTCCACCCGGGCCCAGGGTCGGCTGCTCGGCGCCGCGCGCTTCCGGGCCCGCCAGGCCACGGCCACCTCGCATTGCCCGCTCGCCACCGCGAGGGCGGCGAGCCCCACCGTCGCGCACCCGGCGCCACCGCCGTAGCCGACCTCGGCGAAGAAGCGCAGGTCTCCGAGCCCCACGGAGCGGGCGAGCTGCACCTCCCGTCCGTCCTCCATCGAGAAGATCACCGCACCGTCGACCTCCGAGGGGTCGAGTCCGGCATCGGCGATGGCCTCGGCCACGGCGAGGCAGCCGAGCTCGAGCTCCGATTCCGGGAGCCCCCGGCCGAAGCGCGTCTGCCCGATCCCGGCGATGGCGGTGCGGTCCCGAAGCGCCACGCCACCGGTCATCCGACCGCCCCGACCACTTCGGCGCGCCGGACCGCGCGGCCCTCCCCTGCGCTCCGCCCCGCAGCGAGCACCATCGGGAGGGTCGTGCGGGCGCCCTCGGGAGACTCCTCCACCGCGCCCCCGAAACGGATCGCCCGGGCGAAGGCGGCCGCCCCATCCCGGAACGAGGTCCACCCGTCGGTCTCGAGGTCGTGGAAGGCGCGGGTCTCGCCGTCGCGGTAGAGGACGAGCACCGGCTCCGCGATCATCCTTGCGGTGCACCCGTGCACGAAGAGCACTCCTTCGCTCCCCAAGGTCTCCATCCGGTCGTCCCTCGGACAGTACCCCGACCCCAACCGCATGCCGAGGCAGGCGACGACCTGCCAGGAACCCAGGCGGGGCACCGGCCCATCGTAGCGCCAGGAGCGGACCGCGGGCCCGTCGCAGACGCCGCCGCCCGGCAGCGGAAAGGTGTGGACGAAGGCGTGCACCCGTCCACCTCCACCGGGGAGAAGAAGCGCGCCATGCTGTACACGTGGTAGGCGTGGTGGAAGGTCGTGGCCCCCCACCGCATCGCTCGGGTTCACTCCGCCAGGCCCACACCGAGGCGGGAACCTCCCGGCCGTCCTGCGGACGCCCCGCCAGCGTGAGCATGCGGATTCCCAGCCACTCCCCGCTACTCCCCGATGGCGCCCTCCTCGACGAGCCGCCGCGCACTCCGGTGCGGGGGGTGGTACCGGAAGTTCTCGAAGACCCGCAGGAGGCGGCCGCGCCGGAGCGCGGCCGCCTCGATGCGGTCGAACTCCGCGAGGCTGCGGGCCGGCGGTTTCTGGAGCGCGACGTGCCGGCCGGCGTCGAGCGCAGCCACGGCCTGCGCGGCGTGGAGGTCGTGGGGTGTGAGGATGTCGACGGCCTCGACCTCGGGCCGCCCGCGCCCGAGACCCCGTCAGAGGCCGAAAGGCCCCGCCGGCCGCGGTACCCTGGGCGCGGCATGCGCCGCCCGCCGTCCTCCGTGATCGACCGGCTCCGCGCTCCCCTGCTCGGGCTCGCCGCCGCCTGCGCCGCCTGCGCCGCCCCGCCCGGGCCCACGCGGACGACGCAGGCCCCGGGGGTCGCCGCGCCCTCACCGGGCCGGCCGGTGGGCCGGGCCCGGAACCTCCGGGCCGGCACGCTCGCCTACGACCTGGTCTCGATCACCCGGAGCAGGTCGGGGGTCCGGGTGGAGATGGACCTCCTCAACGGGACCTCCCGCACCCTGGAATCGGTGGCACTGCGCGTGCGCCTCCACGGCCCCAGCGGGGAGATCCGTGAGGGTCGTCTCGGCGCCGCCCGGCTGCGAGCGGGGGCGAAGCGGCGGGCCGTCTCCTGGGTCGAGGACGTGGATTTTCCGGTCCGCGATGTCACGGTCGAGCTCCTGCACGCCACTCCCTGAAGGGATGAAGCGGGGAGCCGCTCTTCGCCGGTGCAGATGCGGCGCGGGTTCGCTTCCGGATGCGGGCATCCCCAAGGGGCATTCTGGGGAGATCGACCCCCGCGTTGCAGAGGGACGACGCGGAAAGTGGGTCGATATGCCCCATTTTGCAGCGCCTTTCCGGGCAAATCCCCCTTTCAGGGAGGCCGACTGACTGACGGATCGAGATTTGGGTGGAAAGGGGAAGCAGAAGCGCGCATGCTAGGGCGCCCCTCCGCGACCGACGCGGGCGAAGCCAGGCTCCTCCCGGGAGTCTCCCCGGCGGGACGGGCCGCCGACCCGGTCGATGGCGAGCGGATTGCGGCGGGGCTCGGGGACGCCCTCGCGCCCGGCCCACCCCGTGGAGCCACCGCCACGCGGCACCGCGGGGGAGTCGGGGGGCCGCACGGGCCGGCCGCACGGGCCCGACGGACGGGCCGGACGGGCCGGACGGGCCGGACGGACGGGCGGGTCGGAGCGATCCGGACCCGGACCCGGTCGAGGCAGCCAACGAGGGAGGGGAGACCCTCCCGGAAACCGCAGTGCGCCGGATCGCGCACCGCAGAGACGGTCCGGTGGGACGGGACCCGGGCGCACCGGGGCCGGGCCTGCACCGGCCGGACCAGGGGATGAGGCACGTGAAGCTGGAGGAAAGGACCTCGATGCGCTCTTCGGAGTCCGCGCCGCGCGCCGCCAGCCGCCCCGCGCCGGTGGCGCCCGCCGACGATCCCGATCCGGGACGCGAGCGACGCCCGCTCGAGTCGTACTTCCAGGAGATCGGCGGCACGCGGACGCTCCGACGCGAAGAGGAGGTCATGCTCGCGAAGGAGCTCGAGGCGGCCACCGCCGCGCTCCGGGAGGCGCTCTACGCCGTCCCCGTATCCGCCATGCACGTGATCGAGCGCTGGGATGCCCTCCGCGCCCTCTCCCACACCGGCGCGAAGCTGAGCGAATCGGTGGGGGACGAGGAGACCGGCGAGATCGCAGCGCGGGTGGAGCGCGCCGTGCGCCGGCTTCGGCGCCAGCTCGCCCAGCGCGAGAAGGCCTGGCAGCGCCGCGCCCGCGCCGAGATCCGCCGGATCGACGCGCGGATGTCCCGGGACCTCGCTTCGGCCCACCTCTCGCTGGCGGTCCTCGCCGAGCTCCGCGATCGGACCCTCCGGCTGGCAAGGGAGGCCCGCCGGCTCCGCCGGGGGACCCGAAAGCTCAAGGACTTCGAGGACCGCTACGGAGTCACCAAGGACCAGATCCTCGAACTCGCGAACGCGGTGGAGGCGGCCCACGAGCGGATGACGCGGGTCAAGAACCAGTTCATCGAGCACAACCTGAAGCTCGTGGTCGCCATCGCCAAGGACTACCGCAACCTCGGCCTCTCCTTTCCCGACCTGATCCAGGAGGGCAACCTCGGCCTGATCCGGGCGGTCGAGAAGTTCGACCACCGCCGCGGATTCAAGTTCTCCACCTACGCCGTGTGGTGGATCCGGCAGGCCCTGGTTCGGGCCATCCAGAACCACTCGCGCACCATCCGGCTCCCCTCGCACGTGCACGACCGGCTCCAGCGAAGCCAGCGGGTGCGCGCGGAGCTCACCGGGAAGCTGGGGCGGGAGCCCCTGCCCCACGAGCTCGCCCCGGCGCTCGGAACCGACGCCGAATCGCTCGAATCCCTGGACCTGCTCTCGCGGGAGGCGATCTCGCTCGAGTCGTCGGTGGCCGGCACCGAGAAGCGGCTCGAGGACTTCGTGGCCGATCCCCGCACCTCGCAGCCGGATGGCGGGCTCGACGCCGAGCGGATGCGCAGCGGCGTGGGCATGCTCATCGGCCACCTCTCGGACCGGGAGCAGCTCATCCTGCGGCTCCGCTACGGGCTCTCGGGCGAGGAGGAGCACACCCTCGAGCAGATCGGTCAATCGCTCGGGCTCTCCCGCGAGCGGGTGCGCCAACTCGAGGCCCGGGCGCTGAAGAAGCTCCGGGAGACCATCCCGGCGCAGCGCCTGCACCCGATCCTCGAGCCCTGAATCCGGACGGCGCGCACCGGGGCCCACGCGGGCTCCGGTGCGCACCCGGGCGCCCGCGCCTCAGCCGCGGAGCGAAAGCACGACGAGAAGCACCCCGCCCGCGGCCCAGCAGTACCAGGCGAAGTGGTGGAACCCCCGGCTGCGCAGCAGCCGGAGGAAGAGCCAGAGGGCGGCGACCCCCGAGAGGAGCGCGGCCGCGCCTCCCACGCCGAGGGAGGCGAGGCGCTCGCCCGAGGCCGCCATCGCGTCCGGGAGTGCGAGCACCACGGCCCCGGCGATGGCCACGATCGAGAGCAGGAAGGAGAACTCGGCCGCGGCGAGCGGCGCCACGCCGAGGGCGAGGGCGGTCGCCACCGTGGCCCCGCTGCGGGAGATCCCGGGCAGGATGGCCACCGCCTGGGCGCAGCCGATGGCGAGCGCCGCGGCGTAGCCGGGCTCCGGCAGCGACGCCCGCGGCAGCGTGAAGCGGGTCGTGTAGAGCAGGGCCCCGGTGGCCAGAAGCGCCCAGCCGACCGTCACCGGGGACTCGAACTGCGCCTCGACGAAATCGCGAAGCAGAAGGGCCACGGCCACCGCCGGCAGGGTGGCCAGCGCGAGCTTCGCCCCGTAGGCCAGGGCGCTCCCCTCCCGCCGGAGCGCTCCGAGCAGCAGCTCCCCGATGCGCCGCCGGTAGAAGAGCACCACCGCCACGAGCGTCGCCGCGTGGACGGCGATCTCGAAGAGGATCCCCTCCTCGTGGATTCCGAGCAGGGCCTCGCCGATCACGAGATGTCCCGAGCTCGAGACCGGCAGGAACTCGGTCAGCCCCTGCAGGATCCCGAGCAGGACGGCCTCGGCCGGGCTCACGGCGCCCCCGCCGGCGCCGGAACCGCGGCGGTCCTGCGGCGCCGGGCCTCGCGGAAGCCCTCCACCGCGAGGTAGACGGCAGGGACCACGAAGAAGGTGAGCAGCGTCGAGAAGGCCATCCCCCCGGCCACCGCGATGCCGAGCGGTGCCCGGGACTCGCCGCCGGCCCCGAGGCCGAGCGCGATGGGGAGAATGCCCGCGATGGTCGCGAGCGCCGTCATCAGGATGGGCCGGAACCGGGTGCGCGCTGCCTCCCGCGTCGCCTCGAGAAGCCCGACCCCGCGCGCCCGCAACTGGTTGGCGAATTCCACGATCAGGATCGAGTTCTTGGTCACGAGGCCCACCAGCATCACCAGGCCGATCTTCGAGTAGATGTTCAGGGTCTGGTCGATGAGCCAGAGCGCAAGCAGGGCGCCGGTGAAGGAGAGCGCCACCGCCACCAGGATGATCACCGGGTGCACGAAGCTCTCGAATTGGGCGGCGAGCACCAGGAAGACGAAGACCAGCGCCAGGCCGTACGCGAAGAGCAGCGCGTTCTGGGACTCGAAGAAGTCCTCGGCCTCCTCGGCGAAGACCACGCGGTAGCCCTCGGCGCCGGCCAGGATCTCCTCGGCCAGCGCGCGCGCGGTGGCCAGCGCCGCCCCCTGGGAGAGGCCGTCGCCGAGCCGCGCGGTGACCTTGGCGCTCCGAAGCCGATCGTAGTGCGGGAGCGAGCGGGGAGCCACGGCCTCCCGCACCCGGACCACCGAGTAGAGCGAGACGAGCTGCCCGTCGCGCCCGCGCACGTAGAGTCCGAGCAGGTCCTCGGCCCGCTGCCGTTCTGCCCGCGGGAGCTGGGCGATCACGTCATGGGTCTCCCCCTCCAGCTTGAAGGTCGAAAGCGCCTTGCCCCCGAGCAGGATCTGGAGGGTGGTGGCCACGTCCCGCACGGAGACGCCGAGGTCGCTGGCGCGATCGCGGTCGATTTCGAGCTCGAGCTGTGGCTTGTTCATGTGCAGGTCCAGCTGCACGTTGCGGAATCCGGGAGTCGCCTCGAGGCGGTCCACGAGCGCCTGACCGAACCCGTGAAGCTCGTGGACGTCGGGCCCCTGGAGGACGAGGGACACCGGCGCTCCGAGGCCCCGCATCGGCCTCGGCTCCACCACGAAGGTCTCGATCCCGGGCACCTGGTCGACACCCCGCTGGATCTCGTCCCGCAGCGCGGAAAGGCTCGGCGTCGCGCGCTCCCCCCGCGGCCGGAGGCTCACGAAGAAGAAGCCCTCGTTCACCACGCCGGGGGTGCCGATGCCGAGGGCCACCACGGAGAAGGTCCGCTGCACGTCCGGGTGGGTGAGGAAGACGCGCTCCGCTTGCTGCTGGTAGCGGTCCGTGTACTCGATGGTGCTGCCCTGGGGTGCGCGGGTGAAGGCCACCAGCATGCCGCGGTCCGAGTTCGGAATGAGCTCCTCGTCGAGACGGCCGTAGAGCCAGGCGCCGACAGCCACCCAGAGCACCCCGAGCAGCACCACCGCGCCGCGGCGGCGCAGGCTCGGATCGAGCCCGCCCGTGTAGGCCCGACCCAGCGCCGCGAGTGCCCGGCCGAGGAAGCGCTTGATCCTCCCCCCCTGGCCTTCGGCGCGGAGGATCAGCGCGCAGAGGGCGGGGGAGAGCGTGAGGGCGACGAAGCCGGAGACCGCCAGGGCTGAGGCGACGGTCACCGCGAACTCCCGGAAGAGCCGCCCGGTCTTGTCGGTGAGGAAGGTGAGCGGCACGAAGACCGCGATCGCCGAGATGGTCGCCGCGATCACCGCGAAGGAGATCTCGCCCATCCCGCGCCGGGCAGCCTCGACGGGGGGCGTTCCGCCCTCCACCCAGCGCGCCACGTTCTCGAGCACCACGATGGCGTCGTCCACCACGAGCCCGATGGCGAGCGTCAGGCCCATCAGCGTGAGGGTGTTGATGCTGAAGCCCGTGAAGTAGAGGAAGGCGAAGGCACCGAGCACGGAGACCGGGATGGCCGCAGCCGGGATCAGCGTGGCCCGGGCCGAGCGGAGGAAGGCGTAGATCACCAGCACCACGAGGCCGATGGCCTCGAGGATGGTGCGCGCCACGTCGCGAATGGACTCCCGGATGAAGGCCGAGCCGTCCCACGCCGTCTCCAGCACCACCCCCGGAGGAAGCTCGCGGCGCAGCGAGGCGACCTCGGCCATGACGGCATCGGCCACGTCGAGGGTGTTGGCCTTCGATTGCTTCACCACGCCGAGGCCCACCGCGGGGCGGCCGTTGAAGCGGACGATCTTGCGGGTGGTCTCGGGACCCACCTCGACCCGCGCCACGTCGGAGAGCCGGACGGGCTGCCCGCCCCGGTTGGCCACGATCAGGCTCTCGAAGGCGGTGGGCGTCCGCAGCTCGCCGAGGCTCCGCACGGTGAACTCGCGGTCGGCGCCTTCGAGCCGGCCCGAGGGAAGGTCCACGTTCTCGCGCTCGAGCGCAGCGGCCACGTCCGCCACCGTGAGCCCCTGGGCGACGAGTCGCTCGCCGTCGATCCAGATCCGCATGGAAAAGCGCCGCTCGCCGCTCATGAGCACCATGGCCACCCCGGGCAGCTTTCCCAGGCGGTCGCGAATGCTCCGGTCGGCGAGGCTCGAGAGCGCGATCTGGTCGAGGTGGTCGCTGTAGAGGGCGAGCCAGATGATGGGGAAGTCGTCGGCGTTGCGCTTGGCGACCACCGGCTCCTCGGCGTCCTCGGGCAGCGCGCGGCGCGCGCGAGCCACGCGGTCCCGCACGTCGTTGGCGGCGGCCTCGAGATCCCGGCTGATCTCGAACTCCACGCGGATCTCCGACACCTCCTCGCGACTCTCGGAGGTCACGTGCCGGACCCCGGGAATACCGATGATCTCGTCCTCGAGGGGCTCGGTGACGGAGGTCTCCACCACCTCCGGAGCCGCGCCCGGATAGACGGTGGTGACGGTCACCGCCGGGGGATCCACGTCTGGGAGCTCGCGGTTGGGCAGGCGGAACACGGCGAGCGCGCCGAAGAGCGCGATCACGAGGGAGAGGACGGTGGCGAGGACCGGCCGTTCGATGGAGATCTGGGAGAGGCGCACCGAAATCCCTCAACCCCCGCGGGCCGGGGAGGCTGCGGCCCGGCCGCGCGCGGTGGCCCCCGCGTCGCCCCGCTCCGACGGCCCGGCCCGCGCGGTCGCCTCCACGGCCCGGACACGCCCCCCCGCCACGACCTTGTGCGTGCCGGCGGAGACCACCCGGTCGCCCGGCTCGAGGCCGGAGAGGATCTCCGCGCGCCCGTCCACGCGAAGTCCCACCTCCACCGGGACCCGTTCGGCCACGCCCTGCCCGTCGATCCGCCACACGCTCGTGCCGGCGAGACCGGGCACCAACGCGGACTCGGGCACCAGAAGCGCATCCTCCTTGCGCCCGATCTCGGCATCGATGTGTGCGAAGAGGCCGGGGCGGAGGGCGTGGTCCGGGTTGGGGACCCACGCCTTCAGGAGCAGCCGGCGGGTGGCCGGATCGAGGGTCGGTGACACGAAGTACACCGTGCCCGGAAAACGCCGACCGGGCTGGGGCGCCACCTCGATCTCCACGGGAATTCCCGGCCGGACCGCCGAGAGCGCGACTTCGGGCACGTAGAAGAGGAGCTGCAGCCGGTCGATGGCGTCGATCCGGACCAGCGGGGTCTCGGGTTCCACCCGATCGCCGGGGGAGACCTCGAGGGCGCCCATCATGCCGTCGAAGGGGGCGCGGATCAGGGTCCGCTCGAGCTCCACCCGCGCGAGCTCCACCCGCGCCCGGGCCACGTCGCGTTCGGCGGCGGCGCGCTCGAGCTGCGCCTCCGAGGCGACGTCACGTGCGGCGAGCTCCCGGGTGCGCCGGTGGACCTCCTCGGCGAGGGCGAGGCGCGCTCGGGCCTCGGCGAGGCGCGCGCGCTGCTCGGCGTCGCGAAGGCGGATCAGCAGGGTGCCCCGGGTGACCGTGGTGCCTTCCCGGAAGAGGATCTCCTCCACCACCCCGTCGATCTCGGGGTGGAGCACCACCGAGAGCTCGGCAGCGAGCTGCCCCGGAATCCGGACCACGTTCCGAAGGGGCTCCGGCCGCACCGTCACCACCTCGACCACGGGCGCGTCGTCCGTCGGGGCCTGTGACTTCGGTGCGGACTCCTCCCCGCCGCAGGCGAAAAGCGGCAGCAGCGCGAGGAGCAGGAGCGCGGGGGGTCTCTGCACCAAGGTGCCTCCCGGGCGGCGTCGCGGGGGCCCGCCGGGCCTCCGCGCACGTCCCGCGCCCGCCACGTGGCGCTCCGGACGCGGCCATCGCGATGGGACCGGGAACCGTCAACTACGCGGGGAAGCGCGGATTTTCGGCGAGCCTCCTCGGGGGATGCTATCGAACCCGGGTCCCCGCCGGTAGCGAGCTCGACGGCGTGGGTGGCGCGGGCGGTTCCCGGACCGACCCGCAGGAGGTTCGAGGTTGCTGGTGGCCTGTCTCGATCTCGAGGGCGTGCTGGTTCCGGAGATCTGGATCGCCTTCGCGGAGCGAACCGGGATTCCCGAGCTCCGGCTCACCACCCGGGACATCCCCGACTACGACGAGCTCATGGGGCGGCGCCTGCGCATCCTGCGCGAGCGCGGCCTCGGTCTTCCCGACATCCAGGAGGTGATCGGCGGCATGGACCCGCTGCCCGGCGCGGCGGAGTTCCTCAGCTGGCTGCGCGAGCGCCACCAGGTGGTGATCCTTTCGGACACCTTCTACGAGTTTGCGACGCCCCTCATGCGCAAGCTCGGCTGGCCCACCCTCTTCTGCCACTGCCTCGAGGTGGCGCCTTCCGGGGAGGTCACCGGCTACCGGCTCCGGCAGCGCGACCCGAAGCGGCGCGCGATCCAGGCACTTCGCTCGCTCAACTTCGCCACGGTGGCCGCGGGGGACTCCTACAACGACACCACGATGCTCGCCGAGGCCGACGCCGGGATCCTCTTCCGCCCGCCGGACCGCGTGGCGGAGGAGTTCCCGCAGTTCCCCGTGACAAGAGACTACGAGGAGCTCCGCGCCGCCTTCCGCGCCGCCGCCGGCCGGCTGGAATCGGCTGCCCGCGGGAACTCCTGAACCGGCGGGCGCGCCGTGGCGCCGGCTCAGCCTCCGACGAGCCGCGCGGGGTCGCGGGGGCACACGCGGCGCTCGACACCGCGCCGGAACATGGCGAATCCCTCCGGCTGGTAGGTGATCACCACCGCCCGCCGCGGGCGCGAGGAGCGATTGGGCTCGGAGCCGTGCACGAGGTGTGCGGCGAAGAAGATGGCGCTCCCGGCGGGGACCTCGAGCGCGACCTGCCGGCTCGCGTCGAAGCAGGCCGGATCGGTGAAGAGCCCGTCGAGCCGGGCCGGGCCCCGACGGCCGGGCAGAAGGCCCCGGCGGTGGCTGGCCGGGATGACGCGCAGGCAGCCGTTTTCCCGGTCGGCGTCGTCGAGGGCAACCATGACGTTCGGAAGCCGGTCGAGGTGCGAGGCCTCCGGTGCCCAGTACGGGGAGTCCTGGTGCCAGCCGAAGCCGGAGCCCTCGCGGGCCGGCTTCAGGTTGAGCTTGTCCGTGAAAAGCGCCAGGCGGCTGCAGCCGAGGATCCCCTGCACGGGCTCGACGAGGCGGGCATCCTCGATCAGGCGATCGAGGCGCGGGTCGAGGTGGTGGAAGGGCTGGACCACACGGAGCTCGCTGCTCTCCGGCCGGTGTTCGTACTGGATCGTCGCCTCCACCGCCTCCACGTAGCGGTTCCCGTCCACCCGGTAGTGGGTGCCCGTGGCCACCGCCTCGAGCGCACGCAGGCGCACCGCCTCGGCCCCCTCGCGGAGGCAGTCGACCTCCTCCCGGGTGAGCACGGCCTCGCGGACCAGGTAGCCGTCCCGCTCGTAGCGGGCCTTCTCCTCCGGCGAGAGTCCGAAAAGGGACACCGCGACCTCCTCAGGCGGAGCCGCGGCCGCTCCGGGCGTGGCGGCGGCGGTCGGCCTCGCGCAGCAGCCGCTTGCGAAGGCGCAGCGAGCTCGGCGTGACTTCGAGCAGCTCGTCCTCCGCGATCCACTCGAGGGCCGATTCGATGGTGAGCTTGCGCGGCGGCGACAGGATGGTGTTCTCGTCGCGGCCGGCGGCCCGGATGTTGGTGAGCTTCTTGGCGCGCACCACGTTGACCACCATGTCGCCCGGGCGCCGGTTCTCGCCCACGATCTGGCCCTCGTAGACGGGCACCCCCGGCCCCAGGAAGAGGGCGGCGCGTTCCTGGAGCTGGAAGAGGCTGTAGGCGGTCGTGCGCCCCCCCTCGCTCGCCACGAGGGCGCCCACGCGCCGACCGGCGAGCGGCCCCTGCCAGGGCTCGTAGCCGCGCACGGTCCGGTGCAGGGTACCCTCGCCGCGGGTATCGGCCAGAAACTCGCTCCGGTAGCCGAAGAGCCCGCGGCTCGGCACCGCGTAGTGGAGCACCACGTCGCCCTGGCGGTGCTCCATCCGCAGGAGCCGGCCCCGCCGCGCCGCGAGCTTCTCCATCACCGTGCCGGCGTGGGGCTCCGGAAGCTCCACGACCACGTCCTCGACCGGCTCGCAGGGCCGCCCGTCGATCTCACGGACGATGATCTCGGGACGGGAGACGCTGAACTCGTACCCCTCCCGGCGGAGGGTCTCGATCAGCACCGCGACCTGCAGCTCCCCTCGGCCTGCGACCTCGAAGGTGTCGGGGCGGGCCCCGGCTTCCACGCGGATGGATACGTTCCCGAGCGCTTCGCGGTGCAGGCGCTCGCCGAGCTGGCGGCTGGTGAGGAAACGGCCCTCCTGGCCCGCGAAGGGGGAGTCGTTGACGGTGAAGCGCACCCTCAGCGTGGGCGGATCCACCGCGATGCGCGGAAGCACGTCCGGGCAGCCGGGCGCGCGCAGGGTGTCGCCCACCTCGATGGAATCGACCCCGGCGATGAGGGCGATGTCGCCGGCACGCGCCTCGGCGAGCTCCATGCGCTCGATCCCCCGGTAGCCGAAGAGCTTGGTGACGCGGAAGGTCTCGGTGCCGCCGGACGCCGCGACCCGCTCGACCACGGATCCGCGACGGAGGGAGCCGCGCTCCACGCGGCCCACCACGAGACGCCCCACGTAGTCGTCGAAGCCGAGGGTCACGGCCTGGAAGAGCAGTGGCCCTTCGAGATCGACCTCCGGCGCCGGCACTTCGCGGACGATGGTCTCGAGCAGAGGGCGGAGGTCGACGCGGGGACCGGCCGGATCGAGGGAGGCGGTTCCCTCCCGCGCCGAGGCGTAGACCACCGGGAACTCGAGCTGCGCGTCGCTGGCCCCGAGGTCCACGAGCAGGTCGAAGACCGCGTCGACCACGGCCTCCGGACGGGCCTCGGGGCGGTCGATCTTGTTCACCACGAGGATGGGACGCAGCCCCCGCTCCACGGCCTTGCGGAGCACGAAGCGGGTCTGGGGCATGACTCCCTCGACCGCATCCACGAGCAGCAGGGCGGCGTCGACCATGCCGAGCACGCGCTCCACCTCGCCGCCGAAGTCGGCGTGACCCGGGGTGTCCACGAGCTGGATGCGCACGCCCTCGAAGTCGACGGCGGTGCTCTTGGAAAGGATCGTGATGCCCCGCTCCCGCTCGAGATCGCCGCTGTCGAGCACCCGCTCCGCCACCTCCTGCCGTTCGCGGAAGCTGCCGGTCTGGCGCAGGAGGCCATCCACCAGCGTCGTCTTGCCGTGATCCACGTGGGCGATGATGGCGGCGTTGCGAATTTCCTTGCGGGGCGAGGGCATGGGCGGCGAAAGCTAGCAAACCGCCCGCGGGGAGGGCGTGTGGACGGGGCGGGGCGCCCGACCGCTTCCGGGAGCCGGAACCCCGCTTTTACCGAAGTTTGACACGCCAGCGCTCCCGGCGGCCGAAGGGCTCCCTACCTTGCGGGCGCAGTTCGCAC
>Ga0256839_1004185_pt1 | contig 14275 bp, 10 predicted proteins | sample 354166metaG_FD_185968 | JGI IMG/M metagenome (GOLD analysis project Ga0256839, IMG submission 185968) | Hydrothermal vent microbial communities from Mid Atlantic Ridge, Atlantic Ocean - 354-166 | ecosystem: Environmental > Aquatic > Marine > Hydrothermal vents | place: Atlantic Ocean: Mid... | reverse complement strand
TAGGGGGAGAGTGGACAATAAACTAGAGCCTTTTCGGTTTTGATGGAAACAAAACCGGGCTCTAAGACACGCTCAGAATATCGCTTAGAGATTTTTTCTTGAGGGCGTGCCTGGGGATTTCGGCCTTGTCTGACGGATGACCGACGACCAGCAGGAGATAGGGTTTTTCGGTTTTTGGCCGCCCTAATATCTCGCTTAGGAAACTCATCGGGTTGGGGGTGTGGGTTAAGGTGGCAAGGCCTGCCTGATGCAAAGCGGTTATAAGCATGCCGGTGGCGATGCCTACGCTTTCATGGATATAATAGTTTTTCTTTTCATCGCCAATCTCGACCCCGCCGCGCCTTTGGGCGAAAATGGCGATTAGCCATGGGGCGGTTTCCAGAAAAGGTTTTTGCGCATCGGTGCCGATGGGGGCGAGAGCTTGGAGCCATTCTTCCCCGGCGCGCCCTTCATAAAAGGCGCGCTCTTCTTCTTCGGCGGCGAGGCGGATTTTTTGTTTGATGTCTTGGTTGCCAATCAGACAGAAATGCCATGGCTGGTGATTGGCCCCGGAGGGAGCGGTGGCAGCGGCTTCAATGCAGGTCTCGATAATGTCTTGCGCCACGGGCCTGTCAGAAAAATCGCGAATACTATGGCGGCGGCGCAGCAAATCGCGAAATTCTTTTGCCCGCAGGCGCATGTCTTTTTCCGGTAGGGTCAGAAAATCACCAAGGGCATTAAGGGGGATAAACTCTGCTTGTTTTTCCATCAGCGCCGTCCGAATAGTTTTTCAATATCGCTTAACTTCAGGGCCACATAGGTGGGGCGCCCATGATTGCATTGACCGGAATGGGGCGTGCGCTCCATCTCCCGCAGCAGGGCGTTCATTTCTGCAACACTGAGGCGCCGCCCGGCACGCACCGAGCCATGACAGGCCATGGACGAGCAGACTTCTTCTAACCGTTCTTTCAAGGCCAGCCCCGTGCCCATGGTTTTTATATCCGCCACCAGACTTTCTATCAGTTGCGGGACATTGACTGCGCCGAGCAGGGCTGGCGTTTCGCGCACGACGATGGTGTTTTCGCCAAAACTTTCATAGACGAGGCCGAGGCTGGCAAACTCCTCGCGCCGCTCCAGCAAGATCTGGCATTCATCTTCCATCAGTTCTATTATTTCGGGCAGTAACAGTCCCTGACTTGTGACACGGCCATTTTCCAATGCCTGTTTCATGCGCTCATAGACAAGACGCTCATGGGCTGCATGCTGGTCGACAATAATCAGACCGTCGGTGGTTTGGGCAATAATATAGGTTTCGTGCAATTGGCCCCGCGCTGCGCCCAAAGGGTGGTTTTCTTCAGAATGGTGTTCTGTTTCTGATACCGTTTCCGGGGCGCTGGGGGCGTCGAGAGGGGTTTCAAAGCCTGTTGTGCGATCATTAAGGGCCTGAGCGTTGTCCTGCAAAAAAGGATTGGCCTGATATTGCGGGCGCTGCTGGCCGGGGATAGCGCCGAGGGAAGGCTGGAAGCTCTGCTCTGGCTGCATGTGGTGGAGGGCCTGATTGGCGGTGGTGGTGGCGGCGCGATGGCCTGATTGCGCCAGTGCGTGACGCATGGCGCTGACCAGCAAGGCCCGCACCAGCCCCGCATCGCGAAACCGGACCTCGGTTTTGGCCGGGTGGACATTGATATCCACCTGTTCCGGGGGCACTTCGAGAAATAGAGCAACCACCGGATGGCGATCGCGGGCGAGATAATCGGCATAGGCACCGCGAATGGCACCAATGATGAGGCGGTCTTTTACCGGCCTGCCATTGACGAATAAAAACTGCTGGTCGGGAAGGCCGCGATTATAGGTTGGCAGGCCGCAAAAACCGGTAAGGGCGAAATCTTCTCTTTGCGCATCAAGGGCAAGGGCGTTATCGGCAAAATCCTTGCCCATGATTTTGGCAAGGCGTGACAGGCGGCCCTGTTCTGTGTCGGGCTCGGCGGCAAGGGCGAGGGTTTTGCGGGTATTGGAAGTGAGGGTGAATGCCACATCGGCGCGCGACATAGCAAGGCGCTTGACCACATCGGATATGGCCATGGTTTCGGCGCGATCGCTTTTCAGGAATTTAAGCCGCGCCGGGGTTGCGTAAAACAGATCGCGCACTTCGACCCGTGTGCCATTACCGGCCATGGCCGCCGGGGCCGGGCCTTTTATACTTCCGCCGTGTACGGATAGCTTTAAGGCTTCCCCGCTCTCCGGGCGGGTGGTGATGTCGAGACGGGAGACCGCGCCAATCGAGGGTAGGGCTTCGCCGCGAAACCCCATGGTGAAAATATTGGTCAGGTCATAATGGCCGTCTTGGGACGGTTTCAGCTTGGAGGTGGCGTGGCGCTCAATCGCCAGCAACAGGTTTTTTTCATCCATGCCGCTACCATTATCGATCACCGCCATATAGCTTTTGCCACCATCTTTGATTTCGATGGCGATATTGCTGGCCCCGGCATCAAGAGCGTTTTCCACCAGTTCTTTTATCACCGCCGCCGGGCGCTCAATCACTTCACCGGCGGCAATGCGATTAACCGCATCGGCGGGCAGGCGATGGATCTGGCGGTTGGCAGAAGGCGTGTTGGCGGAGGCGGCAAGTGTCATAGGGTAATTATGACCGAGTGCCCTTGTCGGGGCAAATTCTCATATTCCACAATGGCGCGGCCTAAAGTCCGTAGACCTGAAACAGGCGGACCATGATGAGCAATAAAAGCATCACCAGAAAAAAGGTGATTTTCTCGCGCAGCCGCCCATACCATTGGGGCAATAGCCCGTTGCGGACCGAACGCTGGTCGGCAATGAGCAAATAAAGAAAGGCAAAGAACATCAGGGCAAAGCGCCAAAAGGGAGGGATGCTGATTGTGCCGAGCAGGGAACCGGGAATAATCGCAATCCAGCCGATAATGGCGGGCAGGAGAGAGCCGGAAAAGCGCTCTAAAATGGGAGTGATTTCAGTATTGCCCTTGGTCAGCATCAAGGCGATGCCCCAATGGATGCCGCCCATGAAGGACAGGAGAATGGCACTATACATCAGGCCCCAATAAAGAATTTGTGTGCCTGTCTCCAGACTGAACAGGCTGGGGGTTAGCCAAACCACGAGGAAAAGGGCGAAAAAAGGCGCAAGACCGCTATAGGCAAGAATTGTCGCCTGACGCTCTATGGGCGGCAGGGGGGTGTTGCGGATATCGCCAAAGAGCGAGTTGAGCATGGCAAAGTGGCCTCTTTACCTAGAGCCTTTTCGGTTTTGATTGAATCAAAACCGGGCTCTAAGTCATTGTTTTTACACGTTTCCGGCCCGCTACGCCAGCGCGGCGAGACGGATAACCGGTATCCGCTTACCCTGAAAACGCTCTGGGTGAGGCGTTAGAATGGCACGAAAACCTGCGCCGACCAAGGGGTACGCAGCGACAGGTTGGTTTGGCTAATTGGCTGCCGGATCGGGCTGTTTTGGTGTCCAGAGAGTGATTTGTTGATCAATCTGGGTTTTGGTCTCCGGGGTCAGCATGGTCGCAACCTCGTCGGCCATATTGGCCGCTTCCTGATCGCCGCGACGGCCAGCCAAGGACAGCCAGAAATAGGATTTGGCCGGATCAATTATAGCGGCGGGATCAATCGTTTCACCCTCGGCCAGTAAAAGCTGTGGCATATAGAGCAGGCCGAGATTGAACATGCTGTCCGGAACCCCGTGTTCGGCGGCCTGTTCAAACCAGTAAATAGCAGCTTGTATATTTTTCTCGCCGCCCCAACCATTGGCGCTCATGGCACCCAGCTTGTGCATGGCATCAACATTGCCATGCTCGGCAGCGGTTTGAAACCAGCGGCGGGCGGCAGGTTGGCTGGGCTCTGTGCCAATGCCGCCAAGCACCATCTCACCCATTTGATATTCTGCAATTGGATAGCCCCGCAAAGCCGCACGGCGAATGAGCGGGAAAGCGGCCGATACTTTGGCTGCGATAGATTGGGTTTCTTCTTCGGTCAAAGCGCGCCCGGCCCCTAAAGCACCGCGTTCAATATTACCTGCCTCTTGCAGCATGGCATAGCCTTGCAGGAAGCTGTTTTTTGCAAAGACAAGGTCTTCGCCAGTAAGGGGCGGTTGGCTGCCGCCAGTTATGCCTGTTGCCGAACCGGCCGGGGGTGAGGCTGGCTCGCCGGTTGTTGTGCCGGATTGCGGGGCTGGTTGCTCAACTTGAACCGGCGGGGTTTTAGGGCCGCCAAAGCTGTCCTTTAACTGAAACCAGGCAAATAATAAGATTGCCGCAATGGCAATACCGATAAGGGCCATGACCGGTACCGGCATGCCATCGCGATCACCATAGCGGCGGCGCATTTCTTCAAACCGACTAAGGCGTGAAGAGGTCTCGTCATCCTTGTCATTTGCGATTTCGGTTTTCTCTGCGGAAACAACCGGTCCGTGATCCGCATCGGGCTCATCTGCCGCGCTATCCGTGGAATCGTCCTGTTGCTCCTGCAATCTTTTGCGGCGGGCGCGGGCAGCCAGAATTTGTTTTTGTTTGGCGGTCAATTCGCGCCTTAAAGGGCGCTTGGGCTTGTCGCCAGCCTCTTCCGGGACCAAGGCTTCAAGCAGGGATTCCGGGCTGTCCAGACTTTCCTCGGCTTCCTCGCTTTGATTTTGGTCAATGGGATCGCCGAAAATTGTCTCGAACTCATCCTCATCGCCAAGATCAAGATGGTCGTCACTGGCCGACATAGCGGTTTTTAGCGGCGTTTGTGTTTCGGCAGTGTCCTCTATGGTCAGATCGCCGCTGATTTCGGCGGCGGGCTTGGCAGATAGAGGTTGGGTTTTTGCAGTGCTGTCTTCTGCTGCGGGCTTATCGGTATTTTTTTGCCCGACATCAATCACGCCTTCCAGTTTGGCGATCATGGAATGAAAGTTTTTCTGCAGGGATTCCATGCGATTGCTGGCCTGTTCGCCAGCATTGGCAATGGCGGTCTGGGCTTCCAATTGTGCGCCCTCATCATCGCCGGCATCAAATTTGCCAAGCTCGGCGCGCAATTCTTCCAATGTTGAGGTGACCCGCATAATGCCTTCCGAGGAGCGATGCTCGGAGGCTTCGATTTTGTCAGACAATTTCTGGATTAGTCGTTCCAGCGCCTGAATTTGGTCGCCGGAGCGCTTAATCTCGCCACCCAAAATCCGCAAGCGCTTGCCGGTTTGCTCGACAAATTCGGCATCGCTGGATTTGGTTGCGGCGCGTGCTTGCAGCATCACCGCTTTGGCGGTTTTTTCGGTTTGCTGAATCTGTTTGGTGATGTGGTCAATGGCACGGCGCATTTGGGCAAAGGCTTCGCTGGTCTGCCCGTCCATTTTTTCCATGCGCTCGGCCAATGCCGAAACCGCTTTTTCGTTATTGCTGACCCGCTCAAGGGTTTCTGCCGAGGTCGATTCAAACTGGTCGACCACCTGACGCAGCGCCCCTTCGAGAGATTTCAGCGTGTCGATATTGTCGCGGGTGCTGCCGGATTTGGCGCCATCGCCCTTGGTTGATTCAATCCGTTTGATCCGTTCCATCACCGAGGTCAGGCCGAGATTAAGGCCATTGGCCGTCTCGCGGCTATTGCGCTCGGTGACGCGCAGGCGATCATTCAAGCGATTGACGGAATCAACCAGTTCTTTCAGGTGCTGAACGGTGATGCCGGTTACTGGCCGGTGAAGATTGGTTGGTTGCGCTGCAGCATGTTCCTTGCCGCCGCTGTCGCCAGTCTCTGCGCTGCCAGCCGCCGCTTCGCCAAAGCCGCCTTCTTTAATGGTCTGGCTCAACCATTCGCCAAGGGTCATGCCGGCCTCTTTGGCCCGCTCCTTGGCAACGGCCCGTGTGTCCGGGTCGATCCCTTTAATGCTCCACGGCACAGGTGATTTGGCCATACCCTATACTACCTTCTTCTCGCTTTGGCTGTATCTGTGAAATCCACAGATAAGCACAATTTACCGAGCGGTGCTGACTTTTGCCGGACCGACCCATAACTGACTGTTTTTGCTAAGCTGCTTCGCCGGTTTCGCAAAGGCCGGATTTTAGTTTTTTAACATCTTTTGCCTCGCGGCGCGTAGCGCCTCCGGCGGGGCGGCGCCCACCTTCACTACAAAATGGGCGCCGACGCCCGGTCGGGCTTGTTTGGCTCTTTTGTCCCGCCGCATTGTGCCGACAGGCAGTGTTCCAGCTTGCTCCAGAGTAGCAAGGGCTGCGACTGCAGCCCCGGCGACCATTCGTCGCGCGCTCTGGGCCCATGCGCAGCATGGATCAGCCCGAGCGCGTAACCAAACAAAAAATCCCCAAGGGCTGTGACTACAGCCCCGGCGACCATTCGCCGCGCGCTCTGGACCCATGCGCAGCATGGATCAGCCCGAGCGCGTAACCAAAAAAGACTCAAAAACCTTGAAATTACTGCATTGAACGCTTTGCCTTTGTCGGGTGCGCTCCTATTGTTGCTGCTAACAGAGATTTTTTTCAAAATTGATTTTCCAAGGAGATAGCCATGCCCGTCTATCAGGCGCCTGTTCGCGATATGCAATTCTTGATTCATGAAGTGCTGAAACTTCAGCAATATTCCGATTTGCCCGGCTATGAGGATGCCACGCCGGATGTGATTGATGCGATATTGGAGGAAAGTGCCCGTTTTCATGAGGAGGTGATTGCGCCGCTCAACCGGATTGGCGATTTGCAGGGCTGTACCCGCCACGAGGATGGATCGGTGACAACCCCGGAGGGGTTCAAGGAAGCCTATCAGCAATTTTGCGAAAATGGCCTTGGCAGTATCGCTATGGACCCGGATTATGGCGGACAGGGCCTGCCGGCGGTCATGGCCTTGGCGATTGCTGAAATGACCTCCTCGGCCAATCAGGGCTTTGGCATGTATCCCGGGCTTTCTGCCGGGGCCTGGCGGGCCATTCACGCCACGGCTTCGGACGAGCAAAAACGCACCTATTTGCCGAAAATGACCGAAGGCAAATGGACCGGCACCATGAATCTGACCGAGCCGCAATGCGGCACCGATCTGGGGCTTATTCGCTCCAAAGCGGTTGAGCAATCCGATGGCAGCTATAAGATTTCCGGCCAGAAAATCTGGATTTCATCCGGCGAGCATGATCTGGCGGAAAATATCATCCATCTGGTGCTGGCGCGGATTGAGGGGGCTGTTGACGGCATTAAGGGCATATCGCTGTTTATTGTGCCGAAATTTCTGGTTAATGAGGATGGGTCTTTGGGGGCGCGCAATCCGGTTAGTTGCGGTGGTCTTGAGGAGAAAATGGGCATTCACGGCAATGCCACTTGCGTTATCAATCTCGATGAAGCCACCGGTTTTCTGGTCGGCCAGCCCAATAAAGGCATGCGGGCAATGTTTGTGATGATGAATGAAGCGCGTCTCGGGGTCGGGTTGCAGGGCTATGCCTCGGCGGAAGTCGCCTATCAGAACGCATTGGCCTTTGCCAAGGAGCGTTTGCAATCACGCTCTATTTCGGGCGTTAAATTTCCCGACCTTCCGGCCGATCCGATTATCGTTCATCCGGATGTACGGCGGATGCTGCTGGACACCAAGGCCTTTGTGGAAGGGGCGCGGGCACTGACCTATTGGGCGAGCCTGCAGGAGGACCTTTCGCACAAGGCGGCGGATGAGAAGGTGCGTGAAAAAGCGGGTGATTATATGGCTTTGCTAACGCCGATCATCAAAGCCTATCAAACCCATAAAGGCTATCAGGGGTGCAATGATGCGCTGCAGGTTTTGGGGGGCTCTGGCTATTGCGAGGAATGGGGCATGTCGCAATTTGTCCGCGATGCGCGCATTTCCATGATCTATGAAGGCACGAACGGGATTCAGGCGCTGGATCTTGTGGGGCGCAAGCTGATGCAAAATAATGGCCGCGGCTGGCAGACATTCTTTGCGGAGATGGACCAGTTCTGCGCAGACAATGAGGGTGTCGATGGTTTGGCCGGTCATATTGAGGGGCTCAAAGCGGTGAAAGCCAAGTTGGTGGAAGCGACCCAATGGCTAGGGGCTAATGCCATGGCCAATCCCGATAATGCCGGGGCGGGGTCCCATGATTATCTGCATCTGTTTGGTATCACCACACAGGCCTATATGTGGGCGATGATGGTCAAAGAGGCGCTGCCGAAAAAAGACGATAGCGATCCGTTTTATCGCAACAAGATCAAAACCGGACAGTATTTTCTGGATCGGATTTTGCCCGATGCGGATGCGCATCTGGCCAAGTTGAAATCCGGCGCTGATAGCATGATGGCCCTTGAGGCGAATGATTTCTAGAGCGCTTCTGCGAAAAGCGGGCCCTTCGAGACTCTGCTTCGCAGCTCCTCAGGGTGAGGCCGGTTTTCGGATAAGAAGTGCTCAAAAACAAAGACTTAGAGCCTATCCGGTTTTGTTTCCATCAAAGCCGAAAAGGCCCTAAAGCGCCAATGCCGCCTTTATGGTTAAAGCAATCTTAGCACTTCCGGGCTTAATTACTTGCGAAGCTATTCGGAGGTAATAATGGGCCTGAAATATCAATCTTCATCGGAATCTGCTTTGCAGTCTTCGCAGCAATCCGGTGCTGTTGTCGATGAGCTGACAGAGATTTCTGTGCAAGAAGGCGAGGAGAGCGAGAGCAAGACTGCTTCTTTCTCCGGAAAGTTCCAGTATTTGGTAACCCGGGTGGTTCGGTTCTTATGTTCTGTGCCATGGCTGATGTACGGGATTTATCTCGTTACTTTTGGCGGCATTTTATATCTTGCCGGTATCAGCCTGTTTTTGCCGCGCTATCTTTTCGGGCTGGACGAGGTTTTGCGGCCGGTGGCTGAATGGCTGGTCTGGTATTCCGGTGTGCCCATGGTGCTGGGCTTTGCTTTTGCCTTGTTTGATTTTTTCGTTTTGTTTGAACGCAAGCGCGCCCATCGTGCCTATCGCGAAGAAGATATGAATGGCGCGAAAGTGACGGTGGCCCTGACTGCCTATAATGATGAAGAAAGCATTGTAGCGGCGGTTGAAGATTTTATCGCCCATCCGCGTGTGGAACGGGTGATTGTTGTTTCCAATAATTCTTCTGATGAAACTTTTGAGCGCGCGGTCAAGGCCGGGGCGGTGACTTTTAATGAGTTGCAGCCCGGCTATGGTCGTTGCGTCTATCGCTGCTATAGTGAAGCTTTGAAGTCCGGCGCCGAACTGATTGTTTTATGTGAAGGCGACCGCACTTTCCGGGCCGCCGATATCGACAAGCTTCTATCTTTTGCACCCCATGCGGATATCGTCAACGGGACGCGCATTGTCGAGATGCTGCGCGAGCGTAATACCCAGCTTTCGACCTTCATGTATTATGGCAATCTGTTTGTGGCCAAGCTTTTGGAAGCCAAACATCTGGGGCGGGCAACGCTGACCGATGTGGGCTCGACCTATAAGCTTATTCGTGCGGATGCTTTGCGCAAATTGATGCCGAAGCTGGACCCTTCCGTGAACCTGCCTTTTAACGCACATTTCATGGATATGGCGCTCGCCAACGAGACCTCTTTGATCGAATGTCCGATTACCTTTCACCCGCGTGTTGGCGTCAGCAAGGGCGGCAATACCAATAATGCCCGCGCCATGGCGGTTGGATTTGGCATGATGCGCGGGGTCACCTTTGGTTGGGAAAATGCCAAATGAGCGACGCCTATCACGAAACCCGTCTTGCGGAAGACAAGCGTCGCGATGTGCTGTGGCAAACCCTGTGGCAGTCATGGTTCAAATCCCGCGTGCCGAGTGATGCCTGCGTGCTCGACATTGGCGCTGGCTACGGGCAGTTCATCAATAATGTTGTTGCCAAGCGCCGGATAGCTCTGGATTTATGGCCGGGCATGACCGAACATCTGGACGAGGGCGTTGAAGCTTTGATCGGTGATCTTGATCGTATTTCTGAATTGGAAACAGGCAGTGTTGATTATGCTTTTGCCAGCAATATTTTCGAGCATGTGACCCAGAAGAAATTTGCTTCTGTTCTGGTTGACCTTAAAACGCGGCTTTCTGCGCGCGGTGTGCTGACAATCTTGCAACCCAATTATACTTATGCCTATCGCGAATATTTTGATGATTACACCCATGTGTCGGTGTGGTCGCATACGGGATTGAAAGATTTTCTTGACGCCCATGATTATGAGGTGACTTATTTTCATCCGCGTTTTTTGCCTTTGACGATAAAGTCCCGCTTGCCGGTTTTTCCATTCCTGATCAAGGCCTATCTGGCGTCGCCTGTTCGTCCTATGGGCAAGCAGATGTTGTTTGTAGCCAAGCCCAAAAAGTAAGGAAGCTGAATTAATGTCTGTGGATATGACTTACGCATCTGAAAGTGCCGCTGGAAAAACCATGACGTCCATGAGCAAGTTTTTAATGCTGATGGCGGGAATTTTGGCATTGTCGATTATGCTGCGCACGGTCCTTGGTACGACGCCGGATGTTTCGTGGTTGATTGATATGTGCGCCCGCATGTTGGACGGGGAAATTGCCTATGTGGATATTTTTGAGACCACCCCGCCGGTGCCGGTTTTGCTTTATATGCCGGGGGCTTTTGCCGAGCAGATAACGGGGATAGGGGCCGAAATTTTTGTTTATGGCTATTTCTACGGGGTCTATTTGGCCTGTTTATGGCTGTTCTGGCGGATTTTGCCTTCGTCTATCCAGGGCATAGGGGATGTGCGTTTTGGTATTATTTTGCCGGTGGCAATTTTTCTGTTTCTGCTGTCCCATGATAGTGTTGCCCAAAGGGAAACCATGGCCGCCGCTTTGGTTCTGCCTATGCTTGGCGTTTTGATGGTTTATGGCGAAAAAGGCGTTTGGGCGGGGCCGGGCTTGCGGTTCTGGTCGGCTGTTTTGGCCGGGCTTGCGGCGGCGGTAAAGCCCCCTCTTTTTGCGTTGCCAATATTGCTTTTGGGGGTTTGGTTGTTATGGCGCGAGCGGTCCTTGCGCCCCCTTTGGTCAAGCGGGCTTATTTTATCAGGCGTGGTTGCTGTGGTTGTGACGGTCCTATCGCTGGCCGCCTATCCGGAATATCTCGATGGTGTGACCCAATTGATGCGCGATATTTATGTGCCGACCCGTGCCATGAATGCTGTGGGCTGGGGTGTTTTCCCGGAAACCGTTTTGGCGCTGTTCAGAACCCATGCGTCCCTGCCGCTCATTATGATTGTCGCCATTTTCCTTTTTTCCCCTCGCATAGAAAAGAAAATTCGGCTTTGGCCCGCTTACCAGCTTCTGGTTTTGCTGAGCGCTGGTTATATTTTCGTATTTTTGCTGCAAGGAAAGTTTTTTGGTTATCATATCGTGCCGGCCGTTATGTTTGCCTTTGCAGGGCTTTGGGCTTTGGTTCATCATCAGCTTGAGACAGGGGACAGAAAGACAACCCTGAGAAGGGCCGCGCCAATATTGCTTCTTGTGATAATGGCCGGGGCCAATTTCGTGAAGCTGGATGATCGCCGCCAAGCCCTGTCGGATTTTGCATGGGCGCAAAATCTTGATAATCCAACCGCCATAGCCATGTCGCCGGATATATCGATCGGTTTTCCGCTGGCGCGACAGGTTAATGCCAAATGGATCGACCGGATTCATTCGCAATGGGCCGTTTATTATTCCCATGTCAGCAAACAGCGTTTTGATGAGGATAGTGAAAAATGGCAAATCTATCAGCGCTATTATCAATCGGAACTGGCGCGGACCATCGCGCTGATCGAGCAGCAGCAGCCCGAGCTGATTTTTCAATGTATTGCAGAAACGTGCCAGTGGTTGAATGAGGCCTTTCTGGCCCGCAGCCCGCATCTGCTGGATAATTACCGGGAAGTGACCCGGCAGGGCCTGACCGCTGTCTGGCAGCGCCAGAGCGCCCCTTGATTCGCCAATTCTGATTTTCCGGTATAGGGTTTTTCTCTGGAGTGACAGAGGAGGAAAGCCCCATGAAGATTTTATCGATAACAGCCTTGTCCATGGCATTGGCTTTGACGGCCTGTGCGGGGGGTCCAAAATCGGACCCGGTATTTCGTGATGATGCGCCGCCGGTAAATCAGGGCGGCACGGCTGGAAATACGGGTAGCAATACTGGCGGTGGCCAGCAACCGGCTGAGCCGCCAAAACCCAAAGGGTCCAAGTTGCAGGGTCAGGCGCTGTATAATCAAATGTCGGGCTATTCCTATAAGGGTTGCTATCCCGATGGTTCGACTTTTGCCGAGACCACTTTGGCCGATGGTCAGGTGCGCGACGATATGAATGGCGGCGGGATTGTCGGTAGCTGGAATGTCAGCGGTGATACGCTTTGCTATAAGCAGGGTGAAGGTGCGACTTGTGTCAATGTTTATAAAAATAGCAAGGGGCTGCATTTTTATATGAAAGATAGCGGGCAATATATCGCCTCGACCGTATGCCCGATGTCCAATGAACCAGACCCGGTAGAGCCGGACCATCCGCAGCCCGATCAGCCAACACCGGATCAGCCCAATCAGGGCCAGATGATTGGTACACAGTTGAAAGGGCAAAGTCTTTACAGCCAGATGTCCGGCCTGTCCTATGCCGGTTGCTATCCTGATGGTTCGGAATTTTCGGAAACCACTTTGGCCGATGGTCGCATCCGCGATGATAAAAGCGGTAATATTTCAGGCCAATGGTCGGTCAGTGGTGACCAGCTTTGCTATGCCAATGAGGGGGCGGACAAGCCTTTTTGTGTTCTGGTCTCAAAAGACCGGCGGGGCCTGCATTTCTATTTTGCTGAAACCGGGCAATATGTGGCGTCCACCGTGTGCCCGATGCCAAAATAGGGGTTTTTTCCGGTTACGCGCTCGGGCTGATTCCATGCAAGCCCATGGGTCCAGAATACGCGGCGCATGAGCGTCGGGGCCGTGGGGGCCATAGTCATGGCCCCATAAGGTTTGGTGCGGTTTTGAGGGCTGGCTCGCCCGCTATCCTGCGCTATACGGCTTCCTTGCCTTCGCCAGATGAATCGCTCTGATGGTTTGACCTTGCCCCCCGATTCGCGCTTTTAATGCTCTTCTTTCCAAAGGTGAGCATTCATGCCTTCGCGCCGGTCCAGATTTAATACCAGAAACGCCGTTCTGGCAGCCTTTTCGGGCGCAATGCTGGCCTTTGGCGTGGCTTTGGCCGATGGCGCCGATGAGGCGGCGGTGATTGATTTGCGGGTTGGCGAAAATGCCAGTGCCGGGCGGTTGATTGTGGTTTGTGACGGCCCCTGCATGGCCGAAGAGGTCGAGGGCGGCTTTCATCTGTTTGGGGTCAATGATGATATGATGGTGGACCTGTCCGGGCGCGGCGGTTTTTTCAAGACCCTGTCGATTATACCGGAAAGCACAGGCAGTTTTCTGGTGGTCGAGACGGCGCAAACCCCGGCCGGTGTGGCGATTGTTGATTGCGGTGTTGGCACCGAGATTTGCATTGATTTTCTAAAGCCCGTTGGCGTGCGTGCGGTGCCACAATTACGCGATGAGGCCGTCAATGTCAGTGAACCAAAGGTCATGGAGGCCAAAATAGAGCCGCCTGTCGCCAAGGCGCCGCCGGTCAGACTGGAGGCCGCCAGCACGCCCCCCTCGTCCAAAGGGCCTCTACCCAAAAACTCCGAACCGCAAAAGCCAACCTATCTGTCAAAGCCAGCACCAGTTACGGTGCCGCCCGTGAAGGTTGAGGAACAGCCTGCAAAAAAAACAGAGGCAAAGAAAAGGCCGCGCCTGCGGGTGGACGGGGTGAAGCCCGTTGGAGGGGACCGTTTTACGGCTTTGGCTTCCTTGCCGGCACCGGGGGCAATATCCCGGCCGGTTTTACAGGGTGAAAACGCCAATCTTGCCCCAGCTTCTGATCCGAGGCAGGCTTTGCGTATGACTATGAAGCCGCAAGCGGTTTCTTTTCTGGCCGGGCGTACGGGATTGGCGATTACCCCCAATAATTGTGCCAAGGCGCAATCGCGCTTGCAGGATGATGCCTGGGATTTGACCGCCTATCGGCGTTTTTCGCTTTGTATCGCGGCCGCTGGACATTATGAGCAGGCTTTTGGATTGCTGACCCGGCTCGAGAAATACCAGCCCGGCGATGCAGCAACCCTGGAGGCCAAACAGGCAATTCTTGACCTTGCCCAAAAGGGGCAGGCGGGGCCGGGACTGGCTTTAGAGGCCGCGCCAAAATCAGGCCTGCGCTAGAGCGTTTCCAGGATAAGTGGACCCTTCGAGACGCCGCTTCGCGGCTCCTCAGGGTGAGGCCGGTTATCCGTCCGGCCCTTCGCCTTGGCTCAGGAGCGTCAAAA
>Ga0256839_1004184_pt1 | contig 14281 bp, 11 predicted proteins | sample 354166metaG_FD_185968 | JGI IMG/M metagenome (GOLD analysis project Ga0256839, IMG submission 185968) | Hydrothermal vent microbial communities from Mid Atlantic Ridge, Atlantic Ocean - 354-166 | ecosystem: Environmental > Aquatic > Marine > Hydrothermal vents | place: Atlantic Ocean: Mid... | reverse complement strand
ATCGGTAAAAGGGTTTAAGTATTTCATGGGCTTATAACGCGCTTAATAGAAAGAGATAAGTATAAGGCGTTTATTTTTTTAAGCTATATCTTGTATAAAGGATCTAATGGGTCTGTTGTTGTTTTTTTTGGGGTAGTGTTTATAGCTTTAAATGTTTTAAATGCTTCCCATAAAGAATGGCCTTGCCAAATACTACTTTTATTGCTGTAAAGCACAATATTTAATGCCAAAATTTCATTTTGTAAATTGGTATCACATTGCTTGGCAATTTGCGTTAAATTAGAAACATTAAACTGTTCTCGCCCCCACTGTAATAAGGCATCTTTCGCTAAAATAGGCTTATTTGTTAGACAGGCTTGTTTGAGCTTCTTAATGGCGGCACTACTTTTCTCGATAGACTTAGCGGTCACCTGTTTTGGTTTTTTGGCTTTGCGGGTTAAAAAATAAACGAGGGTTATTAGCCAAGCACCGGCAAAAAAGAGGCTTAGCCAAAACCATATATTGTTGGCAGGTTGATTGGTGATAGCCGTTTTGTCAATTGTTTTTGGAGAGGCGGTTATGACGGGTTGAGTGCTTGTTTGTCGCGGAGGTTGCGTGACTGTATTGTCTCCTGCAATCGCTATTAAGGTGCGCTCGGCAATGCGTGCAATTTGCATTTTTTGGGTTTGGGTATCCCACCAATGAACTTCAATGGCGGGCAGGGTGTAGTGACCGACTTGGCTAGGTATGAAGGCAATTTTTTCTTCGCGTAGCGCGACCATGCCATCAACAAGTGCTTGGTCTTGTCGTGTGGGTTGGTCAGGATACGATTTTAAATTTGCCGGTATATGAGTGTTGCTGAGTTGGGGGAGTGCGGCGGACGTTGCGCCAATAACTTGTAAAGTAATGGTGCGGGTAATGGGTTCACCTACCTTGACTTGTAATGCGTCATTTGACCATTTTTCTTGCAATAATACTTGTTTTGCAGGTAGCCATGGATACTTGCCCGCTTCAAGAGGTTTGCTTTGTACATCAAGCTCAATGGCTTGTGAACTAACGCGTTTGGTGCGCGTGCGCTGGCGATTAAAAAAGCCATTAAAGCGTGGGTTGCTGTTAGCAAGCACAATGCCGGCTGTTAACTCGAGTGGTGCAATGGTCATTTTGCCGCTTTGCTGGGGAAATATGGCATAGCGGCGTTCGGTGACAACATAGCTTTCACCTTGATATTGTGCGCGATAATTTGAATCTTCCCCCAGTTTTTCAATGACGGCATTTTCGAGTGCCGGCTCCGTTAATTGTGCTTGTGATATTTGTACTTTTCGGTATAGCTTTAACGTATATAAGACTTGTTCTTGTACATAAGGTGTTTTTGTATTGACGGAGACTTGTAGGAATAAGTTTTCGGCATTATTGGGCTGTATAGGGGCTTTATTAACAATTAAAGTACTGTATTCACTACTGTCACGACCAAAGCGAATCGCAGGAATCATAAGGGTTCCTGCACGTTTTGGCATCACGGTGAGTATCCATTGTATGGTTTTTGTTTTCGACCAATTGACAATGCTTGTTGATTGTTGCTGTGATTGACTGAGTATTTCAAAATCATTTTCTAAGGGGCTAAAGTCAGGCGCAGCATCCGGCTCTTCTGTGGCGCTGAAGGTGAGTTGTACCGATTCATTTAAATTGACAGGGTTGCGATCAATGCTGACGCTAATTTCGGCGGCTAATAGGGGGGCGGTGATGCAAGTGAGAGTGATAAAAATAATTGTATGCAGGGCGCGTAGGTAAGAACGAGTCATATTAAACAAATAACCATGATTTGAAAGACGGCTAATATTTTAGCAAGTAATTTTTTTAAAATCTTGTTTGTAGGGGAATAAATGCGCATGGCTTGTTGTACTATAATATGGATATATTATGTGGCCATCAGTTGATAAATGATATGAAAATTGTGACACAAGATTTTAATCCCATTGCTACTAAACTAATGCCGGGCATTAATTTACTAGAGGCAAGTGCCGGTACCGGTAAAACGTATGCCATTGCTATGTTGGCGTTGCGTTTTGTGGTTGAGCAAGACTTGGCAATAGATAAGTTGTTGATTGTTACTTTTACGCAAGCGGCAACCAAAGAGCTGAAAGAGCGTGTGCGTGCAAGGTTGGTCGAAGCGAAGCAATTTTTTGCCGGCCAGCTAGAAGGGCTTGATGCAAATATTGTGCAATGGGGGCATAACTTGCTTGAGACAGCAGGTATTACGCCAGAGCAGGCCATGCAACGTATTCATCAGGCTTTATTAACGATTGACCAAGCGGGTATTTTTACGATACATGGCTTTTGTCAGCGTTTATTAAAAGAACATGCGTTGGAAAGCGGTCAGATGTTCGATGTGGAGCTAAGTGATGAGGCGGAAAGGGTGCAACAGCAAATGGCGGAGGATTTTTGGCGGGTACAGGTGTATTCGCGGGATGCTTGGGAAGTTGCCGTATTATGTGCTGAATATGATACACCTGATGCATTATTGGCGAGCCTTGGTGGTGTGAGTTGTCATGTGACCCTTTATCCGCAAATAATGGATTTAGATAAGGCTTTGATGCAGCTTAAAGCTTGTGCATTCGCGGCAAAAGCGCAGCTGGATGCGCAGGGTGATATATTGTTGGAAGGCGTTAATGCTGGTTATTTTAAAAAAACATTAACGGATAAGTTTACTGAGGCTTATGTGGGGGTTGCCGCTTGGTTAAATGCGATGGCAGAAGCTGAGCAAGGGTTTGATGTGGGCAAGCCTAATCCGGCACATTTAAAATTATTGACGACAGAGCATTTAGCCAAGGAGATTCGGGTTGCGCATAAGGATAAGCTCCATTTTGATGGCGGGACTTTCGATGATTTATATCGCAGTTTGCAACAAGTTAGTTTGATTTTTCGGCGTGCCTTAGCTGAAAAATTACAAAGTGAGTTAGATAGCCGCTTACAGCAATTAAATATCATGGCATATGATAGTTTGATTGTGCGTACCGCTGAGGCGTTGTCGGCACCAGGCGGGGATTTATTGGTACAGGTGATTTATGCGCAATATCAAGTGGCATTGATTGATGAATTTCAAGATACGGACGCAATGCAGTGGCTTATTTTTTCACGTTTATTTGCCGCAAAAGAGCAATATTTATATCTTATTGGTGACCCAAAGCAAGCCATTTATAAATTTCGTGGTGCTGATATTCATACTTATTTAACCGCGAAAGAGCAGGCAGAGCATCATTATACTTTAGGGCATAACTGGCGTTCTCACCCTAGTTTAGTCGGTGCAGTTAATCATCTTTTTAGTTTGCATGCGCGGCCTTTTTTCTTTGAAGGCTTGGCATTTAATGCTGTGACTCCTGCGCTGACAAAAGCACAGGGTGAATTGCAGCGCAATGCTCAGGCACTTGCACCGTTAGAGCTCTGGCAGTTGGCAGAAAGTGATAGCAAAGCAGGTTATTGGACGGCAGGTAAAGCGGCGGCGGAAATTAAGGTGGCAGTTACGAATGAGATCTTGAGTTTATTGCAGGAAGGGGCGGTTGTCTTAAAAAAAGAAGCGCGAGAACACATGCTTAAACCGAGTGATATTGCTATTTTAGTGCGTACCAATGCGCAGGCTAAGTTATATCAGGATTGTTTAAAGGAGGCAGGTATACCCGCCGTACTGAATAGCACAGACTCTGTTTTTAAAAGCTGTACCGCAGAGCATTTGTATCAGTTATTGCAAGCATTGGCGCACCCGGGGGATATGGTTTTATTTAAACAAGCGTTAACACTGTCTTGGTTTGCGTTTGATGGTCAGCAGTTACGGCAGATTTTTAATGATGAAGTGCAGTTAGGTGCATGGTTAAATCGTTTTCAAGACTATCATTTACTCTGGCAGCAAAAAGGCTTTATGCCCATGATGTTACAGGTGTTAAGGGTGGAAAATATTTGTGAGCATTTAACACAGACGCAAGAAGCAGAAAGGCAAATAACCAATCTACAGCATTTATTAGAATTAATACAACAAGCCAGTTTGGATGAGCATTTAGGGATACATAAAACGTTGGCATGGTTGCGTAATGCCATTGCGGCTGATAGTGCCGCAGATGAACAGCAGTTACGTTTGGAAACCGATGCGGATGCAGTGAAGATTGTAACCATGCATCGCTCTAAAGGTCTAGAATACCCTGTTGTTTTTTGTCCTTATCTTTGGGATCGTAGCGACCGTTTAGACAAAGAAAAGCAATTGGTGAGTTGTCATGTTGATGGGGAAATGATTATTGATTTAGGGTCGGAAGATTTTGAGCGGCATCGTGCTTTGGCTCTTGAGGAGGAGTTGGCTGAAGAGTTGCGTGTGCTGTATGTTGCTTTAACACGTGCACAATATCGTTGTTATATTACTTGGGCAAATGCACGTTCTGAGAAAAAACCAAACCAGTCGGCACTGGCTTATTTATTCGGTGCCGACAAGTCTTTTGCCGAATTGAGCTTTGTTGAGCAACAAACTGTATTGCAACGGTTAATGGAAAGTTGCCCTGAAACGTTTGGCTATCAATTAATAGAGACAGGCCATCAATTAGCAGAAAGATATTGCAAAGCCGCATCTCTATCGGATTTGGTGGTGAGAGCTAAAAAGCGATATTTATACAGTACATGGCAAATGAGTAGCTATACGGCACTTTCTTATTTAAGCCAGCATGAGGCGACGGAGTTACCGGTGGATAAAGCGGATGAGCCCGTGTTGACTCTTGCCATGGAGGCTGCCGGTGCTTTAGAGCTTGCAAAAGGCGCGCATACAGGTAATGTATTACATGATTTATTAGAAAATATAGCCTTTAGTGCTCTGGCTGAGCAAGTAGATATCAGTGAGCGGCGAGATATGGCTTGTCAGCGTTATGGCTTACAAGTGGAGCGTCCTGAAGTGATTGATGAACTGCTCTATCAAACGGTACATACGCCTCTTAGTTTAACGGATGCCCATTTTACTTTGGCAAATATTAAGGCAGAGCATTGTCTGAAAGAGATGCCGTTTTATTTGCATTTGTCTGAATTTTCTACCGAGCAGATTAATATAATTCTGGCTGATATTCCTACTTGCCAGCCCTTGTCGCATAAACAAATGCAGGGGTTTTTAACAGGGTTTATTGATTTGATTTTTGAATATCAAGGTCAGTATTATGTCGTGGATTATAAAAGTAATGCCTTAGATCATTATTTGCCCGAATCGTTAGTACAAGCAATGCGTGCGCATAATTATGGTTTGCAATATTGGATTTATAGCGTGGTATTGCATCTTTATTTACAGCAACGACTAACAGGCTATCAGTTTGCTGAGCATTTTGGGGGGGTGCGTTATCTATTTTTGCGAGGTATGCAAGCAGAACAAGCTATGAGCGGGGTTTTTAGTGCGCAACCAGATGAAGAGTTGATTTTTGAATTAGCGACTATATTTGCAGAGGCTGATTGAGTTGTTTATACGAATCGACCAACCTCAATGCAAATGGAAAGACTTATTTATTGACTAGGTATTTTTTACGCAAAGCCAATAGGCTAATGCCGAATATCATCAAGCCCGTAGGTTCAGGGACGGTGTTATTATTATTTACGACCGTTTCGGTAATGCCGATACCGCCTACTTGTAAAGTGTCAGCTATGCCTGCGTTATCTTGTACCAGAAAGCTCAGCGAGACGCTTTTTCCTGCCCAGCTAGTAATATCAAATGTACCGCCACCTGTGAGGTCAAGTAGTAGAGGAGAACCTGTATCTTCTAATAGTGCAGATGCAAAATCGGAATTTCTGCCTGTAGGGTTGCTTAATGTCCAGCCTACGCTTAGATTTAATGCGAGTGTATTGAGAGGTGATGTCAGGGTTGGGATGTTAAAATCCTGAAATAACCTGACATTATAGATACCATCCGTTAAGAAGCTAGTTGTCAATAATGCGCCACCTGTATTGAGTGTATAGTTAGGTGTAGTTAATGTTGCAGGTGTTGGCGTGGTTGCAGGATCTATAATTACTTCGCCACTCCAGCCGGCAAACCCACTAGCAAAGTTACCATTTGTTAATGGTAAGGCAAGCGACTGACTACTCCACATGATGCCGGTTGATAAAATGAATGCACTATAACGTTTGATATTTTTCACAATACTGTCCTTTCCAATATTTTATTATTATCAGGTATTAAGCAAAATTTAGTCCATGTTTATATTTTTTGTTTATATTCAATTGTTTGTGTTTTTGTTTTCTGCGGTATGTTGTATTTATATGTTTTTTCTGTAAAAAATACTGACACTTTCTGTTTGGCATTATATAGAAAAATTCGGTTTTATAAGAGATATGCTTTATTTTTCAGTATGTTATGTTATATTTTTTGCTGTATCTAGTTTTAGGTTAGAGTGTAAAAAATACTGACATATAAAATGTATGTTTTCTAAATAATCTAATTGCAAATCTAAAATAGGTATGCACCCCTTGTAGAATTAGACGTATTGTATGATACAGGGAGTTAGGTGGGGAGTTGCAATGAAATTCAGTCTAAGAGAGGGTGTAAAAAAAGCTGACACTTTAATGACTTAGATAGGTAGGGCAAAGCCATTGTGTACGTAAAGGTGTGAGGTGTTTTGAGAGTCTGCCCAGGCTTTAGCTGGGCAGTGTGTAAATGAATAGCTTAGTTTAAATCACATTAAAACCAAGATTTACCATTGAGTTCTTTAAACATTTTAGTAATAGCATAATCAATACGTTTTTGAACTAATACAGGGTCGGCATCTTCTTGTACTTCGCCTTCTGCTTTGCCTAACCAAATGACATTTTCGGTTGCCACATCGATTAAAATAACAACTAAAGCCGCTTCAGGTACATTTTTTAAGGATTCTAGTTTTGATTCAGGATCGATTTTTAGTTGCATGGAGTCCATGTCTGCGCCAACGAGAAAAGAGACGGCCAAGTCTGGCTTGTCATTACTCAGGTGTAGGCCGCTAGCGCGCAGCTCGCGGTCAATTACAAATTTAATTTCACTGGAAATATCAAGTCCTGAGGGCTTCCATTTTTCATTCGGGTCGTTCAAGATGCTAACATCACCCAGCCAAGCATAGCTTTTATAGCTTGTTATGTCGGCTTTAGGGGCTAGCTCGGTTTCAACGCGAATGTCTTTGGCATAAGGGGCGCAGCCAATTAATAGCATGAAAAGAAAAGGGATAAAGCTAAAGCGGAATAGTTGGCGCATAAGAGAGTTCCTAATTGTTATGTAAGAAAAGCATGATTGTATCTGAATATGGCTATCAATGGGATTTTTAAGGTGCTTTATTGAGCCAGACCATAAAGAGCTCATAACCTAAGGCCAGAAAAATAGCGCCAATAAATAAACCTAAAATGCCAAATAGCATCATGCCACCAATCGCACCTAGCAATATAACCAGTGTGGGAGTTGCCATACCACGGCCAAGTAATAAGGGTTTTAATAGGCCGTCGCTAGCACTCACAAAAAGACTCCACATGGTGAAAATAACAGCGGGCGTGGTTTCGTTCACAGAAAATACATAGAAAATAACAGGCAGTAAAACTAATAGAGGGGGCAGTTGTGCAACCGCAAGGACTAGGATAAATATCGTCCATAAGCCCCAGCCTGGCACGTCCATAAGATACATGCCGGTACTCCCCAAAATGGCTTGCAGAAAAGCCACACCTAGTACGCCTTGTGCTACACTGCGAATAGTAGCCGTTGCTAAGTGGATGTATTGCTGGCCTTGTTGATTGCCGGTCAGGCGTGTTGCAATCTTTAGTGTGATCGCATAAATTTCAGTCGCATTAGCTAAAAATATGCTGGAAATAAGAATGGAGAAAATAAATTGTAAAATAGTGCCGCCTATCCCTGCAATGGCACTTAGAAAGGCTTCTGCAATTGCTTTTATTTCTGGAATATATTGTTGTAAGGTTTCACCTAGGTTGTTAGCGGCTTGCTGCCAAATATCATACAGTTTTTGGCCGATAAGCGGCCAGTCTTTAATGCTGGCATTGGGTGGAGGAATACTGAAGCCGCCTTTTTGGTTAATGCCTGTCATTAATTGTGCGGAAGTGTCTAATAATGAGCCTGAAAGCATCATTGACGGTATAATCAGCAGGCTGAGTGACAGAATGACATAAAGTGTTGCCGCTAATTTGATACGCTCACCTAATAAGGTGCTGAATTTTTTAAAGGCTGGAAAAAGGGCAACGGCAATAATAATTCCCCAGGTAACAGGTAGCATAAAAGGGCGGATGATTTGAAAACACAAAATGATAATTAAGAAAATAATTGCCATGCGTATTGTGATTTCCAAGACTTTATGGGTGTCAATATGATTGTTTGACGCTTTGTGTTCACTCATGCAGGAACCTTTTGGATTAATTATGTGAGGTGTTAATGACGTTCGGACATACGTGCGCCAACTAAACTGGCAACTAATATTGCCATATAAAAGACTCCTACAATCGCTTCCATAAAGACAAGAAAGCGGGCTATAGGGTTGATAGGGCTAATATCGCCATATCCTAGAGTGGTGAGTGTGACATAGCTAAAATAAGTCATATCTGCAAAATTCTTAAACCACGCTTGTTGTTTCAGTCCATGAAAAGCCTGCGGCATTGCTTCGGCAATCGCTAAGTATAATAAGGTCCAGATAAGGCCAATTAGTAAGTAGATGCAGATAGCTCCTATCATTTTATTGCCATTAACATCTCGACCCGTCAATAATACTTGCTGTAGTGCTAACCACGTTGCCCAGCTAAAATAGCCTACGAGTAAACCAAGGTGCAGGTAATTCATGCCGGCAACCTTTAGCAAAAGGCTAAAGAATAGGATAATAATCAATAGGGCGATAATGCCTAAACTGCTACGAAACCATATGGTTGAAGATTTAAAGCCGATGAGGCCGATAGCAAGTGTTATTACCGTAAAAATAGGAATAATGAACTGTCTAAAATCGGTTGGGTATTGTTGCACAACCGCCCCGACCAGTAATAATAAGATTAATGCGATTGTTAGGTAAATGAAGTTATTTTCTTCGGATAATTGTTGCAAAATAGATTACCTGTTTTTAACTTATGTAACAAAATAGTACCATTTTTAGACGCTGATTTTGATAACAAATCCACTGATGATATGAATGCAGGATGATTGAGACACTATATATAGAAGAAAATATTTTACAACATCCGCGCGTGTTGGATATTTGTGCACGCTTTCCGAGAGCCAGAAAAATTACCTGTGGTCGTTATGGAGAAGTGTTTAACCCTAAAGCACAAAGTTTTCGCTTGCAAAAACAAAAGCCTGCATTGATTTTGGCTGAAAAATATAAAGGTTTTATGTTAAAAGCACCGCCGCATTATGGTATTGGTGCGCGACATAATTATTATTTTTCCCATATGTTGAATTGTTTGTATGACTGTCGGTATTGCTTTTTACAAGGCATGTATCAATCAGCTAATTATGTTCTATTTGTTAATTACGAAGATTATTTTGCTGATATGCGTACTATTTGCGCGCAAACACCTAATGAGCCGGTACATTTTTTTTCAGGCTATGATTGCGACAGTTTAGCACTAGAGCCGGTCACGGATTTTGCCAAAGAATTTCTGCCTATTATTCGAGATATGCCCAATGCTTGGATGGAGTTGCGTACTAAAAGTACGCAAGTGCGCCACTTATTAGAAAATATGCCTTTTGAGCGTTGTATCATTGCATTTAGTTTTACCCCCGATGAAATTGCTAGCGCTTTAGAGCATAAAGCCCCTTCGATTTTTAAACGCTTAGAGGCATTAGTTAAATTACAGAAACAGGGCTGGCCGATTGGTTTGCGCTTTGACCCGATTATCTACGAAGAGGACTATCAGGCACATTACGATGCTTTATTTGCAACTGTATTCACTAAAATTAACCCTGATGCCTTACATTCAGTTAGTTTAGGGGTATTTCGCTTACCGGATAAGTATTTTAAAAAAATTCATAAGCTATATCCTGAGGAAAAATTATTTGCAAGCCCTCTGGAATCAAGGCAAGGTATGATGTCTTATAAGACGGAGCTAGAATCTGAGATGATGCAATATTGCACCCAAGCACTCTTAAATTATATTCCCGAAGAGATATTTTTCCCATGCAGTTTATAAAGCGTACTGTACTGGTGAGTGGGGCAAGCTCGGGGATAGGCCGTGCCTGCGCGCAGGCTTTGTTGCAGCAGGGGCATGCAGTTATTGGGATTTCTAGAAATTGTCATCAATTCACACACCCGCATGCAAACTTTGCTGCATTTGAACTGGATTTAAGTGATTTGGAGGCATTACCCCATAACATTTTGCAATTAAGTCGGCAGTTTCCAGCGATTGATGCAGTTATTTTTTGCGCAGGTCGAGGACAGTTCGGTGGCTTAGAAGAGTTTTCTTGTACGCAAATACAAGCCTTGATGAACCTTAACTTTGTGAGTCAAAGCATATTGGCCAAATGTTTATTGCCTGCATTAAAGCGTAAAGCTTTGGCGGATTTAATTTTTATGGGCTCAGAAGCCGCTTTGAATGGGGCGCGGAAAGGAAGTATTTATTGCGCAAGTAAGTTTGCCATACGCGGCTTTAGTCAAGCGTTGCGTGATGAATGTGCGAAAAGTAGTGTGCGTGTTGCATTGATTAATCCGGGGATGGTGCTGACTGAATTTTTTGATACGCTTAATTTCCAACCGGGCGAGCAGTCCAGTCAGCATTTATTGGCCAGTGATGTAGCCGATGCGGTTAGTTATATTATTAATGCACGCGCAGGAATTATTATTGATGAGCTGAATTTAAACCCAGCGAATAAGGTGGTTCGATTTAAAAAATAAGCACTTGTTGGGCAGTCGATGTGACAAGTGGGTGAGGTTTTTTTGAAATATGAAGATTAATAACAATGACTTAAGTGGTTGTGATGCTGATAAGTCATGTCATTATCAGGTGAGTGTTACCTTAAAAATAGTCTAAAAATGTGATGTATTTCATAAACTAAGCAATTAAAGTTAACCTAAACTCGCCTGCGACAATTTGTCACATTTTCATTTGCAATCAAGTTAGATATGATATAGGCAACTCTTAAATGCACTCCAATCCAAACTGAGACATAGAGTTTACCCTCCTCTTTGAATGCGCTTTAATGAACCATTAAGGCGCATTTTTTTTGCCTGTAGACTTAGGTTTATTGCACATTGCGTAATAAATAATCTAGCCAGCGTGCCGGTAAGATGCGTTTTAAATAAGCAAATAAATAAGTAGGAAAGGTGACATAATAGCGAACTTTAGGTGTTTTGGACTCTAAAGCGTGTATCACTTTTTGCACCACGGCATCTTCGGGTAACGTAAATGGTGCGGCAGGGCCTTCCATTTTTAAACGCTCCTCCATCGCGAGGTAAGTATCTTTATGTACGCTTATTTCCGGGTTGATATTTTTCTGATACAACGCAAAGGCATTTTTTCGGAAATCACTGGTAATCGGTCCAGGCTCAATCAGTGCAAGGTGAATATTGCTACCGTGTAGCTCTAAGCGTAAGGTATCAACCAAACCTTCTAGCGCATATTTACTTGCGTTATACGCGCCTCTATATTTAAGCGCGACAAAGCCCAGGATGGAACTATTATATAGAATGCGCCCGCCGCCTTGCTGACGCATAAGCGGAATGATTAAGTTGCTTAATTCATGCGTACCAAATAGATTGGTTTCAAATTGATAACGTAAGACCTCACGCGTCAAGTCTTCGACTGCACCAGGCTGGCCAAAGGCACCATTATTAAAAAGAGCATCTAGTTGACCATCGGTCATGATTTTTACACGTTGTACGGCAGCTTGAATGCTGTTGCTATCGGCAAGGTCGAGTTGCAACGCTTCAAAGCCCTCATCATGTAAGCGGGCGACATCGGCTGGCTTACGCGCTGAGGCAATGACTCGGTAACCCCGTTGTTTTAATAAAATGGCTGTACGATAGCCTATGCCGGTAGAACAGCCAGTGATAAGGATTGTTTGCGTTTTTGTTGTCATTTTTACGTAATTATTTAAAGAGAAGCAGTGCTTTTATGCTATTATTTACAGCAACTGAAGTGTACTTCACGTGCCCCCAATTTAACAGTTGTTTTTTATAACGAAGGACTGAGAATTTTATAATCCCCGAAACTGACCTGTATTTTTGTTCAGTTTTTGTGCCGGTGTCGGGTTTTGTTTTATCCTCAGCTTTAAAAGAGACCGTTAAATTTCCCTGTTAATTTTTATTGATACTTTTATTGAATGAGCTCTATTTGGAATTCCTGTTTATCCCGTCTTGAAAATGAAGTATCGGCTAATGATCTAAATACTTGGATTAGGCCATTACAAGCGCAAGAAGAAAATGGCATCATTAAACTGCTTGCACCGAATCAATTTATTATTTCACATGTCAAAGAGCAGTTTCTTGGCAAAATTGAAGATGCTGTGTATGAGTTTTCAAGTGGACAATACACGGTCATAATGGAAATTGGTTCGAAAGCAATCGAACCCTCCGTAGATACGGCCAACCGTTTTAAAAACGGACCGCTCTCTCATGTTGCGCCGGCGAAAAAAAGAACCCCTAATTTTATTAATACGGCGTTTACTTTCGATAGCTTTGTACAAGGGAAATCTAACCAGTTGGCAAAAGCTGCCTCATTGCAGGTGTCTGAGAATTTAGGCGAGGCATATAATCCCTTGTTGATTTATGGTGCATCCGGTTTGGGTAAAACGCATTTAATGCATGCGATTGGTAATGCTATTTTGGTTAAAAAGCCAGATGCAAATATCGTTTATTTACATTCGGAAAAGTTTGTACAGGATATGGTTAAGGCCTTTCAGCAAAATAGTATTGAAAAATTTAAGGATTATTATCGGGGTTTAGATGCCTTATTTGTCGATGATATTCAATTTTTTGCAGGTAAAGAGCGTTCGCAAGAAGAATTTTTTCATACGTTTAATTCTTTAATTGAGAAAGGGAATCAAATCGTTTTGACTTGTGATAAATACCCAAAAGAAATTGAAGGCTTGGAAGATCGTTTAAAATCTCGTTTTGGCGCCGGTTTACCGGTTGCCGTAGAACCGCCTGATTTAGAAACTAGAGCGGCCATTTTAATGAAAAAAGCCCAATTGAATAATGTCGAATTGGCACAGGAAGTTGCTTTTTTTATTGGTAAACGTATTCCTTCTAATGTGAGAGATTTAGAAGGGGCGTTGCGCCGTGTTATGGCTAATGCACAATTTACCGGAGAAGAAATTACGATTGATTTTGCAAAGGAAGCGTTGCATGACTTGATTTCTTTGCAAGATAAATTGGTCAGTATTGAGAATATTCAAAAAACGGTTGCAGAGTATTTTAAAATTCGGGTCGCTGATGTGTTGTCTAAAAGCCGTAAGCAGTCTATTACTCGGCCGCGGCAAATGGCAATGGCATTGGCGCGAGAATTAACAACGCATAGTTTGCCTGAAATTGGTGATGCGTTTAGCGGCCGAGACCATACGACCGTTATTAATGCGTGTAAGCGTATTCAATCATTGCGTGCAAGTGATTATAAAGTCGATGAAGATTATGCCAATTTATTAAGGACTTTATCGCATTAAATTATTGGGTAGCATTTTTTAATGTGTCATCACGCGTTGCAAGGGCAAAAAATAAAAAGAGTATTGGATATAGGGCTGGCATTATTTGCTCTGTTGCTTTTGTGTGTTCCTTTGCTTATTGTTGCGTTATTGGTTAAATTAACCTCTAAAGGACCTGTTTTATACTGGTCTGATCGGGTCGGTAAAGATAATCGCTTATTTAGCATGCCTAAATTTAGAAGCATGCAAGTCAATACGCCGGTTGTTGCGACCCATTTACTGAATGACCCTCAAAGTGTGTTAACGCCAGTCGGTGATTTTATTCGAAAAACCAGCTTAGATGAGTTGCCGCAGTTATGGAGTATTTTAAAAGGTGATATGAGCTTTGTCGGGCCGCGTCCTGCCTTGTTTAATCAAGATGACTTAGTGAGTTTACGTACTCAGTATGGCGTGCATACGTTATTGCCGGGCTTAACCGGTTGGGCGCAGATTAATGGGCGTGATGAGTTACCTATCCCTCAAAAAGTACAGCTAGATACCGAATACTTACAAATGCAGTCATTAAGTAAAGATATTTATATTTTATGGTTGACGTTGTTTCGGGTTATCAAGCGACAGGGTATAAGGCACTAAATATTTTAGGTGTGGTAAGAAAGTGTTATATTTGCTTAAACACCCATTTTTTGCACCGTTTATTATTGTCAGCAATCATTT
>Ga0256839_1004183_pt1 | contig 14281 bp, 14 predicted proteins | sample 354166metaG_FD_185968 | JGI IMG/M metagenome (GOLD analysis project Ga0256839, IMG submission 185968) | Hydrothermal vent microbial communities from Mid Atlantic Ridge, Atlantic Ocean - 354-166 | ecosystem: Environmental > Aquatic > Marine > Hydrothermal vents | place: Atlantic Ocean: Mid... | reverse complement strand
CGGTGGCGGGATCATTACAACACAGTGAGGCCTCATTCATCGCTGGGATATCGCCCGCCAGCACCTGAAACCCGAATCACCCGAGTCGTCATTCATCCATCAGAGGCCTGCTCCGCTACGCTCCGCAACCCTCTGATGGGACAAAGGAACGCCACTGCCCTAACATAGGGAGTGGTACAGAATATGGGGGCAGGTCAGCCCCAGCAGCAATCAAAACCCCTGCGATCACAGAGTCTTGAGTCGCTTCCATAATCGGCGCCGCCGGATCATCAATGGTGATCCCGTTCGGCATGCTCTTGGGCGGAGTAATCGGTTGAGGTTCCCCAGAGAAAATATCGAGCCCAGTATCAGCAAGCACATTTTGCGTGCCCGTCAAATCGTCCAGATAATCGCTCACGACTTTGAGATCAGTATTCGACCACCCATACATGCTCCAAGTGCCATCCCCATTATCCGGAATCAGCCAGAGAAGCGAAACATTATTCCCCACCACAAACTCATCGGGGAGATACCCAAAGAACCCAATGAAATCATTGTTTGCCGTAATGACTGGATAGAGCGTCCAATCCGTATCCACAACATCAAATGACACATACTCAGCGGGCTCAGCAAGATCATCCCAAGGCAGCGGGTTATTCTGATCCAGCGCAGGACTTGAAGCAAACATCAATGCCCCAGCCGCAACCAACCCCTTCCACCAACTACCACTTGCCGCCACTTGCCGTAATCATACGAACTCCTTTCAACAGAGATACCACGAAGCAAGAACACCCCACCCCACGCCAACACTCTACCACACGATTGAAAGAAACGCAACACACCACGCCCCCATCGGTGATATCATCGCCCTATGCCTGTTCTTGCCCAACCTGTCCTCGACCCCAAGCTCTGGTTCTACATCGCTCTGCTCTTCACCTTTATCTTCGTCGGTGCCATCGCCATCTTCGCCATCCGCCGATCATTCTTCTCCCACAACGACCCCACCAACCCAACCGGAGGCGGGCTTCTCGAACACCTCGACCACATGCACGAATCCGGGCAAATCACCAAAGACGAATACGACGCCACCCGTCAGTCCATCATCGACAAAGCGGCCCAACGCCTGCGCGAGCAGGACCACCCCGAGTCCAACGATTCCGAGCATCACACCAATTAGGGGAGCAGCCTGTACCATGTGAACCGATTTTTTACCCCGGATTCATTTTCTCATCCCCCCGACAGTGGTACCAGTGCCCCGGCATGACTAGGGTTTTCAGGCATGATGATACAGGCGCAGATCATGCGCCCATATCATCAAAAAGCCCGTCAATCCGGGTTGAGCCGGGGGTGTCGGTTGGCCGATATCAACCTGCAACCGCCCGGCTCCGTATGCGCTAGGCTCGGCTTTGGAGAGGTCATACCCATATGTCAGAAAATACACAGAACCCACACCCCACACCAAAAAACGCTTCTGACTCTTCTGAAGGCCCATCGGGACCCTCGGGCACCGGTTCGGGCGATGCTTCAGGATCAGGATCAGGATCAGGCGAAGGCTCAGGGTTCCGAGGCCGAAAGATCACCACATGCTCGTTCTGTGGCAAGACCTCCCGCGAAGTCGGCCCAATGGTCGAAGGCCCGGGCGAAGTCTATATCTGCTCGAACTGTGTCGAGCTCTGCCAAAACATCTTCCGCCAAGAACGCAAACGCGTCTCAGGCGTTTCCGCATCACTCTCCGAAATCCCCTCACCACGCGAAATTGTCGAGTTCATGGCCCAGTATGTCATCGGACAAGAACTCGCCAAGCGCTCGCTGGCGGTCGCTGTCCATAACCACTACAAACGGCTCCTCCACTCCGAATCAGAAGCAGCCAACGACATCGAGCTCGACAAATCCAACATCCTCCTGATCGGCCCCACCGGCTCGGGAAAAACGCTCCTCGCCAAGACCATGGCAAGGATGCTCAAAGTCCCCTTCGCCATCGGCGATGCGACCACCCTCACCGAAGCGGGCTATGTCGGCGAAGATGTCGAAAACCTGCTCTTGAAACTCCTCCAAGCAGCCGACTTCGATGTCGAAGCTGCCCAGCGCGGAATCATCTACATCGACGAGCTCGATAAGGTCGGCAAGTCATCGGGCAATGTCTCGATTACCCGCGATGTCTCAGGCGAAGGCGTCCAACAATCACTCCTCAAAATGCTCGAAGGCACCATTGCCAATGTTCCCCCACAAGGCGGACGCAAGCACCCCGAACAACAATACATCCAATTCGACACCACCAACATCCTCTTCATCGTGGGCGGCACCTTTGTCGGGCTCGATGAAATCGTCCGCCGCCGCCTTGGCCAAACCAAAATCGGTTTCGGTGTCGGCGCCGATTCGAGCATGGACAGCCAACGCAAACACTTCATCGACGACAACGCCGAGCGCGAATGGCTCCAGTCCCAGATCACCAATGAAGATGTCGTAGAATACGGTCTCATCCCCGAACTCGTCGGCCGACTCCCCGTCATCACCCCCTTGATGCCCTTAGCCAACGATGCCCTGATCCAAATCCTCACCGAACCAAAGAACGCCCTAGTCCGTCAGTACCAGCATCTCTTTCACTTGGAAGGTGCAACGCTGACCTTCACGCCTGATGCCCTCGAACTCCTCGCCGAGCGAGCCTCCAAACGAGCAACCGGTGCCCGTGCCTTGCGTGCGGTGCTCGAAGAGGTAATGATGGATCACATGTACGACCTACCCGACCAAAACAACGAAGGCGTCGAGTATGTTATCACCGCATCAGCCATCGAAAACAAGACCCAACTCAGCGACCTTCGCGTCGCCCAAGCCAACTCGGCGTAAAGCATTCCAAACCCAACACCAAAGGCCCTCAAATCTCTGAGGGCTTTTTCAATACCACCTCCACAACTCCTGCCATACATCCGAAATAAGTCGATCAATCTCAACTTCCCATCATCAAAAATCCCAAGATCCCATGCGCAGACTTGAACACCGATGGCAATAGAACTCCTTCGATGTCAGCGCATTCCTCCAAGCCTTCACTCAAGGTTGCCCATAACACGAATCAAGTGGTCAAAATCATCCTCAGTTGATCGGCGTCGCCACTTGGGCGATCACATTGCCGACCTTCACCCGCGCCAGCGAATACACACGCACTGGTGTGTCATAAATCTCACGAATCGAGCGAGGCTCGGTCGAGATCAGGTGCATCAGCGCATCGGTATCCGCATTCCGATCAGCGCTCGGCGGGGCCAACCTAGGTTCAGCCCGGATCAACAACCCAAGGTTATTCCTCGCCCAAGTCTGGGCTGCCAAGAGCCGATTCATCACATCACTTGTGTCGGCATCACACACCAACAAGTGCAACCGACCGTCATCGTCAATCGCAAGCTCAACTCCAGGCGCCTTGGGACAACGCGCCTCGATCGGATGCAACCCTGGGATCAGGGCGCATAATCCATCGCGTAGAGCCGGGGCATCATCGTGCTCACGATCAGGACAAACCTGCTTGGACGCTGGTATCTCGACATCATCGCTTGGAAACTCAACCCGAGCCCGCCCTGACTCTTCTTCTCGACCGGCTTCTCGACCGGCTGCGTGATCGACAGAACGGTCGGCAAGATGCAGCGAAGCGAACTCGTCAGCACTGGCACCCGCCCGCACCAACCCATCGAGGATTTGCGACGCCGAGTGCGAAGTGCTGTCACGATACAGACTCGTCGTCCCCGTCGCATCGATGCGCCCAGACCCAATCACGATCTCGATCGGGCGTTGGATAAATGTCTCGACCGCATTGCGCAGCTTGGCGCACGCGTCAATCCCCAGCTCGCGCCCAGCCCCCATCACCGCCACCCGAAGCCTCGGCCCATCGTCTTCGACATACCGCTCACCGAGCATGGCGTCGAGGGTTTTGATCAACCGATACGACGCAACCACTGCTGCCTCGTCCGCACCGGTCAAGATCGTAATCTCCTCGACCTCTACCCGCTCGAGTAACTCGGGTTCGCTCGCTTCATCCACCCGCAGAACCACCCGGTCGGCGTGCTGCGAAACCGCGCCCAAAGCACTCTCAAGGTGCGCAAAGCTCCGAACTGGAATCGACTCACTGCCATCATCACCCCCTGCAATCAGATCCACCGAAGTCGACCCAGATGCTGCGCGCACCAACGCAACCGTCTCACCAAGGGTCTTGGCCTGATTGCATGCATACTGACGGGCCCAGAGCGTCGCACGCACGGGGAGATGCCCGAGCACCACAACCTCCACTGTCGGGTGAGGCATCGCGACGAACTCAACCCGTGTCGATTCCTCGGCATCCATATCCAACAAATCGTCTGAATCGACCGAAACTCCATCCGCTCCGCCCTGCCCGAGAAGCTCAGCAAGCAAATCTGACGCATGACCATCGGTGATCTCAAGCGTCTCGAGCGCCCCGAGCCCTGCATTCGCAACCGATTCGTCCGCATCACCACTTGACGCATCAAGGGCTGCATCATCCGCATGCCGAGTCAAATGTAAAACAGGCGTGTGGGTTGCGTGCGTAGGTTCGGCTTCAATATCACCACCCTGCCCACCCATCGGCTCAGGTGCCAGTCCCCCGTCTCCAAGGAACAAATCCGCCAGCGCATCATACTCCTCGTGGTCGATCCGCGCCAGATGAAGATGTTCACCTGTCTGATCATCTGAAGGGGTATCGTGTCCAAATCCGGAGTCATCCGGTTTCATATCGTCCATCTTGAGCTCCGCTCACACTGGGCGAGAGTCCGTCCTCGCTGTTTCAGTGCCTGTCCACCGAGTATAGTACCCACAGGCTATCCGGGCGCGCCTGGAGCACAAACAGAATGCAAACAAAACCTGGCCCTACACACGGCTGTCGGCTCAGTCGATCCGCACAATGTTATTACGGCCACCGAGCCCATTCTCAATTCGATCCGGATTATACGGATCAAGACACCATTGCCCATCAATCACCAGCTTATACGCATACACACCCTTGCCCAGTTCCAAGTGCTTCTCAAAGACACCCAAAGCATCATTGCTCGTCATCACGGTCGTTTCCGGTTTCCAATCATTGAAATCGCCCGCAATCTCGACCCGCTGACCAATCGAGTGAGGCTGAACAAACAACACCCCTTTCGAACTCAGCCGAACCCCAAAAAGATGCTTCACCTTCGTGATATCAGCGGTCAACGACTTGCCCGGTCCAACTACCCGATCATCCACCAGCTCAATCGCCACCGGGCGATGAGGCATCATCGAACGCTTCATCACCACAGACTTGGCCTCGATCACCGCTGGCGACACCTGCACATCCGTCTGAGCCTGCTTCTCCTGCTGCATCGTCCGCGCCCGCATCGCCAGCTCCTGCGCCCGCGACAAAGGCGAACCTTGATTCGAACTCGCCACCTCAATCGCAGCCGATGCCAAAGTCACCATCGGGCTCGGCGTCGCCGAGGGTCCATCGGTTTCCTCGCCCGGCTCGGGGCGATCAATATTGGCATGTTCAATCAACCATTCGCATACCGAGCGATAGTCCTCTGTCCCCATCGCATCGGGTGCATATTCATCAATCGGCTGACCAAACGACGCCGCCTCTTTGAGTGCATGGTCATACCGAACCACCACCGGAATCATCCCCGCACCAAACCGGTCCCGCAGATCATCCAACAAATCCCGCGCCAAAGGCTGATTGGGATCGTGCATCGTCGCAAGTAAACGCGGATGAATCCGCATCCCGATCCGCCGAGCAATCGAACGAGCTGTCTGCACCTGCTTGGCTGCCCCGCGAAGCGAGAAAAAACTCGTCTCCACTGGGATAATCACCTCACGCCCCGCCGCGATCGCGTTATACGACAACAACCCAATCGAAGGCGGACAATCAATCAAACACACATCATACCGCTTGGTCTGAACTCCTGACTCATACATGCCCTCTCCATGCTCTTGCGGATCCGACCTGACAAGATCATCCACCCGTGCGAGCCGATGAAGCACCGAACGAAGCCGAAGCGTTTTGTCCTTCTGATCCGCCAACCCACCCTGGGCCGCCTCGATCCCCGCGAGTTTCATCCGCGAAGGAAGCAAATCAAGATTCCGACCAACATGCCAGATCAATCGGTCCCGGTTGAGTTCCTGATCGACGAGCATGCGCAGCGCATCGCTCACATCGAGATCGAGCCGCTCTTCAGGAACCCCCAAACCGGCTGCACAGTGCGATTGGGGATCAAGATCAACCAAAAGCGTTCGGCACCCCGCCTTGGCAAAGGCCGAGGCAAGGTTAATCGCAGAGGTCGTCTTGCCACATCCGCCCTTCTGATTGATCACTGTAAATGTGCGCACAGGCTCGATGCTCCGGTATCGCTGCCGCACCCCTCCACACAAGCAACTTGATGCCGGTATTATCGGAGCCTTCGCACCAATTACTGTAATGTTCACAAATGATCATCAACCCAATGGGAGAAGAAGGGAAAATCTACCCAGAGGCAATCGCTCCCAATCACGCACGGATCGCGTCAATCCCCGCTGCGATGCACCGCTCATCGGGCCCATCGACAATCTCACATTTCCCCCGACCAACGGGCAAAATCACCCGAATCGAACCACCTGTGGTCTTCTTGTCTCGCCTCATTCGCTCCAAAATCTCACCACTGGCAGGCAACCTGTCAACCCGTGTGGGCAACCCGATAGCTTCAAGCATCGAAACCAGTTCATCCCCAACCGAACCATCACACAACCCCATCGACTCGGCGCTGTGACATGCCGCCACCATGCCCAGCGATACCGCTTCGCCATGATGCAAAGGCGCCAAGCTCAGATCATCCGCATCAGGGCTCACCCCCTCGATCGTCTCGATCGCGTGTCCAAAAGTGTGCCCAAAGTTGAGCAGCATCCGCCCCCCCGCCTTGGCATCGGTCGATTCGTGCTCATCGCCCATCACCGCCGATGCCTTGAGGGCCACATTCCTCGCGACCAAGTCGGCAATCGTTGAATCATCAAACGACTGAATCCTTTCGATTTCTTCGATCATCCAATCCATCAACCCAGCATGGGCATTATCCCCGATACCCGCGCAGATCATCCCATGCTTGACACATTCAGCCAATCCCGCCCGACGATGCCGAGGATCCAGCGATGCGAGCACCGCCGTGTCCGCCACCACCAATCGAGGTTGATGAAATGCACCAACCAGATTTTTGAGCAGCGTCGGCTCACCCGAATCATCCTCAACCACCAAATTCATCCCCGTCTTGCCCCCCACCGATGCATCGACCATCGACAGCAGCGTCGTCGGACATTGAATCACCGCCACCCCACGCTGATAACTCGCAGCAACAAAACCCGCCAAATCCCCGACCACCCCGCCGCCGAGGGCAATTACCGGATCAACCCGCGTATGCCCAGTGCTCGCCATCTCGATAAGCAGCCGATGATAAGTTTCGATAGATTTGACCTTCTCGCTCGGCGTCACGCGAGCAACACATACGCTCAACCCCTGCAATTCGAGCTCGTCTCTGAGCTGCTGACCAAACGCCTCGGGCACCCCGGTATCGACCACCAGAAACACCCGCGATGCCTGAGCCCCCGCGATCGAACGGGCAGCCAATGCAACGCAGCCAAGCGCACCACCCCCGACGCGCACCTCATATGTGCGCCCAGGCAGGTTCACTTCGACCGAGCGCATACTCACACCGTCTCCTCATCGCCACCTTGACGATTGCCTGATCCGGGCTTAATCCGCGATCGCTCCGATATTGGCACATCAACATGCGGGCATCCGAACCAAAGCCCTTCAAGATCATAGTGCGCCCGGGCATTGGGTTCGAAAAGATGCACCACCACATCCACAAAGTCGGCCAGCAACCAGATCGCATCCCCGTCTTCCGTAATATGGAACGCACTGGTACCACACGCTTGGGCAACCTCCTCGATTCCTGCCAGTGCACCGCGCATCTGCCTTGCCGAAGTCCCCGATCCGATCACAAGAAATCCGGTCACCGGTGAGCGTCCACCGACATCAATCACCACAACATCGGTACATTTGTCATCCGTGAGCGACTGGGCAGCCTTGATGGCAAAGGCACGGGCATCCTCGACATTGAGAATCTTGGCCCCTTCGGACATCGTCGCTCCGGGCATCGGATGATTGCTTGATTCTTGCTCATCGTGTTCATCATGTGTATTCATTGTTCAATCCTAGCTCTCCCTCAATCACGATTTCCTACTCCTGATGACTATTGCCTATCGTTTCTTGGGTTTGAACCCAAAGGCCCCGCCCCAAAGTGGAGTTGAAGCGGGCGCCAATACCTCAAGCGATTCAATCCCAAATCCCACAAGCCGATCCGTCTTCTGATCGAGCCGATTGCGATCCGTACAAATCACCACCACCATGCCCCCTTCACGCACCAGTCTCCACATCAGCCCAACCGCCCGACTCTTGCTCGGCTCATCGGGCGCATCACGGAACAAATCCACCGCCATCACCACATCAAAGCCCCCATCAAGCTCACCTTCGAGGGTTTCGAGCCAACCGATCTCAAAGGCCAAGTGATTATGCCGATACCGCTGACGCGCAAATCGGATTGACTCTCCATCACGATGCATCGCCACCACCCCACCCGAAGGCCCAACAAGCCGAGCAAGCCGATCGCTCCCCCCTCCGGTACCACATCCAATCTCAAGCACCCGATCACCGGGCTTGATATGACGCTGGATCAAGTCGATAAATCCCAACCGAGGGTCATGCCCAAGATCACTAAAAATGCGATTGTGCGTGTACCGAATCCGAAGCGACTCACGCATGGGATACTGTGTGCTCTGCATCGCCCCCCCTCGATGTGGGAAGGATACATCATATTCTTTCACACCTGATCCCGTTGCCGAGAGCGCCCGACGCAGACTCGTCGTGTTTCGTTCACGATACACCACCCCATCGACGACCACCTTGGCCCTCGTCATCCCAATCGACCGGGCAAATCGGCCGATTCGAGCAACTGCCCAAGCGAACAACTTCCCAATGCCCCCGGACATGCCCGACCGTCGGCGTTGTCGGCGCTGCTCGACGCGATCACCCCACGACAAAGGCCGGCGGGGTTTGACTTCAACTTGCTCACGGCCAAGCTCTTCAGAACGCATCACACACCCTCGCCCCCAACACCGGCGATTGCTTTGCCAAATAACCTCGCCTGCACATGTTTGCGCGGAACCTTGACCGATCGCCCCTGACCATCGCCTCGAATCGGTATCCAATCCGTCGGTTCATCCTGCAGCGAAACCACACACCGACGCCCTGCCTTCTCGTCAACAAACCGCCGATGACTCCCCATCGCTATCGCAGGCTCGTTGCACTCGCGAGACAAATGCAATAACACCACATGCACACGAGGATTGATTCGCCCAACCGCAATCGCCGACTCCTCGTTGCTCAGATGCCCCGCTCCACCCATGATCCGCTTCTTCAAAAACGCCGGACGCTCGGACGCTTCTTGCATCGCCGGACAATAGTTCGACTCAATCGCCAGCACATCGACCCCGCGCAGATGATCCACCATCTCGTTGGTCACATGCCCAAGGTCAGTCGCATATCCAAACGATGCCGATGCCCGATCCCCCAAATCCAAATCACACCGGAACACCGCCACCCCCAGATCATCATGCGACAACATCACCGATTCAATCCGAACCCCTGGCGCAGGCGCAAACACCTCATCAAACGGCTCGGTTTTCGAGTACAACAATCCCATCCGCTCGGCCCGCCCCATGTGCATCCGATGCACTCGCAAACTCGCCCGCCAAGCACCCGTCACCGAACTGGACCCAATCGCAGTGACCCAGCCCCGATGACAATGATCCGAATCAAGATGCGTAAACACAATCTCATCGACCTCATCGCTCCGAATCCCACGCGCATGCAAAAGCCCATGAGTTCGACTCGGACTTAGACCTGCATCGAACAAAATCACCCTTCTCGCGGTCCGCTTGGTCTTAGGCACCACCAACACCGCACAGTTGCCCTTCGATCCAGACGCCAACACACACAACGCACCCGATGCGCCATCAAGCTCTCCCCCCACCGGCAGACTCACGATACCCTCCGCCCACCAACAGGCACGATCGGGCGCTTGGCCTGACAGATAAAATCGGCCATCCGTTTCACCGATGGGGACTGCCCGCCGAGCTCCGCAAGCATCTCCTTCATCACAGGCAAAGGCGGGTTCGTCCGAAGCGCCACTTTGTACGCATGCCGAACCGCATTGATCTCATCGCCCGACATCCCCGACCGACGCATCCCCACAAGATTCAACCCCACCACCGCATTGCGACCTACCGCCAAACAATACGGCGGCAGATCACCCGTCAAAATCGCACCCCCACTACACATCGCCAGATACCCAATCCGACAGAACTGATGCAGCATCACCGCACCAGAAATCAATGCACGATCCTCCACAATCGAATGCCCCGCAAGATGCGAGGTATTCACCATCACCACATCATCCCCGACCATCACATCATGCCCCACATGCGAACCAATCATCATCATCACCCGGCTGCCCACCCGCGTGGGCTTTTCCACATTGCTCGCCGCGTGAATCGTCACATACTCACGAATAATCGTCTCCGGTCCGATCACCACCCCCGCGGTGGGCGTCCCGGGCGTAAACTTATAATCCTGAGGCTCAAACCCAATCGAAGCCGTCGGATATACCGTTGTATTGCGCCCAATCTCCACCGGGCCTTGAATCGACACCCCCGAAATCAACCGAACCCCATCACCAAGCTTCACCTTGCCCGAAACCACGCAGAACGGTCCAATTTCGACTCCTTCCCCGAGTTCAACCGAATCTTCAACAATCGCCGATGGATGCACTTGTGCCATGTGACAACTATAGGTCAATCAACCCCTCAACTGGATAAACCCCTCCGTGAACCCCCTCTCGCTCATTCCACTTCAATATCTTGGCTATGAACAAGCCTACGAGCTCCAAGTGCTCCACCACACCCAAATCCTCAACGCCCGAAAAACCGACGATGCCGAGCTCGGACGGGTACTGATGATCGAGCACCCACCGATCATCACCGTCACCCGCCGCCCAGACGCCCCTGAGCATGTGATCGCTTCCGAGTCCCAGCTCACTGCCGTGGGCGTGCAACTCCACCAAACAGACCGAGGCGGCGATGTCACCTACCACGGCCCGGGCCAACTCGTCGCCTACCCCATCATCGACCTCAATGCTGCCAAAATGCGAATTCATGATTACATCCGCGCCCTCGAACAATCCGTCATCGACACCCTCGCCACCTACAACATCAAAGCCCACACCGATCCAACCGCCACCGGCGTCTGGGTCACCCCAGCTGACAACCCGACCCTCCATTTCGAATCAGACCAACCTGCCAAAATCTGCGCCATCGGCGTCCGCGTCCGCAAATGGATCACCCTCCACGGGCTCGCTCTGAATCTCAACCCCAACATGGCCCACTACCAACTCCTCATCCCCTGCGGCCTCACCAACCGCCCCGTCACTTCCATCACCCAACTCCTCGGCGAAGACCTCGCCCCAACCCTTGAAGAGCTCTCAACCCAACTCTTTACCAGCCTCACCAATCATCTCACCCTCACTTCCTAACCACCCCGCAACCAAACCCATCTACACTCCTACAACAAACACACCACTCCCCCGGAACCCATCATGCCCAGAATCATCATCCTCGCCCTCCTCCTCACCCTCGCCCTCCTCCTCACCCTCGCCCTCCCCGCAGCTGCCGGCCCAGAAACCGCCGACCAAGTTCGTGAACGCCGAGCCAAACAAAAACTCGAAGAAAACAAACGCAACCAAGCACGCCAAGCCCTCTCACGCCAACTCGGCGAACTCCCTGAGATCGACCAAGCCCTCATCGCAGACTATACCCACATGCTCGACACCCTCACCGACCCATCCATGGAAGGACGAATCCCCGGCTCGCGTGGGATCGAAGAGGCGGCCAAGTACATCGAATCCCAACTCATCGCACTCGGACTCACCCCGGCCTTCTCCACCACCGAAAAATCAGCCGACGGCACCGAAGTCATCACCAAAAACACCACCTTCCGACAACCCATGCAAATGGGCACCAAAGCCACGGCCACCACCGAAATCCTCAAAATCGGAGACACCACCTTCGAACCCGGAATCGACTTCTCTCCCCTGGCCTACTCAGGATCAGCCTCCATCACCGCTCCAGTTACCTTCGCAGGCTACGCCATTGTCTCAGGACCCAACAATTATCTCGGATTTGAAACCGCCGAAACCCTCAAAGATCGCATCGCATTGGTCCTCAACTACGAGCCCATGAACCCCGACGGCTCATCCCAATGGCGCGATGAGAAATGGTCGCACAACGCTCGCCTGACCTACAAAGTCACCGCCCTCGAACGCCGAGGGGCTGCGGCGGTTATTCTTGTCTCCCCACCCAACGCCAACGACGAGCGAGTTGACCTGCTCGAAACCATCGAGTCCACCGCTCCACCCGCGATGCGCATGGGCAAAAGAACCGGACCACAATACGACATCCCCGTGATCCATGTCACCCCCGAGGTCGCCAGTATCATTCTCGCCCACACCAACAGCACCGAGTCCCTCGAAGACCTCATCACCAAAGCCAATGAATCCGGTATCGTCCTCCCACTCGGCGAAAACCCCATCTCACTCGACATCGAAATCCAACGCACCCCAAACTGGACTTCCAACATCGGCGCCATCCTCCCCGGACGCGGTAGCCTCAAAAATGAATATGTCGTCATCGGATCACACTACGACCATCTCGGATACGGACAGTTCGGATCGCGCATCCCCGATCGCACAGGCAAACTCCACCCCGGAGCCGACGACAACGCCAGTGGCACCGCGGCCAACCTCCTTGCCGCCCAAACACTCACTCAGCAATACCAACTCCTCGCCGACACACAAGACGCCCGCTCGATCCTCTTCCTCTGGTTCACCGCTGAGGAATCCGGGCTCAACGGCTCAAAGTTCTATGTCAAAAACCCCATCGCACCCATCGAAAACCATGTCATGATGCTCAACCTCGACATGATCGGTACCCTCTCCGATGGGCTCCTCGAAATCGGCGGGCTCAAATCCGCCAAAGGCTTCACCACCTTCACCGACCCCCACCTCAAGGCGGCTGCCATCCCCTACACCTCCGATTCATCCGTAGGCGACGGCCGCTCCGACCACGCCTCATTCGATGCGGTGGGCATCCCCAACCTCTTCCTCTTCACCGGGCTCCACGAACGCTACCACGCCCCGGAAGACACCATCGACTTCATCGACTTCGAAGGCGGCGTCCGCATCGCCCTGTTGACCTCGGCGATGGCCAAAGATGCCGCCATCCGCCCCGATCGACTCGTCCACCCGATGGCCAAATCCAAATCTGAAAAACCTAAAAAAGACGGCCCAAATGTCCGCGTCGGCATCATCCCCGCCAACAGCTCCAAAGGTGGCATGGAGGTCCAACGCGTCTTCGATGACACCTCCGCCTCCGATGCCGGGCTTAAGACAGGCGATCGCATCATCAAATGGAACGGCGAGAATCTCGACTCCGTCGAAGCCTGGCTCCCCATCCTCACCGCCCAAGAACCCGGCGACCAAGTCACCCTCACCATCATCCGCGACAACGAAACCATCGAACTCGAAATGACCCTCCGGGCGATCGAATAATCCAAATCTCTGCCTCCCCTTCTTGCCGATTGCCCACTGCCTATTGCCTCTCCCTCCCCCCCTCCTACAATCCTCCATGGCCACCAGCAAACCCAAAAAATCAGAACTCGAAACCGTCGAACCCATCGGCAACCGTGTCCTCATCCGCAAAGATGAGGACAAAAAGCAAACCAAATCGGGCATCCATCTCCCCGACAAGATCGAAATCCCCACCATCACAGGCAGAGTCGTCGCCATCTCAACATTTGTTGAGAATGACCCCGACTATCCCGTCCGCCAATACGACAAGGTCCTCTTCAACCCCAAGCAGGCCATCCCCGTCGATTTCGAAGGCGACAACCGCCTCTTCGTCGTCCCCATCGAAGATGTCGTCGCCGTCTTCCGCAAAGAAGCCTGATTCTCCCGCCTCCCCGGGCCTCTGGGGGAGGTCTCTGCGAAGCAGACGGAGAGGGGGGCCTCTTTTTTTCTTCTCCCCTCTTCATCTTCCCCATTGCCATTGCCTGCTGCCCATTGCCTTCTTCCTCATGCCCACCCCATTCCCCTCCAACCTCGCCCCCGTCGACCTCCCCGAGCAACTCCCCCTGCCCGTCTGGCATCGC
>Ga0256839_1004182_pt1 | contig 14284 bp, 9 predicted proteins | sample 354166metaG_FD_185968 | JGI IMG/M metagenome (GOLD analysis project Ga0256839, IMG submission 185968) | Hydrothermal vent microbial communities from Mid Atlantic Ridge, Atlantic Ocean - 354-166 | ecosystem: Environmental > Aquatic > Marine > Hydrothermal vents | place: Atlantic Ocean: Mid... | reverse complement strand
CACCTGCCAAACAATCTCGATGATCCGCGCCCACCACCATGTGTACAACTCTTGGCGAACAAGCAAATGCCCTTCGGTCGTAAACCGGGCGGCCTCGGCCTGGCGACGATTGAACGCACGCACCACCCGCATCCCCGCAAAGGATTCAGCACTCATCGCGTCAATCCCCTGACGACGCGAGCGGATGTCTCTGTACATTGGACGGATGCGCTGAATCCATGTCCGATGACTCACCCAGATTACCGGGAGCATCATGAGGGCCCCGATGACGAGCCGCCAATCAATCCAGACAAGGACGATGAGCGTGCCAAGGAACTGAACAATCGCTCGCCAAGGGTTGTAGATGAGTGAAAAGATCAAATCACCAACGCCCCCAGCATCTTCACGGAGAATCGACGACATGCCTCCGGATTTGAGGTGATGAATGCGGTGCAATGGCAAATGTGAGGCGTGGTTGAACACCCGCCGCCGCAACGCCACCTGAACGCGCTTGGTGATCCGCGTGCATTGCCAGCGTCCCCACATCCCAAAGACAATCGAAGCCATTGTAATTCCAAGCATCGCAGCCCCGAGCATCCAGATCAATCCAACCCGGTCACTCCGCGAATCATCGTAGATACCAAGAAACTCAGGAAGCCCGGTCGGCCCTGGCGTATCGGTGATGATGTAGTCGATGGCAACCTTCATGCTCATCGGCATCGCCAAGCCCAGCACCACCGCCATCGAAAGCGTCGCCAGCGAGGCAACAATCGTCAGTTGAAAGCCATCAAGCAGTTTCCAGAATTGGGCAAGGAGCCCCATTGCGGTGCGTTTGGAGCGGGTGTCACGGGCTTTTTGGAGGGTGTCATCGACCGATTCGTGGACTTCTTGGGTATGCCTTTGGCTTCTGCGACGCTCAATATAGGCGGCGAACCGAGAACGGCTGGATCGGTTGGTCTGCTTTCTTGGCATTGAAGATTCTATACCTTGATTGATTCGGACATGCTTCTCCGCTGGCTTGACGGGATTCAATGCGGTATGGTGGATGTTGGAACCCAACGGAGATGGACTGTGAGCAAACAACGCACAATGGCATTGCACTGGAAAATCCTCATCGGACTGATCCTCGGGATCGTCGTTGGTCTGGCAATCAACACCATGTGGGACGCCTCGACCTGGAACTCGATGGGGATAAATGATCCCGCGGCATGGATGGCGGGAACTTCGGATGTTGAAGCCAACGCCGACGCCTCGATCGGTGCCCGCGCCGCCCGGTTTGTTGGAAATTTCAATAATTTCATTGGCGAACTCTTTATGCGAGGACTCCGGTTCATCGCGGTACCGATTGTGGTCTTCAGTTTGATCGTCGGGGCGTCGAGTTTGAACGACCTGTCCAAACTCAGCCGGATCGGAGGCAAGACGATTGGGATCTACCTCGTCACCACCGCCATTGCCATTACCGTCGGCTTGCTCTTTGCCAACATCGTCAAGCCAGGCAATTTTGTCAGCGAAGAAACCCGCGACGGATTCGTGGCTCAGTTCGGTGACCAAGCCAAGGCCAAAATCGACGCCGCCCATGCACCGGACATCTGGGACACGGTTCTCAACATCGTCCCGAAAAATCCGTTCAACGCCATCGCCCAAGGCAACATGCTGCAGGTGGTCTTTGCCTCGCTTCTGGTCGGAATCGCATTGACACTCATCAAACGAGAAAAAGCCACCATCGTGATCCAGTTCTTCGACGCGATGACCGATGTAATCATCAAAATCGTCGAAATCGTGCTGATGATCGCGCCCTATGCGGTCTTTGCGCTCATCGTTGAACAGATCGCCGAACTTGGGCTCGACATTCTCGGTTCGCTGGCGGTGTATTCGCTTGTAGTGGTTGCGGGATTGGCGACAATGGCGTTTGTCATTTACCCAATCGGATTCAAAATCCTCGGCGGGATTTCGTATGGCCGATTCTTCAAAGCCATCAGTCCAGCCCAGTTGCTCGCATTCAGCTCGGCGAGTTCCTCAGCAACGCTCCCCGTCACCATGGAGTGCTGCGAGCAACGGCTCGGAATCAAAGAAGAGGTCAGCGCGTTTGTCCTACCAATCGGCGCGACGATCAACATGGACGGCACGGCCCTCTACCAAGGTGTCGCGGCCGTCTTTATCGCCCAACTCTATGGCATGGACCTGACCGTCGCCGACCAACTCACCATCGTCCTGACGGCGACCCTCGCGTCGATCGGCACGGCCGGGGTGCCTGGGGTCGGGATGATCATGCTCGTGATTGTCCTCGAAAGCGTCGGAATCCCGCTCGAAGGGATCGCGGTGATCCTTGGCGTGGACCGAATTCTGGACATGTGCCGAACCAGTTGCAATGTGACAGGCGACTGTATGGTCTGTGCCGTGGTTGCCAACAGCGAGGGGGCGATTGAAACCCCAGAACAAGTCGCTGAACGAATGGCCCAACCATTGGATGAAGATCCGCGTGCTGAGGGTCCATTGGATAAGTAAGAACCTACACTTGGTCGATGAGTACCAACACGACCAACCAGCCGACGCTCGACCCCGCCACCGCCCTCGATGACCGCTTTTGTGCGGCGATCCGGGCCGTCGTTCCCGATCTCCCAGACGATCAAGTCAAAGCCCACATCGGCCCATCGCGCCAGCCCAAGTTTGGCGATTTCCAGTCCAACTGCGCGATGCCCATCGCCAAACGGGTTGGGATGAAGCCACGCGACCTGGCGGCCAAGATTGTCGAAGCCATTGATGTCTCCGGCATCGCCCAACCGCTGACCGAAGAGTCCATCGCCGGGCCCGGATTTATCAATATCTCGCTGCTGCCCAAGGCCCTCGGCTCGGCGCTCGATGCAATGGACACCGACCAACTCGGCATCACCCCCCCCACCGCTCCCAAGACCATCGTCGTCGATGTCTGTGGCGTCAACCTCGCCAAACAAATGCATGTCGGACACCTCCGCTCCACCGTCATCGGCGACGCCATCGCCCGCATCCAAGAACGACTCGGTCACACCGTCAAACGCCAGAGCCATGTCGGGGACTGGGGCTTGCCCATCGCAATGGTCGTCGAACAACTCTGCGTGATGGAAGATGCAGGAACCGATCTGTCATCGGTGACACTCGCCCAACTCAACAGTATCTACAAAGTCGTCCAAGCCAAGTGCAAGGCCGAAACCAAAGCACTCGAACTCATCACCAAAGTCGGCGGGCACATCAAAGCCGAGATCGAACTTACCGAACGCATCACCGACGCCAACGCCGCGATGGAACGGGCCAAAGCCCGGCTCGTTGCGCTCCAGTCCGGCGACGATCGATCCGTCAAAATGTGGCAAATGATCTATGACATCACGATGGCCGCATGTCTGGCAACTTGCCAGCGACTCCATGCCAACATCACCGACGAACACAGCGCGGGCGAATCAACCTACCGCGATGAACTTGGGCCTTTGGTTCAGGACTTGATTGACCGAAAGATCGCCATCGAAGACGATGGAGCGTTGGTTGTTCGGTGCGAGGGGATCAAAGAGCCCACGATTATTCGCAAGCGTGATGGCGGGTTTTTGTACGCGACAACTGACCTGGCGGCGATCAAACGCCGGGTCGAAAAACTTGGCGGCGATGAGGTTGTGTACTGCGTCGATTCGCGCCAGGGGCTTCATTTCAAACAGGTTTTTGCCGCCGCCCACAAGGCGGGCTACGACAAAACACCATCAGGAAAAGATGCCATTCTTGTTCATGCCATGTTTGGCACGGTGCTTGGTGAAGGCAACAAACCGCTCAAGTCTCGGTCTGGGGAGAACCTGAATCTCACCGACCTGCTCGACGAAGCCGTCGCCCGCGCGTCGAAGGCCGTGGCTGAGAAAAACCCGGACATGCCTGAATCTGAACGCTCGGCGATCAGCGAAGCCGTCGCCATGGCGGCGATAAAGTACGCTGATCTTTCGACTGAACGGATCAAAGATTATGTATTCAGTTTCGATCGGATGTTGGCCTTTGAGGGCGACACCGGGCCATATATGTTGTACGCAATTGCCCGGATCAAGAACATGCTCGGCAAGGCCGATGAAAAAGGCGTGAGTGTTGACGCGGCCAAAGACGCTTCGTTTTCTCTTGACGAATCAGCCGAACGGGCCTTGGCACTCATGATCCTTCGATATCCAACGATCATGCACGCAACCGGCACCCATCACGAACCCCATCGCTTGTGCGGCTATTTGTACGAACTCGCTTCACTGTTTGCCAAGTTCTATGAACAGTGCCCAGTCCTCAAAGACGGTGTCGAAGAATCAACACGCGACGGACGGCTCCGCCTGAGCATGCTCGCGTTGCGCGTGCTCCAAGACGGCTGCGACACACTCGGCATTCCAACCGTCGATCGCATGTGATCAGAAGAGCAACTGGAACTGAGCCGTGATTGCAAACTGATCGCCGGTTGAATCGGGCAGGATATTGCCTTTAACGGTGATGTTTGATTCGGTTGTTGGGTCGGGATAGTGCTGAAATTCAAGGGTAAACTTGGCCGCGTGTGATTCGGGGCTCACATAATGATTCCATCCGACGGTGAAGGTATTGAAGTCCGATTTCCCACTGACCCCGACGATAATCGGTGTTGAATCCGAAGGCATGACCACATCCCAACGGGCGTAGAACTCATCAATATCAGAAACAAACACGCCGCCCTGCAACAAGAATCCTGTATCAGTCAGCGATGACACCCCAGAGTCCATCGTCCGCCAAATCCCCGCAGCGTACAAGTTCCAACCATCACCCAAGAGCGAGGCATCGATCGTTCCAGTTTCCAAACTTGTCGAAGGCGAGGTTGCTGGATTGGTGTTGCCCATGGCCTGGTGATTGAACGCCGCCCCGACCATCAATCCTCCATTGGCACCACGCCAAGAAGTAAACTGCTTGTACTGCGACCACGAGGCCTCGCCGAACCGTAGTTCACCTCGAATAGTCAATGAAGAATCCGCCTCAGCCGACGAGTTGAAATAGGTATTGTCACTGGCAAACCCATCACCGAAACTCGCCATCAATCGCCAATCTTCCTCTTTGACCGTCAACTTGACACCCTGAAAATAGTCTTGATTGAATGTTTCATTGAGTATCGATCGTTCAACGGCCAACTGCTTGCTCGACGAAATATTCTCCTCTCGAATCAAAGACTCTTTGAACTGCCCCGCTTGAAAAATCACAGTGTCACTGAGTTTCCAAGTCATCTCTGTATTTTCAAGGATCGCTGTTCCGGAAGATTGACTCAGACCAAATTTTGCCCGAGCCGTGATAGACTCGGTCACATTGGCCTTCAAACCAAGTTTGGTTCTGCGATTGGTAAAGCCAAGGGTCAGGTCATCGCCGGGATTGGCCAGCGTTGTGCTGTCTGAGCCGCGCTGATTGTAGTTATAGCGAAATTGTATCTGCATACTGGCTGAATATCGCTCAGGGAACCCATCGAACGATTCATACAATGCGGACTCGGCCATGAGTTGCCCCTCATAACCCAGCACCTGAGTTTCCTCTCCTGCATACGAAGATATTGGGGCAAGGCATACAACGGCAAGTGTGCATATCGAGACAGACGAGGCATTCATCGACAAACTCCTGTTTCAAGGAAAAGGTATCAGACACTCCTTTGTAGCCCCAAATAGGTTGTGCGTGGTCACCTGGTCGATGAAGTTCTCCTAACACACCCAGCATCTGATATAATGCGGCTTTTGGTTTGTTAAGAAATCTAAAGAATCAATCTGAAGAATTGTCGAAATCCACGAAAAAGAACAGGAGGGACCCGAAGGTCCCTCCTGTGATGACATCAGAAGATGTTGTCTATCGCGTCAGACTCACAAACTCAGAAGAGGAGTGAGAACTGGCCACGGATCATGAACTCGTTGTCAGCAGCGGTGCCGCCAGCGGTGCCACCGATTTGGCCGGTGGTTGCGACGCTGTTGCCGTAGTAGTCCATACCGGACGAATCGTCAAGAGCAACGGAAAGATCCATGCTGAAACGAGCGGCGTGTGACTCAGGAACGAGGTAGTAGTTAAAACCAACAGTGAAGGTCGAGTACTTGTCTTCAGAAGTGGCATCGTTGAGAGTGAATGCAGCCAGTGATGTGTCATCATCCAAGAAGATGATGTCGTAGCGTGCGAACGCTTCGAACTGCTCGGAGAAGAAGATGTTTCCCTGAAGGAGGAAGCCATCGTTGGTGAGGTCTTGGCCAGCACCAGCGGTGAAATCGGCATCGATGTTCAAGCTGGTGTATGAAGCGAAGAGGCCCCAACCATCGGCTTCGTACGCTGCATCGACAGTCCAAGCAGTGATGGTTTCGGTATCAACACCAGCACCAAAGACGCTGGTGACTGTTGCTGGATTGGAATCGCCCTTCTGTGACCAGTGGAGACCAGCACCGACGCGGAGACCGGAGTTCTGACCCTGCCAAGCAGCGAAGTCGTTGAACTGATCCCAGTTGCCCGAGATCAACCAGTCGAGACGACCAGTGACGGAGATGTCGGACTCACCTGGGGAGGTGTAGAACGAGTTCGCGGCCATACCAGTACCGCCAGCGTAAACCGCTGGGCCATCAGCCAATGCAACGGTGAACTTCCACTCGTCGTCGGTGTAGTTCAGTGCGATGCCCTGGGTGTAGCCAACATCAAAGAATGTGTTGAGCACTGAACGCTCGACACCCTGTGAAAACTCAGGAGCAACATTTCTCTCAGCAGAGAATGGGTTCAAGAGTTGACCAAAGAGGAATGTCCAGTTGTCATCAATGCCCCATGTGGCGTAGGCCTCACGCAAGGTTGCGCCGCCATCACCGGTAGCGGTGCCGCTCATGCCTTGATCGAATGCACCACCAAAGTCAAACGAAACATGACCAGCAATGTCAGTGCCTTCAACGCCGCCGCTCAAACGAATCTGAGTACGAGGAGTCGAGAAACCCATGGTGGTGTCTGCGTCGCCGAATGGTGTACCGCCGGCTTCTTCGTCACGAGTGTTGTAAGAGTAACGGAACTGGGTGAAAATCTCAACATCGAGACCAGCACCGTTTGAACCAAGGAGGCTCGAACGAGTGTTGGCATCGGCACGCAGCTCAGCTGCGTATGCACGATCAATGTCAAGTCCGGATTGAGCAAACGCCGAGCCGCTCATGGTGACCAACGCGATGGTCGTAATTGTCTTCTTCATTTCAGTGCTCCTTCTCATTGGGCAGTGATTGGAAATATTTTTTCTACGACAGGCCGAATACCATACGACCCGCTTCTGGCCAACTATAGGCCAGACTAACCAGTGCAAGGTGTATTATTCGACCTTTTGCCAGCACTAACTATCAAATTTGATCCCCTCAAAGCAAGTTTTCTTCACAAACCCGCCTTAGGACTCAACAAACGCTATTTTCGCGCAAAACCCGCAGGCCTTTTTTCCACAACAACCAACCCAGACGCCCGCACAAACAGTGAACATTGCCGTGTCTGGCCAATCCCCTTCCCCAAAAGCAATGGACTTCCACATCCGCTTCACTGTTCAGATTCCGTGAACCTTCCTCTTTGAGCGATAAGCAGCATTCCTACGAACACTAGAATCGATCTTGTTTGACCTCTCCAGGAGTGCGCCATGCCTGCAATGAACGCTGTGCCTTTGAATGTATTGGTTGTCGATGACGAACCCGATCTTCGTGAGTTGATTGAATACAACCTGATCCAGTCCGGGCATGAAGTGCGCACCGCCAGCGACGGGCTCGATGCCATTGAGTGTGTCCAAAGCCATATTCCAGACCTCATCGTGCTGGATGTCATGATGCCCGGACTCACAGGCATCCAAGTTGCCAAACGCCTTCGATCAGAGCCCCAGACCAGTTCCATCCCCATCATCATGCTCACGGCCAAAGCCGAAGAAGCCCACGAACTCGAAGGGCTCGACGCTGGAGCCGACGATTACATCACCAAACCATTCTCCATGCCCATCCTCATGGCACGCATCCAAACCCTCGCCAGGCGCACCAACACCGACCCCAACACCACCACCCGGCTTACCCTTGGCCCAATCACCATTGACCTCAACGAACACCAGGTCCTCGTCGATTCGACCCCGATCCACCTGACCATCACCGAGTTTCGGCTCCTCGTCGCGTTGATCCAGTCCAAAGGCAAGGTCTTGTCCAGAGCCGATCTCATCAGCCAAGCCATCGGCCCAGCCGTGACGGTGACACCCAGAACCATTGATGTCCACATCACCTCGCTCCGCAAAAAACTCGGCGACCACGCCGAACTGATCTCCACCATCCGTGCAGTGGGATACCGGGCCGACGATCCAAAAGAGTCGCACAAGACAAACCCCTGAGTTGAATCTACACCCTATATATAGATTGATGGATTCCAGCCCTTTCCAATCTTCACCCCCTCCACCGCCCCCCCAAAAACCAGGGGGTTGGACTTGGCCAGGTTCCCTCTTGGCGGGCTCTCTTCTGCTTGCGGTCTTTGAGCCAACCATGCTCTTGATTTCATTCGGGTCCTTGATTTGGCTGGGATTCCTTCGCCGATCAACCCTACAGCATCTTCAAGCACTCAACAACCACACCGACATACTCGAACAACGCATCGTCCAAAGCCAAACCCAGGCCCATCAACTTGCTTCCATCTTGGACTCGGCCGATGTTCCCATCATCGCCACCAACCACGCTGGAACCATCATTCAAGCCAACCTCGCCGCCAAAGCCACCCTTGGTTCTGGAAGGCCATTGATCGGCGAGTTCTTCGACGCCTTGATCACCCAGTCCATTATCCGTCAACTCGAACACCGCGCCCGCGCAGGTGAATCTGGACACGCCCGGCTCCAACTCCCCATCGGAGCAAACATGCGCGTCTTTGATGTTGCCGCCGATCCAATCCCAAGTACCCAAGGTGCGGTCTGCACCTTCACCGACATCACCGAACTCTCCGAATCGGCCACCCTCAAAGCGGACTTTGCCGCCAACGCAAGCCATGAACTCCGCACGCCCATCGCTTCGATCCTCGGCGCCATCCAAACCATGGAAGGCCCAGCAAGCAACGATCCAGACATGATCCAACGACTCATCACCATGATCTCCACCAACGCCACTCGGCTCGATCTGATGGTCAAAGACCTGCTCGATCTCTCCAAACTCGAATCCACACTGACCCCGGTGACACTCATAGAGATCGACATGCACGCACTGATCGAACACACCATCGAACCATTGGCGGCTGTGTGTGATCGACGGGGCTTGACCATCACGACACAGATCGACCCACACGCCAGAACCATCCTGTCCGACGAATCACACCTCGAACTGATCCTCCGCAACCTGATCGGCAACGCAACCAAGTTTGCCCACGAATCCACCACCATCACGATCAGTGTGGACCCCATCGACCCAGAACCCGATCCGGCCTGCCCCATTCCACACCAACTCAATGGCCAGGCCGGTGTTCGCATCCGCGTGTGCGACCAAGGGATTGGGATTCCACTGGCTCAGCAAACCCGAATCTTTGAACGCTTTTATCAGGTCGATGAAGCCCGCGATGGGGCCTCGGCTCGGCGCGGAACCGGGCTGGGCCTGGCAATCGTCAAACACGCCGCCCGAACGCTGGGCGGAACCATCCGTGTTGAGAGCATCCATCAACAAGGGACCACGATGGTTGTCGAACTCCCCAGATGCCTCTAAAGCCCGCTCAAACAGCCAAGAACCGCTCGATCCACGCGCCCGTCGGTTCGGGCTTATCATTCAGACCCGCCAATCTGTTGTGACGGGCGATGGTCAGCGTGCAAAAGTCTGCACCCAAACCCAGTTCTCGGACCACAGTCACCCTCCGATCCACCCGATAGACACTCTATAGAGATCACATGGCCAAAGACCCCTCCAAATCACCCAAGACCGGTTCCAAAAACGGATCCAAAAACGGACCCAAGAACGGCACACGCAACGGCTCAACGCCGAGGCGTTCGATCATCCAAATCGCCGGCAAACCCGTCCGTCAACAACTCGCCGATCTGATCGCCTCACCCAATCTCTTCTGGGGCACCGTCGCACTCATCGGCTTTGTCATCATCGTTGGCTCAATCACCAACTGGACCCGCGGACAACTCCTCGTCTCGGTCGGACAGGTCATGCAAGAAACCCGCACCTCGCGCGTCGAGTTCAACACCGAAGATGTCCAACAAACCCAGATGCACCAACAAGCCGCCCGGCTCAATGTCCCCCGCATCCACAACGCCGACCTCCCCGTACTCGAAGAACTCCGCGCCTCATTGGCCAACCTCCCCCGAACACTCGGCGGCGTGGCCTCCCTCGATGAAGTGGACCGCGACATCCGCATCCGCTTCGGGCTCTCTGAAGAATCATTCAACACATTCAAAGAAACCGCCGCCCAAGAAGCAAGTCTCAAACTCTGGACCGATCAGGTCAACACGCTCGACGAAATCCTCCGCAGAAGGCCATTGCTCGATCGCCAGACCTGGCAGCGGGCAACCCAAGAAGGGCTCAACACGCAGATCGAACTCCGGTTCGGCCCCGCCGAAGAAGGCATCCAGCCCCCGGCACGAATCAGCCGCGACGACACCATCAACATCGACAACGCCGAACAATTCAAAGCCGAAGTCGAACGCATGGTGCGGATCGCTGGATTTGTCAGCCCAGTCGATGCAGTGGTTATCCACCGACTCGAATTTGAAGCCCGCCCAACCTTTGCCTTTGACGAATCGGCCACCGCAGCAACACAAGAAACCGTCGCCGCACGCGTCCAACCCGTCCGTCGATCCATCACCGTTGGACAACGCATCTACGCCCGAGGCGATGTCCTCGAACAAGCCCCCTACGAACTGGCCAAAACCGAAATCCAACAGTTCACCAAGCAAGGCAGCACCCCGCGCCGCGTACTCAAGTTTCTCTCCATCTATGGCCTGGTCGCCGTACTCGGCATCGTCCTGGCTGGATACATCTCCATGTACTGCCCCAAAATCGCACGACGACCGGCCCGAACCGGTTGGCTCACCGGAATGATTGCCCTGAGTGTCTTTGCCGCCTGCACGCTGAGCGTCTTTGATCCTCGGCTCATCTGGCTCGCCTCGATCACCCCCGTCATCCTCGTGGCCATCCTCATCTGCATCGCCTACGACCAACGCACCGCACTGGCCATCTGTGGCATCACCGCCATCCTCATCGGACTTGCCCTCAAAATGCACACCGGGATGTTCATCCTCATGCTCGTCGGCTCCGCCGGCGCCATCGCCCAGCTCAAAGAAATCCGCGACCGACGCACCATCATTCGCATGTCGATGATCATCGCCGGGGTCTTGGCAATCTTGGCGGTGCTCGATCAACTCATCGTCCTCCCAACCGTCGGCGTCGGAGGCACAGACATCCTCCGACCATTGCTCGGTGCTTCGATTCAAGCAGGAATCGCAGGCATGCTCGCGGGCGGAATCGCCCTGTTTATCCTGCCATTTATCGAAAATGTCTTCGACATCTCCACAGGAATGACACTCATCGAACTCCGTGACCCCAAACAACCACTCCTCCGCGAGCTCCAACAACGCGCCCCAGGCACCTACAACCACTCGCTCAATGTCGCCTCGATCGCCGAGAGCGCCGCCGAGTCGATCGGTGCCGACGCCTTGCTGACTTATGTCGGCTGCCTCTATCATGACATCGGCAAAATGAACAAGCCCGACTACTTCATCGAAAATCAATCCGGCGGCCCAAACAAACACGACAAACTCAACCCAGCCATGTCCCTTCTGGTCATCGTCGGCCATGTCAAAGACGGCCTCGAAATGGCTCGCCAAAATGGACTCCCCAAATCACTCCACCACTTCATCGACGCCCACCACGGCACCACACTCGTCGAATACTTCTATCGCCGCGCCAAAGAGCAAGCCGCCCATTCTGATGAAAACCGCTCGGCCGAACAGATCATGGCCGACAACGCCGAGGAGCAACTCCCCGACGAAGTCGATTATCGATACCCAGGACCCAAGCCACAGACCAAAGAAGTCGCCATCGTGATGCTCGCCGATGCGGTCGAAAGCGCAACACGAACCCTGACCGAACCCACCCCCGCCCGCATCGACGCACTGGTTCGATCACTGGCCAACAAACGCCTCATGGACGGCCAGTTCGACGAAAGCAACCTCAACTTCCGCGAACTCAAAACGATCTGTGATTCAATCTCCAAGACCGTCGCAAGCATCTACCACGGCCGCATCCGCTACTCAGCCGACCCCGCCCCCCAAACCCCCCAAAGCACAACCCAAGCCAGCTAGGTCGTGTCTGACGGCTCGGCCCCCGGTGGCCCGGCTCGCCGAGCCGGGTTCTTTTTTGTGCAATTGAACTGAAAACAATGGCCCGGTTCGGCGAACCGGGCCACCACAGATCGTCATTTTGGAGCCATCAGACACGGCCTAAAGCACCCCGGCGGACAACTCCGCCAAGATCACGCCTGACGGCTCACGCCCCATCATCGCTTGCGTTTCTTGGCTTGATTATGGGTATTGCCCTTCATCTTGCCCGATTTTTTCTTGGTATCCATCTCGGTGAACATCGCAACGAGACACACCAGAGTAAAGACCACGACAACTCCAAGAACGATCAGCAAAATGATATTGAGCGACATAACGGGCTCCTTCCACAATTAGTATATCAGAAATATCGTCCATCCGCCAACCGCGTTGTACCCGACATTGTGCGCAATGGCGCAAGTGGGCAACGAGTGTTTTTTGTCATTCATGGATTGACTCCGATCTCATACCACCGCTCCAAGACCACTCGCCAGTCCTCAAAATTCTTGGCATAAATAAACCCTTGTTTCACCTCGTCGGCATTGGGATGATGAGCCGCGAAACGAATGCCGAACTTCCGCATGTTTCGGGCCGTGTTAAACTCCGGATCACGCGTCTTGGCATTCACGGCCAACAACAACTCAAAGTGCTGCTCCAAAACCGCCCGCTGCTCAGCAATCGTCGGAGCCATCGGATCATCACCGGCAAGAATCGCCCGCGCTTGTTTAAAAATCCACGGATTGCCAATGCACCCACGCGCCACCGACACGCCGGTCAAACCCGTATAGCCGATCATCCGAAAGATCTGATTGACATCCCACACATCACCAGAACCAAAGATCAAACGATCCGGATGCCGATCGACGAGTTCTTTGAGCGGGTCCCATCGTGATGGGCCGACATATTTTTGTTCAACGGTTCGCCCATGCACCGTCACCCAACTGCATCCAAGGTCATAGGCCGCATCAAAGAGATACTCGAACTTCCGCTTCATCTCAGGCGTCTCGTCAAAGGACCTTCGCAACTTGACACTCAACGGAATACGACTCGGCAGCACATCACGCACGGCCTTCAAAATCGCAATCGCCCCCTCCGGCTCACGCAACCAATGCCCGCCACGCGATTTCTTCGCAATTTTTTTCACCGGACACGCCAAATTAATATCAATCCCTGCAAAGGAATCTGAGCCATCAGACCTGGAATCATCGACCCCGCCATTGACCATCGAACGATATTCTTTATTCGACCGACTCCCTTGCTCGATCATCTTCAGAGCCGCCGCCGCCATTTCCGACGGATCGCTCCCCATGATCTGCCCAATCAGCGGGTGATCCTCCTCCCCGCCGGGGACATTGCCTGCAATATCACCAAGGTCGGCCTTGGCAAACCCTTTGCCACCAGCCAGTAAGGTGCGATCGAGCAACGCCTCGGTGATGCACAACGGACACCCATGTTTGCGGGCAATGATCCGCATCGCGGCATCGGAGTACCCCGCCAACCCCGCTTGGTAAAATGGAGCGTCAAATCCCGGAATCAGGGTGGATACCCGCCCATCCATCCCCGTTGGGCCATATTTGGCAACCAGATCCGCAGCCACGGCCTTGGGATCAATCTCCTGGGCCCCCTGAGCAATGGCAAATGTCGGTTCGGTGGCATTCTTGCCCGGGTTCGTGTTGGATTGGTTGCTTTGGCAGCCCATGATGGGGAGGATAGGGGGTGAAAAGCATCCAACGAATCCCCATCGCCGTCTTGTTCTTGTCTCTCTCCTCTGGGCTGATGCTCACTGGCGGGTGTCAGCTATTCTCTGAAACCACCCACGCTACCGCCGGGCCGGTCTATCCAGACCATCTTCCCAAGGGTGAAATCTTCGATATCCAAGTCTTTCGTGAATCGACCACCCTCCACATGACCAACACCACCACCCGCGACTTTGGGCCATCAACCATCTGGCTCAACCAACGCTACTCCTCACCAATCGACGGCCTGGCATCGGGTCAAACCATC
>Ga0256839_1004181_pt1 | contig 14284 bp, 6 predicted proteins | sample 354166metaG_FD_185968 | JGI IMG/M metagenome (GOLD analysis project Ga0256839, IMG submission 185968) | Hydrothermal vent microbial communities from Mid Atlantic Ridge, Atlantic Ocean - 354-166 | ecosystem: Environmental > Aquatic > Marine > Hydrothermal vents | place: Atlantic Ocean: Mid... | reverse complement strand
GGGTTGAAGATGAAACTGTCTGGTTGACGCAAAAGCGGATTGCCGAGCTGTTTGGCAAGGGTCGCAGTACGATAACCGAGCATCTACGCAACATCTTTGCTGAGGCTGAGGTGGTCGAGGGTTCAGTGTGTCGGGAATTCCGACACACTGGACGTGATGGTAAAAGCTATCAGACCAAATCTTTAACCGTGACGTTATTATTTTCGTCGGCTACCGCGTCAACTTCGAATGCATCAAAAATTCGGGAATGCATACCATTCTGTATCTTCATATCGAATTAATGGCATTGCAAAGTCCGATATGGGTTCCCACGGAGGACCGTTTCTCGTTCCCACGCTCCAGCGTGGGAATGCATACCATTCTGTATTTTTATATCGAATTAATGGCATTGCAAAGTCCGGTCTGGGTTCCCACGGAGGACCGTGGGAACCAGCAAAAGCGGTGAGTTACAAGAGGGGTCAGTTATCCGGAAATTCCGGAATGCTGCTTCAGACGGAAAAAATACCGTATTATTCAAGACAGGCTCTTCAAATCAGACTTTGATAAATTACTGGAACAGCAACAAAAAGAAACAACAACAAACCAAGCGAAAGATATCAGCGAATGAGCGATGAAACACAAACCATCATGCTTTCTGCCTTGCAGCACTATGCCTATTGCCCGCGTCAGTTTGCGCTGATCCATCTTGAGCAGGTATGGGCAGAAAACTATTTCACGGCCCATGGCAATTTATTGCATGAGCGTGTTGACAGTTGCGCCCCTGAGCAGCGCGGTAATACCCGCTATGAACGGGGTGTTGCGGTCAACTCTCACCAGCTGCGTATTACCGGCAAGCTTGATTTACTTGAAATTGAAGGCAAACCCGCTACTCGGTATTTTCCGGTGGAATACAAGCGGGGGAAACCCAAGCTGGAAGACTGGGATAAAATCCAGCTTTGTGCGCAGGCTTTATGCCTGGAGGAAATGCGCGAGGTCAGCATTGAAGAAGGGGCTTTGTGGTATTGGCAGGTCAGAAAGCGGGAGCCGGTATTGATTGATAACGCATTACGTGATGTTACCCTTGCCGCTATTGAAGGCGCACATAGTGTGCTGTTATCGGGAAAAACACCACCGCCCACGGATAAAAAGAAACGTTGCCGTGCCTGTTCTTTGGTAGATTTGTGTGAGCCGGATACCTTTCGACGTGATCATTCTAGTGATTATGTTGCGGAGATTTTTGCAGAAGTTACCGGGCATCCTTCAACAGCCAATAAGTTATAAAAAACCATGAAAAAATTATTGAATACCTTGTACATCACCCGGCAGGAAAGCTATTTGCACAAAGAACGGGAAACGATTGTGATCAAACAGGGCAAGAACAAACTTGGCCAGTTTCCCGCGATTAGCATCAGCAACATACTGTGTTTTGGTCAGGTGTCCGTCTCACCTTTTTTGATGGGGTTTTGCGGAGAGCAGGGCATTGGTCTGGCATTTTATTCGGAATACGGAAAATTTCTGGCGCGGGTACAGGGAAAACAATCCGGAAATGTATTGTTACGCCGCGCGCAATACCGCTGGGCAGACAATGAAGAAAAATCGGTATCAATCGCCCGTTTGATGGTGGCTGCAAAAATCACCAATGCCCGTTCGGTATTGATGCGGGAGATTCGTAACCACGGTGAAAACCCGGGATTAAGTGATGCCGTTTCCAGATTGGCTGTGAGTTTACGGCGAGCGGAACATGCACAATCGGTCAGTGAAGCAATGGGCATTGAGGGTGATGCCGCTGCGACGTATTTCGGTGTGTTTAATGACTTGTTACGCGGCAGTGGCTTTACGTTTGGTGGCCGGGTGAGGCGTCCCCCGGCTGATCCGGTGAATGCACTGTTGTCGTTTATCTATACGCTCATTACCCATGAATGCGCATCCGCGTTACAGGGTGTGGGGCTGGACCCTTATGTTGGATTTTTACATCAGGATCGTCCCGGGCGGCTGAGTCTTGCACTGGATTTACTGGAAGAATTTCGCTCCCCGTGGGCGGATCGTTTTGTGTTGACGCTGATCAATCGAAAACAAATACAGCTCAATGATTTCATCACAGAGGCCAGTGGTGCAGTGCGCTTGAAGGACGATGCCAGAAAAACACTGTTAACCGCCTGGCAAGAACGAAAGCAAGTTGAGGTTATGCATCCTTACCTCGAAGAAAAAGTATCCGTTGGTTTATTGCCCCATTGTCAGGCCATGTTATTGGCCCGGCACATACGAGGTGATACAGAATATTACCCGCCTTATCTGGTGAAATAATTATGCTGGTACTTATAACCTATGATGTCAGCGTCACATCCGATGGTGGGCAAAGACGCTTGCGCAGGATTGCCAAAACCTGTCTGGATTATGGGATGCGGGTACAAAACTCCGTGTTTGAGTGTGAAGTAACGCCTGCGCAGTTTGCCACGTTAAAAAATGAATTGCTGGATATATTTGATGCCAACGAAGACAGTATCCGGTTTTATATGCTGGGTAAAAAAGGGCGACAAAAAGTCGAGCATGTTGGCGCAAAGCCAGTTGCCGATCCTGTTAATGATGTGTTGATTCTTTGATCGCTAACCCTTCGCTCTCATTGATTCCCCGGGCGGTTAGCGGCCCGGTAACCTGTTGTTTTTCAAAATTATAATTCTCTTTATGTTTTGTTGTTCCAATGCGGGTGAGCCAATGTATGAGGTTAGCGGAAAATGACTGCTTTGGGTTTTGGTTTCAGTCGGTTAGACTTGAACTGTCGCGCCTTCACGGGCGCGTGGATTGAAACAGGGCGGATTATGTAGTTGATACGCAAAGTCCCAGGTCGCGCCTTCACGGGCGCGTGGATTGAAACTAAGCGTAGGCGTGATGCTCAACGCCGTCGTAACGTCGCGCCTTCACGGGCGCGTGGATTGAAACTGCCAGACTAAACCATGGCATTTATAGGGCCAGAGTCGCGCCTTCACGGGCGCGTGGATTGAAACTCTTATGACGTCGATCACGTATAGCTTGCCATCCGTCGCGCCTTCACGGGCGCGTGGATTGAAACTTATTTTTGCCACCTCTTTTGCCACGGCTGATCTGTCGCGCCTTCACGGGCGCGTGGATTGAAACCAGATTTTTCCTTCCAGCCTGGCGTGCTTGCCGTGTCGCGCCTTCACGGGCGCGTGGATTGAAACCATATTTTACGCTATTAAAGTCGATAACCACAGCGTCGCGCCTTCACGGGCGCGTGGATTGAAACAAGCCATTACATATTTTTTTTAGCGGGATCGCCAGTCGCGCCTTCACGGGCGCGTGGATTGAAACCGCCGATTTAGCCGAGGCTGATTTTACTGGGGCTGTCGCGCCTTCACGGGCGCGTGGATTGAAACTTTAAATAAACCTGCCATTGAGAGCATGAAATTTGTCGCGCCTTCACGGGCGCGTGGATTGAAACAAATAATCGAAAACGGGAAAAAAGAACTTATCGAGTCGCGCCTTCACGGGCGCGTGGATTGAAACCTGACAATGGCAAAAAGGTCCAGGCTAGTCACGCAGTCGCGCCTTCACGGGCGCGTGGATTGAAACTAGAAACGGTCTAGGGTGGATATCAACAGGTGGCGTCGCGCCTTCACGGGCGCGTGGATTGAAACTAAAAATGGTGTACATTTATACAGTAAAATGAGGTCGCGCCTTCACGGGCGCGTGGATTGAAACCCGGAAAAATGGCCAATTTACGCTGGAGAATACCGTCGCGCCTTCACGGGCGCGTGGATTGAAACTATTTCAAACCAATATGTTTTACCCATAAATCCTGTCGCGCCTTCACGGGCGCGTGGATTGAAACTAACACACCTGGAAATAAAAGATGAGTTTATAGCGTCGCGCCTTCACGGGCGCGTGGATTGAAACTCATTGCCGATATTGTTTTACGACTATTACTGATGTCGCGCCTTCACGGGCGCGTGGATTGAAACGGCGCATTCATCACGCCGTGTATAATCATGCCAGTCGCGCCTTCACGGGCGCGTGGATTGAAACTAGAGAAAATGCTGTCTCTTCCGCCGTGGCAAAGTCGCGCCTTCACGGGCGCGTGGATTGAAACGGACTTTGATCTAGCAACCAGGTCTTATTCTGCCGTCGCGCCTTCACGGGCGCGTGGATTGAAACAACGGTATCATGCAGAAGAGCGGCCGCTATCATGTGTCGCGCCTTCACGGGCGCGTGGATTGAAACCGTTATTGTCAGGTCATGAAAATTCACATCAGAGGTCGCGCCTTCACGGGCGCGTGGATTGAAACTAAAGGAAAAATGAAAATGAAAAAATCAGAAAAATGTCGCGCCTTCACGGGCGCGTGGATTGAAACAGGGCTGAATATCATAATGATTATGTGCCATTGAAGTCGCGCCTTCACGGGCGCGTGGATTGAAACATAATAACAAACGGCAAACCGATATCATTAATAGGTCGCGCCTTCACGGGCGCGTGGATTGAAACTGCAATGGTCAGCTTTGATCAGAGTTCATTGATTGTCGCGCCTTCACGGGCGCGTGGATTGAAACCTAAAATGTATCGCGTCATACTTTTTGTTGTTAGTCGCGCCTTCACGGGCGCGTGGATTGAAACACGACGCTGTAAAAAAGGTAAATATAGGAAAAAGTCGCGCCTTCACGGGCGCGTGGATTGAAACTACTGGTGTTGCTCCTTTTAACTCAGCGATCACGTCGCGCCTTCACGGGCGCGTGGATTGAAACATTTGTAACAAGGCGCCGGATTAAACCACGAGCGGTCGCGCCTTCACGGGCGCGTGGATTGAAACATGATCCAGTGACCGGGCCAACCCTCACGTTGACGTCGCGCCTTCACGGGCGCGTGGATTGAAACGCCGCGCATCATCACAGCGCCGTTTTTGACCTCGTCGCGCCTTCACGGGCGCGTGGATTGAAACGACCAGGCATAAAAACGGGGAGCCCACCAGGACTGTCGCGCCTTCACGGGCGCGTGGATTGAAACTCTCCCCGTGTGAGGGCTTTTGGGGCTACGCGACGTCGCGCCTTCACGGGCGCGTGGATTGAAACCAATTTCCACGTTGGCAATCGAGATAGATATTGACGTCGCGCCTTCACGGGCGCGTGGATTGAAACTGGATACACCTGGTATATCCGATCTAACTATATTGTCGCGCCTTCACGGGCGCGTGGATTGAAACACGATCAACAGGGGCAACGGATCGTCCACGCTGGTGTCGCGCCTTCACGGGCGCGTGGATTGAAACGTGGCAAACAATCCCCGCGCCGGCGCCGTCCTGAGTCGCGCCTTCACGGGCGCGTGGATTGAAACGCGCATCTTGTGAGAAGACTCTGCGACCTTTATAGTCGCGCCTTCACGGGCGCGTGGATTGAAACTTTCTTTACTGTATCAAAAACTGATTGAAAACCTGGTCGCGCCTTCACGGGCGCGTGGATTGAAACATCAGAACGCTGATAGAAGAAGCCAATCAGGCTAGTCGCGCCTTCACGGGCGCGTGGATTGAAACTTTACTCCATATATAGGTTATATTGGGTTGCTGCTGTCGCGCCTTCACGGGCGCGTGGATTGAAACTTGTTTGGAACGCGGACGATAAACCTGCGCAGGGGTCGCGCCTTCACGGGCGCGTGGATTGAAACGGCGGAATAGCGGGTGACCAGCTCGGCTATCTCGTCGCGCCTTCACGGGCGCGTGGATTGAAACTTGGACCCGCCGATGGAGATGCCCATGACTAGCGGTCGCGCCTTCACGGGCGCGTGGATTGAAACTGTTGATCGTAAGTCGGAAGTAAACACTAAAGAAGTCGCGCCTTCACGGGCGCGTGGATTGAAACGATTGCATAAACTTGACCTGTCATATTGTGGCGGGTCGCGCCTTCACGGGCGCGTGGATTGAAACTTTGACGACACTGAATCTTTAATGTCCTCCATGCAGTCGCGCCTTCACGGGCGCGTGGATTGAAACCGTAAATGGCTCTCAGACCGGTGCGACCATAAATGTCGCGCCTTCACGGGCGCGTGGATTGAAACCCGATTTCGACGCTGGCCATTGAGATTGATATTGGTCGCGCCTTCACGGGCGCGTGGATTGAAACTTGCTAACGCCCTCCCGTTGGTCGGTTGTTGGCGTCGCGCCTTCACGGGCGCGTGGATTGAAACTGACTGACACCAACGACTCGTGTGGTGTCTAAAGTCGCGCCTTCACGGGCGCGTGGATTGAAACGGCTCGTGCCGAGTGGCGTGCTCGCCAAAGGGCGAAGTCGCGCCTTCACGGGCGCGTGGATTGAAACATATCTTTATGCTCAACTACGTAATTAGTAGCATGTCGCGCCTTCACGGGCGCGTGGATTGAAACACCACGTCTCAATAATTGATAATCAGATATTGGGGTCGCGCCTTCACGGGCGCGTGGATTGAAACCCAGGGCACACGCTCAGACGCCGCTGATAGCGTCACGTCGCGCCTTCACGGGCGCGTGGATTGAAACAGTCTCAGTGTCAGTACCGTGCCGGTGTTGAAGGTCGCGCCTTCACGGGCGCGTGGATTGAAACTCGTGGCGGATAATAGCGACAACCAGCGGTCGCAGTCGCGCCTTCACGGGCGCGTGGATTGAAACCTGTATTGCATATTTTGCCTCTTTAAGTCCTTCGTCGCGCCTTCACGGGCGCGTGGATTGAAACTGCTGGTGGCGGTTCGGTTTGCTCCCCTTCCGCTCGTCGCGCCTTCACGGGCGCGTGGATTGAAACCTGATACTGCTAGCTCGCTGGCTAGTTGTTTTTTGTCGCGCCTTCACGGGCGCGTGGATTGAAACTCCTTAAAATATGTTTCAATTTTTTTTGTAATAGGTCGCGCCTTCACGGGCGCGTGGATTGAAACCACGTTTTTTTGCATCAGCTGCGACAACCGTTGCGTCGCGCCTTCACGGGCGCGTGGATTGAAACGTCGAAAACTGGGGTGCATCATTATGAGCACGCAGTCGCGCCTTCACGGGCGCGTGGATTGAAACCAGTCATTTTCGGCACCTTTAGGTATTGCCAAACCGTCGCGCCTTCACGGGCGCGTGGATTGAAACCAGGCACTGTTGGCGCCACCACGGCGGACAGTGTGTCGCGCCTTCACGGGCGCGTGGATTGAAACTACGGTACCCACTACAGATGCAGCAGCTTCACGGGGTCGCGCCTTCACGGGCGCGTGGATTGAAACACCACCAAACAATTTGGATTTATCAAATGTACCAAGTCGCGCCTTCACGGGCGCGTGGATTGAAACCACCACCAGCGAGTTATAGATGTTTGCGGTGTGTGTCGCGCCTTCACGGGCGCGTGGATTGAAACGTAGACGATCCTGATTGACAACAACAGAACTGAGGTCGCGCCTTCACGGGCGCGTGGATTGAAACGTATTCGTCGCATTTTCTCGGTTTGTTGGTGACGGTCGCGCCTTCACGGGCGCGTGGATTGAAACCGCGAGCTGCGTAGCTGCATCAAATGATATCACAGTCGCGCCTTCACGGGCGCGTGGATTGAAACCGCCATCAATAAGAGCCGTCGCATAGGCAGACTCAAGTCGCGCCTTCACGGGCGCGTGGATTGAAACCACAAAACAATTTCTGATATTTTATGGAGGTTTTGTCGCGCCTTCACGGGCGCGTGGATTGAAACACTTTTGGAGGTAGAATTTAAAGTCAACGGGATGTCGCGCCTTCACGGGCGCGTGGATTGAAACTGAGACCGCCGGGCCTGGATCAACCGCGACAGACGTCGCGCCTTCACGGGCGCGTGGATTGAAACAACTGTGGCTGACGTGCAGGACGGCGGCGTGGTGTCGCGCCTTCACGGGCGCGTGGATTGAAACACACCTCTCTCGCTGCGCCGATCAACACGGCCTGGTCGCGCCTTCACGGGCGCGTGGATTGAAACTTATTTGCAGGCCTGTACTGTCTAAAATTGGCATGTCGCGCCTTCACGGGCGCGTGGATTGAAACATACTAAAACTCATATTTTCGTGGTCTATTAATGTCGCGCCTTCACGGGCGCGTGGATTGAAACTTTTCTCAACCATTTTCCGCGTCATTGGTCTAGCGTCGCGCCTTCACGGGCGCGTGGATTGAAACCTGGCAATGCAGTTGGAATCCTTTAAAAGATGCGTCGCGCCTTCACGGGCGCGTGGATTGAAACTGGCCCACAATATGGCCCGGTTGTAACACTGAAGTCGCGCCTTCACGGGCGCGTGGATTGAAACAATATCGTCTCGCGAGTACTTGTCTCGTACACTGTCGCGCCTTCACGGGCGCGTGGATTGAAACTTTTGATTGTCTCAGGCGTGTTTGGCGGCGATTTGTCGCGCCTTCACGGGCGCGTGGATTGAAACTCGCAAAAATGAAAAACATTTCGATTCCTGAAAAGTCGCGCCTTCACGGGCGCGTGGATTGAAACATAACAATTTTCCTTTTTAAAGTTTATCTCCGAGTCGCGCCTTCACGGGCGCGTGGATTGAAACATCTATATCGCCCGCCTTTATACACTTTGCCGCTTGTCGCGCCTTCACGGGCGCGTGGATTGAAACAATGCGCCAAAATTCTGTTTAACGGCGGCAATACGTCGCGCCTTCACGGGCGCGTGGATTGAAACTCATCGTATATATCGATTACTTCTGTCCCATCTGGTCGCGCCTTCACGGGCGCGTGGATTGAAACCGCAAATCCTTGCGCAAGGTCTCATGGCTCTGCGGTCGCGCCTTCACGGGCGCGTGGATTGAAACAACTCGCCGCGACAGTCACCTTATCACGGCTCTGAGTCGCGCCTTCACGGGCGCGTGGATTGAAACATTCAAGAGGATCCTCCCATTGATCGAGTGATAGGTCGCGCCTTCACGGGCGCGTGGATTGAAACTATTTATGATGAAAAAGCGGAAACTTATGGTCCAGTCGCGCCTTCACGGGCGCGTGGATTGAAACTGAAAAGCTAATCAAATTAGAAGAAGAGGCTCTTGTCGCGCCTTCACGGGCGCGTGGATTGAAACCCGACCAGTTAAATATGGGTATGCTGGCTGGAGAGTCGCGCCTTCACGGGCGCGTGGATTGAAACTGATGACCCCAGAGCTAACGCAGGATTCCTAGAAGTCGCGCCTTCACGGGCGCGTGGATTGAAACATGGACCACCATTAACGGTAGTGGTCTTGTGGTTGTCGCGCCTTCACGGGCGCGTGGATTGAAACCGCCATCAATAAGAGCCGTCGCATAGGCAGACTCAAGTCGCGCCTTCACGGGCGCGTGGATTGAAACAACGGCCAGAGTGACCGCGATATTGCCCGTCAACGTCGCGCCTTCACGGGCGCGTGGATTGAAACTTGCTCACCCAGGTGGGCAAGAGCTGGCCAATAAGTCGCGCCTTCACGGGCGCGTGGATTGAAACCCAGATAAAATAGTACATTCAGAAAATCGAAATGGTCGCGCCTTCACGGGCGCGTGGATTGAAACATTTCAATCTCTCCATACACGCATAACAATCGTTAGTCGCGCCTTCACGGGCGCGTGGATTGAAACTCTGCAAATATCAATAACCAATGATGGCTCTTTGTCGCGCCTTCACGGGCGCGTGGATTGAAACATCGCGTCCGGGCGCGGAGGCGTCGGCATTTTTGGTCGCGCCTTCACGGGCGCGTGGATTGAAACCCCAGCGTTGCGCCCTGGTCCGTGTCTCGTTGCCGTCGCGCCTTCACGGGCGCGTGGATTGAAACTGCAATGGTCAGCTTTGATCAGAGTTCATTGATGTCGCGCCTTCACGGGCGCGTGGATTGAAACATCTGCCGCCTGCTCTATCGCATGTGGCTGGACGGTCGCGCCTTCACGGGCGCGTGGATTGAAACGGTCCAGCTGAACACGTAGCACGATTATCCGGATGTCGCGCCTTCACGGGCGCGTGGATTGAAACCAGTAACGTGCTCCGAAACGCTCGCGTCGTCGTCGTCGCGCCTTCACGGGCGCGTGGATTGAAACTTTTAATTGCTCCTCTGTTCCATAAGCAAATTCAAGTCGCGCCTTCACGGGCGCGTGGATTGAAACCGCGTTTCTCTCGATCATTCGATTTGCACAAAAAGTCGCGCCTTCACGGGCGCGTGGATTGAAACCTAAATACTATGATGGACTTTACGAAATCCAGGAGTCGCGCCTTCACGGGCGCGTGGATTGAAACATCATCGTGCTTATAATCTGATCTACAATGAGTGGTCGCGCCTTCACGGGCGCGTGGATTGAAACATTCAGCAAATCGTTTACGGAGCACTGCGTTATTGTCGCGCCTTCACGGGCGCGTGGATTGAAACGCAGTGACCATCCGCAGTCCCTGGATGTGTGGCAGTCGCGCCTTCACGGGCGCGTGGATTGAAACATATCGCTGTTTGTTTTGCAATTGTGTTTGCGATGTCGCGCCTTCACGGGCGCGTGGATTGAAACGATCAGCCTCCTTGACACCAGAACAAAACTGGCCGTCGCGCCTTCACGGGCGCGTGGATTGAAACATTTTTTATAAAACTCCTTCGCCCATGCAAAAACGTCGCGCCTTCACGGGCGCGTGGATTGAAACCGTGGCGATAGGTCGAGCAAGAGCTTCGACGGCAGTCGCGCCTTCACGGGCGCGTGGATTGAAACAACAATTTTAAATTACAGGCAGTACTCGCCCATATGTCGCGCCTTCACGGGCGCGTGGATTGAAACTTTCATGGTCTCGGGAATGGGCAATAGGGGCATGGTCGCGCCTTCACGGGCGCGTGGATTGAAACGGCTCTTTTCATTTGGGCCCGTAACACACGTTGTGTCGCGCCTTCACGGGCGCGTGGATTGAAACCTGTGTCAGTGAGTTGGAGGGATATTAATGGAAGTCGCGCCTTCACGGGCGCGTGGATTGAAACTGAGATGTTTCCCAGCCTGCCTGCTGGGCAGGCTGTCGCGCCTTCACGGGCGCGTGGATTGAAACAATTTTGATCCATTCGGCCTCTAAAACGAGGCTGGTCGCGCCTTCACGGGCGCGTGGATTGAAACTTGAAGCTCAGCCGGTTTCGATTCCATCTTGGGCGGTCGCGCCTTCACGGGCGCGTGGATTGAAACATCAGTATTTTTGCGGATATTCGGCAGGCGCCGCGTGTCGCGCCTTCACGGGCGCGTGGATTGAAACAGGTGGACCGGCCCGGCGTATCTCACGGCGATTTGTCGCGCCTTCACGGGCGCGTGGATTGAAACTGCGGTGGTGCGCTCAAACACAATAAAATTGTCGCGTCGCGCCTTCACGGGCGCGTGGATTGAAACCTACGTTGATTTGTTTTTCCAGATCACCAAACACCGTCGCGCCTTCACGGGCGCGTGGATTGAAACACTGATGGTCAACTAACCGGCGCGACAGGATTGACGTCGCGCCTTCACGGGCGCGTGGATTGAAACCCAGTTTTTGTGCTCAAAATAGTCGGCAAACGCGGGTCGCGCCTTCACGGGCGCGTGGATTGAAACACCTCCATTGAATTTGCGCATCAGGACACACATAGTCGCGCCTTCACGGGCGCGTGGATTGAAACCAGCATACTGGCCACCAATACGGTTTTGTCATCACGTCGCGCCTTCACGGGCGCGTGGATTGAAACTTTTAACCAGCCCCACGGGTCGTGCCTGGGACTGGTCGCGCCTTCACGGGCGCGTGGATTGAAACGCCGGTCTCAACAACAACCACGCGCACCAGGCGAGTCGCGCCTTCACGGGCGCGTGGATTGAAACTCCTGTACGTTTATTAATCAATTATACCACCAATGTCGCGCCTTCACGGGCGCGTGGATTGAAACCAGGAGCGATTGTCCAATACTGCTGTTCGGCGTCGTCGCGCCTTCACGGGCGCGTGGATTGAAACTTTTTCTGCCGGCGACGGTGTACCGATACAATTAGTCGCGCCTTCACGGGCGCGTGGATTGAAACCGAGTGTTAACGTACAACGCTCGAGGTTTAACCGTCGCGCCTTCACGGGCGCGTGGATTGAAACAATTTTAAAGGAAAAATTAAAATGAAAATGAAAAAGTCGCGCCTTCACGGGCGCGTGGATTGAAACACTCTGGCGTCTGCCGGACTTTTTGCGGGCAACGTGTCGCGCCTTCACGGGCGCGTGGATTGAAACAGAGTCGTTAAAGAATTTAAACCAAATTGGGTCAGTCGCGCCTTCACGGGCGCGTGGATTGAAACGGCGGAATAAAACAAAACAGTTTAATCCCCACAAGGTCGCGCCTTCACGGGCGCGTGGATTGAAACAAAACAGTTACAGCAGTGAAGACCCTGAAGCGAAGTCGCGCCTTCACGGGCGCGTGGATTGAAACTTTTATACCCTTTGTCAGAGGCGATGGAGGAGAAGTCGCGCCTTCACGGGCGCGTGGATTGAAACCGTTTGCCGGAAGGTTCGAATAGTAAAAAGTCAAAGTCGCGCCTTCACGGGCGCGTGGATTGAAACCCTCTCCTTATTTGGATCGGAGCAGTCCCTATCCGTCGCGCCTTCACGGGCGCGTGGATTGAAACTCAATATGAGCGTTTCGATCCATTCCGACATGCAGTCGCGCCTTCACGGGCGCGTGGATTGAAACACGATAGAACGTGTCATTTTTGTCTTGCCCGTTTAAGTCGCGCCTTCACGGGCGCGTGGATTGAAACTGCTTACTCGCAACACTCCGCCAACGACGGAAATGTCGCGCCTTCACGGGCGCGTGGATTGAAACAAAACAGCACGATTTTAAAGCTATTTACCAAGACGTCGCGCCTTCACGGGCGCGTGGATTGAAACCTCTGACACGCTGGGCAAACTTTTCGGTTTCACTTGTCGCGCCTTCACGGGCGCGTGGATTGAAACCTCGCCGGAGTCTGTAACACCCGGCGAGTGTTCGTGTCGCGCCTTCACGGGCGCGTGGATTGAAACTCTGCGCGTCGATCAAGCTTGCCTGAGACTGCTCGTCGCGCCTTCACGGGCGCGTGGATTGAAACACTCAGCGCTTCCGGCGTACCCTGTGTCGGTGCAGTCGCGCCTTCACGGGCGCGTGGATTGAAACAATAATTTGATCAAGGAAATCATTTTTGCGCAAAGTCGCGCCTTCACGGGCGCGTGGATTGAAACTTGATATACAGGTGTTAGAGGTGACAGTATGACAAGTCGCGCCTTCACGGGCGCGTGGATTGAAACAAGAGCCTGTGAGTCCTGGTGGTCTACTGGGTGGAGTCGCGCCTTCACGGGCGCGTGGATTGAAACGGCACCCAGGGCAATGCCGGGATAATCCTCAGCAGTCGCGCCTTCACGGGCGCGTGGATTGAAACAGCATCTGTATCTTTTGGCAGACTGCTAAAGCGAGTCGCGCCTTCACGGGCGCGTGGATTGAAACCAGATACGCACCCAAACCAGCCGATTGGCCCGGTGTCGCGCCTTCACGGGCGCGTGGATTGAAACAACCGTGATAATGCAGGCTCTTTTGGTGATGAGTGTCGCGCCTTCACGGGCGCGTGGATTGAAACGAGACGCCAAACTGCCACTACTGGATAAAACTCCGTCGCGCCTTCACGGGCGCGTGGATTGAAACAAGCGTCTCCGTAAAAACACTGGACAAAAAATCAGGTCGCGCCTTCACGGGCGCGTGGATTGAAACCAACTTTTTGAGCTAGGTTCGTTTGATGATAATAGTCGCGCCTTCACGGGCGCGTGGATTGAAACAATGGCCAACGTTGAAATGGGAAACGGATCAAACAGTCGCGCCTTCACGGGCGCGTGGATTGAAACAATCACAGGATTCGTGAGGGCCAAAATGGCCCGTGGTCGCGCCTTCACGGGCGCGTGGATTGAAACGAGGGTATTTTAACCGAGGCCTATCCCAATGATGTCGCGCCTTCACGGGCGCGTGGATTGAAACCTGGATACGTGGTTTTTTGCGGTTCCAAACCGTCTGTCGCGCCTTCACGGGCGCGTGGATTGAAACCACGCCTGGCGGTGCCAGTGCGGTAATGCAATGTCGCGCCTTCACGGGCGCGTGGATTGAAACATACGCCATAATACGAGGAGAGCCGCCAACACCAGGTCGCGCCTTCACGGGCGCGTGGATTGAAACCTGTGCCTATGTCTGTCGCAATAAAAAGAGACAGTCGCGCCTTCACGGGCGCGTGGATTGAAACGCCACATACTCAAAAACTTTTTCGGCAATAGCATGTCGCGCCTTCACGGGCGCGTGGATTGAAACAACTGTGGCTGACGTGTGGAACGGCGGGGAGGTGCG
>Ga0256839_1004180_pt1 | contig 14285 bp, 11 predicted proteins | sample 354166metaG_FD_185968 | JGI IMG/M metagenome (GOLD analysis project Ga0256839, IMG submission 185968) | Hydrothermal vent microbial communities from Mid Atlantic Ridge, Atlantic Ocean - 354-166 | ecosystem: Environmental > Aquatic > Marine > Hydrothermal vents | place: Atlantic Ocean: Mid... | reverse complement strand
GCCGTGAGGCGCCGGTGGCTGCCGGGCCTGCTGGTGCTGGCGGCGGCGCTGGCCGGCTGCACCACCACCCCCGAGGGCGGTCCCAGGGTGGACCTCGAGCGGGCCTCCCAGCTCAACGCCGAGCTGGGCCGCCAGTACCTGGTCCAGGGCCGGCTGGCGGTGGCCCGGCGCAAGCTGGAAAAGGCGCTGCGCCAGGACGACGACAACGGGCTGGCGCACCATTTCATGGCCGAGCTGCACCGGCGCACCGGCAAGCCGGAAAAGGCCGAAGTCCACTACCGCCGGGCGCTGGCGCTGCTGCCCGATGACCCGGCACTGCTCAACAACTACGGCGTGTTCCTGTGCGACCGCAAGGAGTACGAGCGGGCCATCGGCTATTTCCGCAAGGCCCTCGACGATCCCCTGTACCCGGCCAAGGCCCGGGCGCTGGAAAACCTGGGCCTGTGCGCCCGGGCCAAGGGCGACGTGGCCGCGGCCGAGCAGGCGCTGGTGGAGGCGCTGCGCCTGGACCCCAAGCGGCCCAAGGCACTCATCGCCCTGGCCGGGATCCGCTTCGACCAGGGGCGGGCCGCCGACGCCTACGATCTCTACCGCCGGTTCCTGCGCGTGGGCCGGCACACCCCGGAGAGCCTGTGGCTGGGCTGGCTGCTGGAGACCGGCCGCGGCAACCTGGAGACCGCCCGTTCCTACGCGGTGCTGCTCAAGGGCAAGTTCCCCGACTCGGAGGAGGCGGCCCGCCTGCGCCGGGCCGAGCGGAGCGGCCGTCCCTGAAGCCCGCCGCGGGCCGTCTGGCGCCACCCTGCTATAATGGCCCGCTGTTTCGCCCGCCGGTCCCGCGGCGGGCGGCGGAACCAGCCCAGGCGGACATCCATGGCACAGCTCATCGAGGCCGTTCGCGGCATGAACGACATCGGGCCGGACGAGTCGGCCCCGTGGCAGCACGTGGAGCAAGTGTTCCGCGGGCTCATGCTGTCCTACGGCTACCGCGAGGTGCGCCTGCCGCTGGTGGAGAAGACCGAGCTGTTCAAGCGCTCCATCGGCGAGGTCACCGACATCGTCGAGAAGGAGATGTACACCTTCGAGGACCGCAACGGCGAGAGCCTGAGCCTGCGGCCCGAGGGCACCGCCGGCTGCGTGCGTGCCGCGCTGCAGCGCGGCTGGCTGCACCAGGGCGTGCAGCGGCTGTGGTACGGCGGGCCCATGTTCCGCCACGAGCGCCCGCAGAAGGGGCGCTACCGCCAGTTCCACCAGCTCGGGGTGGAGGTCTTCGGCCTGCCCGGGCCCGACATCGACGCGGAGAACATCATCATCACCGCGCGCCTGTGGCGGCGGCTGGGCGTGGCCGGCAAGGTGAGCCTGCAGATCAATTCCCTGGGCACGCCGGCCTCGCGGGCCCGCTTCCGCACCGACCTGGTGGCGTGGCTGCAGGAGCGCGCCCATCTCCTGGACGAGGACAGCCGCCGGCGGCTGACCACCAACCCCCTGCGCATCCTCGACAGCAAGGTGCCCGAGACCCGGCACCTGCTGGCCAATGCCCCCTCGCTCATGGATTACCTGGATGATGCCGCCCGGGCGCACTTCGCCGAGGTGTGCGCGCGGCTCGATGCCGCCGGCGTGGCCTGGGAGCACAACCCGCGCCTGGTGCGGGGGCTGGACTACTACACCTACACCGTGTTCGAGTGGGTCACCGGCGAGCTGGGCGCCCAGGGCACGGTCTGTGCCGGCGGCCGCTACGACGGCCTGGTGGAACAGCTGGGCGGCAGGCCCACGCCGGCGGTGGGGTTCGCCCTGGGGATGGAGCGGCTGGTGGCGCTGCTGCCCGCGGGCCAGGTGCCCGAGGCCGACTACCGGCCCCAGGCCTACCTGGTCATGGTGGGCGAGGCCGCCGAGCGCCGCGGCCAGGTGCTGGCGGAGTCGCTGCGCGACGCGCTGCCCGGCCTGCGCCTGCTGGCCCACTGCGGCGGCGGCGGCTTCAAGTCCCAGCTCAAGCGCGCGGACAAGAGCGGGGCGCAGGTGGCGCTCATTCTCGGCCAGGCCGAGGCCGAGGCCGGCACCGTGGGCCTCAAGCCGCTGCGCGGCGGCGGCGGCGGGCAGCAGACGGTGCCCCAGGCGCAGGCGGCGCAGGCGCTGGCCGCCCTGCTCGACGGATGAACCATCAACCCGGGAACAGAAGACATGGATCCGCAGCTCACTGAACAGGAACAGGTGGAGGCCATCAAGAAGTGGTGGGCCGAGAACGGCCGCTCCGTCATCGCCGGGCTGGTGCTGGGCGTCGCCGCGGTGGCAGGCGTGCGCTACTGGTTCGGTTACCAGGAGGAGCAGGCCATGGCGGCGGGAGAGATCTTCGCCCGCCTGCAGGAGGCCCGCGGCGCCGGTGACACCGAGGCGGTGCTGGACGCGGGTGCCCGCCTGGTGGCCGATTACCCCGGCACCCCCTATGCCACCCTGGGCGCCTTCGCCATGGCCCGGGTGCGGGTGGAGGCCGACAACCTGGAGGCGGCCGAGCGGCACCTGCGCTGGGCGCTGGAGCATGCGCCCCACGAGGGGCTGGAGCACCTGGCCCGGCTGCGCCTGGGCCGGGTGCTGGTGGCCGCCGGCCGCGCCGGCGAGGCCCTGGCCCTGGTGCCGGGCGCGGCGCCGGGCGGCTATGGCCCCGACTACGCCGAGCTGCGCGGGGACGCCCTCGCGGCCCAGGGCAAGGTGGACGAGGCCCGGGCCGCCTACGACCAGGCCCTGGCGGGCCTGGCCGGCGGCGAGCGGCGGCGGGCGGTGGAGATCAAGCGCGACCGCCTGCCGCCGGCGGCCCCGGAGCAGGGATCGTGATCCGGCGCCTGGCGGGCCTGGTCTTCCCGGCCGCCGTCGCCGGCTGCGCCGGCTCGCCCTCGCCGGTGCTGCCGCCGGCCCCCCTGCCGGCGCTGGAGGCGCCGGCGCGGGTGGAGCGCCTGTGGTCGCTGCAGGTGGGCGCGGGGGCCGCCGACAAGTACCTGCGGCTGCGGCCGGTGTTCGACGGCACCACGGGCTGGGCCGTGGACCACGCCGGCGTGCTGGTGGCCTTCGACACCGCCACCGGCCGGATCCTGTGGGAGCGCGCGCTGGAGCGCGAGGTGGCGGGCGCGCTCACCCTCCACCGCGGCCGCCTGCTGCTGGGCACCAGCCAGGGGGAGGTCCTGGCCGTGGCTGCCGGCGACGGCCGCGTCCTGTGGCAGGCCGCCGTCTCCAGCGAGGTGCTGGCCCCGCCGCGGGTGGCCGGCGAGACCGTGGTGGTGCGCACGGGGGACGGGCGCCTGTGGGGCCTGGCCTGGGCCGACGGCAGCCGCCGCTGGGTCTACGACCGCAGCGCGCCGCCCCTGAGCCTGCGCGGCACCAGCGCGCCCCTGGTCTGGCAGGGCATGGTCATCGCCGGCTTCGATTCCGGCCGCCTCACCGCCCTCACCGCGAGCGACGGCACCGTGCTGTGGGAGGTGCCGGTGGGGGTGCCGCGCGGCCGCAACGAGCTGGAGCGCATGGTGGACGTGGACGCCGATCCGGTGGTGCGCGACGACCTGGTCTACGCGGTGGGCTACCAGGGCCGCGTGGTGTGCGTGGACCCGGCCTCGGGCCGCCTGCTGTGGGCGCGCGAGATGTCGGCCTACGCCGGCATCGCGGTGGATCCCTACCGCGTGTTCGTGGCCGACGCCGAAGGGACCGTGTGGGCCCTGGACCGGTTCAACGGCGCCACGCTGTGGAAGCAGGCCGCCCTGGCCCGGCGCATGCTCACCGGCCCGGCGCTGGTGGAGGGGCACATCGTGGTGGGGGACTTCGCCGGCTACCTGCACTGGCTGCGGCGCGACGACGGGCGCCTGGTGGCGCGGGCGCGCATGGACGGCGGCGAGGCCGCGGCAGGGGAAGGAGAACCGCCCAGCTACACCCGCACCTACAATATCCTGACCCCGCCGCTGCCGCTGCGCGATGCGCTGCTGGCCTACGATCGCCGCGGGGTGCTGGCGGCGTGGCGGCTGGCCGCACCGTGACCCCGCCGTTGCGGGTCATGCAGTATCCTTCGTGGTTCCTATATAGGGGCTACATAGGAACTATATAGGTGCTATATAGGTGCTATATAGGAGCTATATAGGAGCTATGTAGCATGCTATATAGCATGCCGCATGGCACGGGGCACGCGCGCGCGGCAGGGCCGCCGCCCCCTGGATCCGAAACTGTCGTACAGGCCATGAAACCCGTTCTCGCCCTGGTGGGCCGGCCCAACGTGGGCAAGTCCACCCTGTTCAACCGCCTCACCGGCACCCGCGACGCCCTGGTGGCCGATTTCCCCGGCCTGACCCGGGATCGCCAGTTCGGCGAGGCCCGCGTGGGCGGCCGCCCGTGCCTGGTGGTGGACACCGGCGGGCTCGGCGGCGAGCGCGAGGGCCTGGGGGCGCAGATGGCGGCCCAGTCCTGGCTGGCGGTGGAGCAGGCCGACGCGGTGCTGTTCCTGGTGGATGCCCGCGACGGCATCACCGCCGCCGACGAGGAGATCGCGGACCGCCTGCGCGCCACCGGCAAGCCGGTGTTCCTGGTGGTGAACAAGATCGACGGCGTGGACACCGACGCCGCCCTGGCCGAGGCCTGGACCCTGGGGCTGGCCCGGCCGTACCCCGTGTCCGCCGCCCACGGCCGCGGCGTGCGCGGCCTCATGGAGGCGGTGCTGGCCGGCTTCCCCGCCGCCGGCGAGGAGCCGGAGGAGGACACCGGGGCCGGGATCAAGGTCGCGGTGGTGGGCCGGCCCAACGCGGGCAAGTCCACGCTCATCAACCGCATCCTGGGCGAGGAGCGGGTGGTGGCGGGCGATGAGCCCGGTACCACGCGCGACGCCATCCACGTCCCGTTCCAGCGCGACGGCGAACGCTTCACCCTCATCGACACCGCCGGCGTGCGGCGCCGGGCCCGGGTCAAGGAGGCGGTGGAGAAGTTCAGCGTGATCAAGACCCTGCAGGCGGTGGCGGAGGCCAACGTGGTGATCATGGTGCTGGATGCGCGCGAGGGCATCGGCGACCAGGACGCCAGCCTGCTGGGCTTCGTGGTGGAGCAGGGCCGGGCCCTGGTCATCGCGGTCAACAAGTGGGACGGGCTGGACCCGGCGCGGCGCCAGCGCGTCCGGCAGGAGCTGGAACGCCGCCTGCCCTTCGTGGACTTCGCCCCGGTGTTCTTCATCTCGGCCCTGCACGGCACCGGCGTGGGCGAGGTCATGGATGCCGTGACCGAGGTCCATGCCAACGCCCGGCGCCACTTCGAGACCCCGCGTCTGACCCGCATCCTGCAGGAGCTGGTGACGGCCCATGCGCCGCCGCTGGTGCGCGGCCGCCGCATCAAGCTGCGCTATGCCCACCAGGGCGGGCGCAATCCGCCCGTCATCGTCATCCACGGCAACCAGACCGAGCGCGTGCCGGAGGCGTACCGGCGCTACCTGGTCAACGGCTTCCGCCGCCGCCTGCACCTGTCGGGCACGCCGCTGCGCATCGAGTTCAGGAGCGGGTCCAATCCCTACGCCGGCCGGCGCAACGCGCTCACCCGCCGCCAGCTGGAAAAGCGCCGCCGCCTCAAGCGCCACGTGCGCGGGCGGCGCTGAGCGACCGTCCCGGCTTCCGCCTCTTTTCCACACCGGGCCGGTCCGCGGCATTCCGGTGCCCGATCTCCCGCTCCGCGCGGGCGCGAACGCGGTATATTAGCAGGATGTTGAAAAAGGCCGTCCTGGCCTTTTTCAACGCGCCGAACCCGGTGCAGGTCCGGGTTCGGCTACGCCGAATCAAGCGTTTACACGCTTGATTCGCGGGCGGGGCATCCCTGCCCCGCCTTATCAGGCTGTCTTTCAACAGCCTGTTCGGGGATACAATGCGGGATCGGGAAACCGGGGCCGGTGCCATGAGGATGCTCGTTGTCGTGGGAGTGATGTGGGGGCTGGTGCACGCCACCGCCCCGGCGGCGCGTGCGGACGGGGCCCCGGGTTGCCTGTATGTCAACGCAGAGGCCGGGTTCGTGCTTCCCTATGCCCCGGATCCGGGCTCGGGGCGGTGCCGGGAGGAGCGGGCGGCGGACCGGGTACCGGCCCACAAGGTCTTTCCCGGCAGCTTTGCCGAGTGCCTGGCCCACATGAACGACCTGTTCGGGGATCCCGGGGTCAGGGAGCGCCGCCTGGTGGGGGTGGGGAAGCTGGGGTTCGTGTACGGGGTCAACCTGGCGGGGGAGATGGGGGGCAAGGTCTTCCCCGAGCACGTGTTCATGACCTACGACTTCTCCCCCGGGAAACGCGCGGCCAGGCCCTGCGTGGTGCTGGGTTTTCATACCGGCCGGCCGCTGTCGGATCGCGAGCGGGAAGCCTTGGCGGGGTTCCGGTGGATCCCGCTGGAGATGGCCCGGTTGCCGGCCCGGGCCCGTGCAGCCGGCGGCGTGTATCTGGGCCGGGTGCGCATGTTCTTTCCCTTCGGTTACGACGATCGCTTTCACGTGGGCGGCAGCTTCTGGGTCTGGTCGCCCCGGCGGTGCCCCGGATGCATCGTGCAGATCGTGGTGGGCTACGGTGAGGAGCCGCTGGGTTGTCTCTACGACGGCAAACCGGGGCCGTTTCCCGGTGTCAAGGGCAGTCAGCGCCTGACCTTCCCCCTGCCGCCGGGGGCGGAAGCCTACGAGCCGCTGGATCTCCGTTACAAGAGGACGCTGGCCTATACCTGTGGGCAGGCCATGGAAATGTACCGTGCCGCGCCGCCCCCGCGGGAGCAGGGGATCCCTTTTTCCCGCCGCTGAATGGCCGCCATGGCAGCGATTCCCCGCAAGGCGTGGTCCCGCCGGGCCTGGTTGAAGGCGCTGGCGGCGGGGGCGCTGGCCGCCCTGGCGCCCGGCACCAGGGCCCGGCCGCCGGCCCCGCCGCCGGTGCTGGGCCCGCCCGGCGCCCTGGGCCTGCGCCTGCCGCCGGGGTTCTCCGCCCGCGTCGTGGCCCGGAGCGGCGAGCCGCCGGTGCCGGGGTCGGGCTACCGCTGGCACGGCGCGCCCGACGGGGGCGCCGTCTTCGCCCGGCCCGGCGGGGGCTGGATCTACGTCTCCAACAGCGAGCTGCCCGGTGGCCGGGGCGGGGTGGGGGCACTGCGCTTCGACCGCGGCGGCCGGGTGGTGGCGGCGTATTCCATCATGTCGGGGGGCCGGCGCAACTGCGCCGGCGGGGCCACCCCGTGGGGCACCTGGCTCTCCTGCGAGGAGGTGCCCGACGGCCTGGTGTGGGAGTGCGATCCGCGGGGCCGGCGGCCGGCCCGCCCGCTGCCGGCGCTGGGGCGCTTTGCCCACGAGGCCGCGGCGGTGGACCCGGCCACGGGCATCATCTACCTCACCGAGGACGTGCCCGGCGGGCTGCTCTACCGCTACGTGCCGCCCCGGCCCGCGCGCGGGGGCCGTGCCCCGGACCTGGACGGCGGGCGGCTGGAGGCCCTGGCCCGCGCGCCGGGCGGCGGCACGCGCTGGCGGCCGGTGCCGCGGCGCGGCGACCGCCCGCTGCGGGAGCGGGTGCCCGGTGCCGTGCGCTTCGACGGCGGCGAGGGCATCGTGTGGCTGGACGGGCGGGTGGTGTTCGCCACCAAGGGCGACGGCCGCATCCGGGCGCTGGATCCGGCCGCGGGCCGGCTGCGGGTGTGGTGGGACCCGGCCCGCCACGAGCGGCCCGGGCTCGCCGCGCCCGACAACCTGGCCGTGACCCCCGGCGGCAACGTGCTGGCGGCGGAGGACGGCGGGGCGCTGCGGCTGTCCGTGGTGACCCCCGGCGGCGATGCCTTTCCGGTGGTCCAGGTCACGGGCCAGCCGCGCTCGGAGCTGGCCGGCCCGGCCTTCCATCCCGCCGGCGACCGGTTGTACTTCAGCTCCCAGCGGGGTACCGCCGGCCACGCCGGCGGCGGCATCACCTACGAGGTGCGGGGCCCGTTCCGCTGGTAGCGGCCCCGGCGGCCTGTTCCCGGGGCAGGAACAGGGCCGGGTCCACCCGGGCGTCGTTGAGGCTCACGGTCCAGTGCAGGTGGGGCCCGGTGACCCGCCCGGTGGCGCCCACCTCCCCCAGCACCTGGCCCCGGGCCAGCACGTCGCCCGGACGCACGCGGATGCGCGAGAGGTGGCAGAACATGCTCACCAGGCCCTGGCCGTGGTCCAGGAACACCGTCCTGCCGTTGAAGAAGTAGTCACCGGTCTCGGTGACCACCCCGGCGGCGGGGGCCCGCACCGGCGTACCCGCCGGCGCGGCGATGTCCAGGCCCGAGTGGGGCCGGCGCGGCTTGCCGTTGAAGAAGCGGCGCAGGCCGAAGGGGCTGGACAGGGGCCCGTCCACGGGCCTGTCGAACACCAGCGCCTCGGGCCGGGCCTCGCGCCAGCGGGCCAGGGCGGCGCGGATGCGCTTCTGCTCGCGGCGGATGCGCTCGAGGTCCTCGGCCGTGGGTTCCACCTTGCGCCGGTCCCCGATGGTGAGCCGCTGCACCGCGTAGTCCTTGGGGCGGACGGCGAACTCCACCCGGCGGACCCCGGAGCCGGCATCCACTTCCAGCACCGCCGCCCCGGGCCTGGCGGCGAGGGGAATGCCCACCACCGCCACCCAGCGCGCCCCGTCCGGGTACACCAGCACCCGCCTGCCCCGGTACCGGGCCACGGGTGCCCCGGCGCCCGCCGCCGGCAGGGGCACCAGTGCCACCCCGCCGGGCACCGGCGCCTCCTGCGGCAGCGGCGCGGCCGCCGCCGCGGCAGCGGCCAGGAGGAGGGCGGCGGTCCAGGCCAGGGCGCACGGCTCAGTCACGGGTCTCCTCCACCCGGCACAGCAGCCGGCCCTCGTGGAGCCGGGCCTCCACGGTCTGGCCGGGACGCACCCGGCGGGCGGCCCGGATCACGGTCCCGTCCGCGGGGTCCGAGACGATGGCGTAGCCGCGGGCCAGGGTGGCCAGGGGGCTCACCGCCTCCAGGCCGCGGGCGGCCAGTTCCAGCCGGTGGCGGGCCTCGCCCAGCCGATCCCGGGCGGCGGCGGCCAGGCGCTGGGCCAGCAGGGCGCAGCGGCTGCGGGCGGCGGCCAGCACCGCCTCGGGGTGGTGGCGCAGCAGGCGCGCCCGCAGCACGGCCAGGCGATGGCCCTCGTGGCGCAGGCGCCGTTCCATGGCCCGGTGCAGGCGCAGGTCCAGCTCGTCCAGGCGCAGGCTGGCCTCCTGCAGCCGCCGGCGCGGTTCCCGCAGGCGGCCGCCGAGCCAGGCCAGGCGCTCGCGCAGGTGCTCCAGGCGGCGGGCCATGAGCAGGTGGAGGCGCGCCGCCAGCTGGTCCAGGCGCCGGCGCCAGGCCTGCTGGTCCGGGCTCACCAGCTCCGCCGCGGCGGTGGGGGTGGGGGCGCGGTGGTCGGCGGCGAAGTCGGCGATGGTGAAATCGATCTCGTGGCCCACCCCGGTGACCACCGGGACGGCCGAGGCGCGGATGGCGCGGGCCACCACCTCCTCGTTGAAGGCCCACAGGTCCTCCAGCGAGCCGCCGCCGCGGGCCAGGATGAGCACGTCGCACTCGCGCCGCTCGTTGGCGCGGTGCAGCGCCGCGGCGATGGCCTCGGCCGCGCCCTCGCCCTGCACCGGCACCGGGTAGACGATGACGGGCAGGGCGGGAAAGCGCCGCCGCAGGGTGGTGAGGATGTCGCGGACGGCGGCGCCGGAGGGCGAGGTGATCACCCCCACGCAGCGGGGATGGGCGGGCAGGGGCCGCTTGTGCTCCGGGGCGAACAGGCCCTCCTTCTCCAGCCGCGCCTTGAGGGCCTCGAAGGCCCGGCGCAGGGCACCGGTGCCGGCCTCCTCCATGTGCTCCACGATGAGCTGGAACTCGCCGCGGGCCTCGTACAGGCTGACCCGGGCCCGCACCAGGACCTGCTGGCCGTCGGCGGGCTCGAAGCCCAGGTGCAGGTTGCGGTTGCGGAACATGGCGCAGCGCACCTGGGCCGCCGGGTCCTTGAGGGAAAAATAGAGGTGGCCCGAGGCGGGCCGGGCGAGGTTGGAGATCTCGCCCTCGACCCAGAGCAGGGGAAACCCGCCCTCCAGCACCGTGCGGGCCTCGCGGTTGAGGCGGCTGACGGTGTAGACGTGGCGCGGCGGACCGGCGGCCTGGGGGTCCCGGTTCATGCTTGCGGTGCGGGACGGGGCATGGCGGAACGGTCTCGCAGAAAAAACGGGGCCGGGCACGGGCCCGGCCCCGTCGTCGCGCGGGCCGGCGGTCAGATCCGCGGGCCGGCGTTCTTGTTGGCCTGGTACTGGGCGTAGGCGTTCTTGCTCTGGCGCTCGGCCTTCTTGGCCAGCTTCACGGCCTTGGCATAGTCACCGGCCTTGAGGGCCTTTTCCGCCTTCTTGATGAGCTTGCCGGTGTCGCGCCACTCGAAGCCCACGGCGGCGACCTTCTTCTTGGCGGCCTTGGCCGCGGCGATGGCGGCCTGGGCATCGGCCTGGGTGTAGCCGGGCTCGGCGGGACCGCCGGCGCAGCCGGCCAGGGAGATGCCGAGCAGAAGGGCGGTACAAAGCGCTGCGAGTTTCTTCATCGGTTCCTCCAGGAAGTCTATGGTTTGGCAGGCACCATGTTGTTCTTCAAGGGAAAAAGCCGGCCCGGGCGGACCGCGCGCGGGTGCCTTGCCGTTGTTGTTCACCCCCCGCGCCGTAGGGGTGCCCCCTATTATGCTGGGCGTCACCGGGCTTGGCAACGTCCCCGCGGCCGTTTACCGGGGAGAGCCGGATCTTTATAATTCCGCCCCTTATATACGGTATCCCGCCGTATCCCGACCCCCGACGGAAGCCTGGATCCATGCTGCGAATTGCCGAGGAAGCCCTCACCTTCGACGACGTCCTGCTGCTGCCGGCGCACTCCACGGTGCTGCCCCGGGACGTGAACCTGGCCACCCGGGTCACCCGCACCATCCGCCTCAACATCCCCCTGGTCTCCGCCGCCATGGACACCGTGACCGAGGCGCGGCTGGCCATCGCCCTGGCCCAGGAGGGCGGCATCGGCATCATCCACAAGAACATGAGCGCCGAGCAGCAGGCGGCCGAGGTGCGGCGGGTGAAGAAGTTCGAGAGCGGGGTCATCAAGGACCCGTTCACCGTGACCCCGGACACCAGCATCCGCGAGGTGCTGGCGCTGACCCGGGCCCAGCACATCTCGGGCGTCCCGGTGGTGGCCGGCGAGGACCTGGTGGGCATCGTCACCAGCCGCGACCTGCGCTTCGAGACCCGGCACGACGAGCCGGTCTCCAGCATCATGACACCCAGGGAGAAACTGGTGACGGTGAAGGAGGGCGCCGAGCGCGACGAGATCCTGCGCCTGCTGCACGAGCACCGCATCGAGAAGGTGCTGGTGGTCAACGACGAGTTCCAGCTCCGCGGCCTCATCACGGTCAAGGACATCCAGAAGGCCTCCGAGTATCCCAATGCCTGCAAGGACGACCAGGGCCGGCTGCGCGTGGGCGCGGCGGTGGGCGTGGGGGCCGGCACCGACGAACGGGTGGCGGCCCTGGTGGAGGCCGGGGTGGACCTCATCGTGGTGGACACCGCCCACGGTCACTCCCAGGGGGTGCTGGACCGCGTGGCCTGGGTCAAGCAGCACTACCCGGAAGTGCAGGTGGTGGGCGGCAACATCGCCACCGCCGAGGCCGCGCGCGCCCTGGCCGACGCCGGCGCCGACGCGGTCAAGGTGGGTATCGGCCCCGGTTCCATCTGCACCACCCGCATCGTGGCCGGGGTGGGGGTGCCGCAGATCTCCGCCGTGGCCAACGTGGTGGAAGCGCTTGCCGACACCGACATCCCCGTCATCGCCGACGGCGGCATCCGCTACTCGGGCGACCTGGCCAAGGCCATCGCCGCCGGCGCCCATTGCGTGATGGTGGGCAGCATGTTCGCCGGCACCGAGGAGGCGCCGGGCGAGGTGGAGCTGTACCAGGGCCGGTCCTACAAGTCCTACCGCGGCATGGGTTCGCTGGGGGCCATGACCAACGCCCACGGTTCGTCCGACCGCTACTTCCAGGAGGGCGGCGAGGCGGACAAGCTGGTGCCCGAGGGGATCGAGGGCCGCATTCCCTTCAAGGGCCCGCTGCGCACCGTGATCACCCAGCTCCTGGGTGGCCTGCGGGCCTCCATGGGCTACACCGGCTGTGCCGACATCGAGCAGATGCGCACCAGGCCGCAGTTCGTGCGCGTGACCAACGCCGGCATGCGCGAGAGCCACGTGCACGACGTCCAGATCACCAAGGAAGCCCCCAATTACCGCGTCGATTGAACGGCCGCCCCCGGGCCCCGGCCGCAGGCTGATTGGCACCATACCGATCCAGTGAACACCCCTGCCACCGACATCCACGCCCAGCGGATCCTGATCCTGGATTTCGGGTCGCAGTACACGCAGCTCATCGCCCGCCGCGTGCGCGAGGCCGGCGTCTACTGCGAGATCCATCCTTTCGACTGGCCGGCCGCGGCCATCCGCGACTTCGCCCCGCGCGGGATCATCCTCTCCGGCGGGCCGGAGACGGTGACCGAGGCCACCACCCCGCGCGCCGACCCGGTGGTGTTCGAGCTGGGGGTGCCGGTGCTGGGGATCTGCTACGGCATGCAGACCATGGCCGCGCAGCTCGGCGGCCAGGTGGAGACCGCCAGCCGGCGCGAGTTCGGCTATGCCCGGGTGCGGGCCCGGGGCCACTCGCGCCTGCTGCGCGACATCGAGGACCACACCAGCCCCGAGGGCTGGGGCCTGCTGGACGTGTGGATGAGTCACGGTGACCGCGTCACCGCCCTGCCACCGGGATTCAAGGTCATCGCCAGCACCGACAATGCCCCGCTGGCCGGGATCGCCGACGACGAGCGGGGCTTCTACGGCCTCCAGTTCCACCCCGAGGTGACCCACACCCGCCAGGGGGCGCGCATCCTGCGCCGCTTCGTCATCGACATCTGCGGCTGCGACGGCCTGTGGACGCCGGGCAACATCATCGAGGACAGCATCCGCCACATCCGCGAGCAGGTGGGCGGCGAGAAGGTGCTGCTGGGGCTCTCGGGCGGGGTGGATTCCTCGGTGGTGGCGGCGTTGCTGCACCGGGCCATCGGCGACCAGCTCACCTGCGTGTTCGTGGACAACGGCCTGCTGCGCCTGGACGAGGGCGACCAGGTCATGGCCACCTTCGCCCAGCACATGGGGGTGCGCGTGATCCGGGTGGATGCCGAGGAGCGCTTCCTCGAGGCCCTGCGCGGCGTGACCGACCCGGAGCGCAAGCGCAAGATCATCGGCAACCTGTTCATCGAGGTCTTCGACGAGGAGGCGGCCCGGCTCGAGGACGTGCGCTGGCTGGCGCAGGGGACCATCTATCCCGACGTCATCGAGTCGGCCGGGGCCAGGACCGGCAAGGCCCACGTGATCAAGTCGCACCACAACGTGGGCGGCCTGCCGGAGAAGATGAACCTCAAGTTGCTGGAGCCCCTGCGCGAGCTGTTCAAGGACGAGGTGCGCAAGCTGGGGGTGGAGCTGGGCCTGCCCTACGACATGGTCTACCGCCATCCCTTCCCGGGGCCGGGCCTCGGGGTGCGCATCCTGGGCGAGGTGAAGAAGGAGTACGCCGACCTGCTGCGCCGGGCCGACGCCATCTTCATCGAGGAGCTGCGCGCGGCGGACCTCTACGACCGGGTGAGCCAGGCCTTCGCCGTGTTCCTGCCCGTGCGCTCGGTGGGGGTGATGGGCGACGCCCGCCAGTACGACTACGTGATCGCGTTGCGCGCGGTGGAGACGGTGGACTTCATGACCGCGCGCTGGGCGCACCTGCCCTACGAGTTCCTCGAGCGCGTGTCCAACCGCATCATCAACGAGATCCGCGGCATCTCCCGCGTCACCTACGACATCTCCAGCAAGCCCCCCGCCACCATCGAGTGGGAGTGACGGGCCATCGCGGCCTTTGCCACGGGCGCCGGCGCCGGCCCGGCCACGCCGAATCAATCACTTGCATGACTGCTATACTGGCGTTACGGGCGCGTGGCGGCGGGGAGTGAACCGGCGGGCGGTCCGCGGCGACCCATGGGCAACGGTCAAGGCGAAACCCTGTCCAGGAGGCCGAACATGGCAATGTCGAATCTTTCCAGGGTCCTCGTGGCGGCGGCCATGCTGCCGGGGCTGGCGTGGGCCGACACCGGCACCGCCTACGTCACCAATGTGGGGCCCGCCACGCTGGTGGTCAAGAGCAACGGGGTGTCCTACACCCAGCTGGAGGAGCCGTCGTACGTGACCGTCTTCGCCCGGCTGGAATATGACAC
>Ga0256839_1004179_pt1 | contig 14286 bp, 10 predicted proteins | sample 354166metaG_FD_185968 | JGI IMG/M metagenome (GOLD analysis project Ga0256839, IMG submission 185968) | Hydrothermal vent microbial communities from Mid Atlantic Ridge, Atlantic Ocean - 354-166 | ecosystem: Environmental > Aquatic > Marine > Hydrothermal vents | place: Atlantic Ocean: Mid... | reverse complement strand
GTCGTCATCGGGGCCGAAGCAGGTGCATTGATTGCCTTCGGTCTGGCCCGAAAATTGGGGCGAAACACAATTCGCAAGTGGTTCGGAGACAAGCTGTCGCCAATAAAGCTACTTGGATCACAGGGCGTCCTGATGTGGGCGGTTTTTGCCAGCCGGCTGATGCCTTTCGTTTCGTTTGATCTGGTCAGTTATGCAGCGGGTCTAAGCAATCTGACATTCTGGCGTTTTGCTTTGGCAACACTTGCCGGGATCATTCCGGCCAGTTTCCTGCTGGCGCATTTCGGGGGCGAGATGGCGAATGGAAAATTCGGCAACGCCGCGTGGATCGCTTTGGGTCTGGGTATCATGACCAGCGCTTCACTTCTTTGGGCAATACGGCAAGGCAAGAAGAAACGCTCTGGCCATTTTACGTCCGAAACAGGCGATGCCTCCTGATCCCGATGTGTAAGATTCATGTCAAATATACACTTAATACACTGTAATAATAAACTTTTTCAGAAAGTGACAGCAAATCAAATGCAGGCCTTGACCTTCCAGTAACTAGAAGGATTAGGTTGGTAACAGACACAAACCCAAGAGGGAATAAAATGTCAAACGCGCATAAACCGGATACAAATTCTTCGCCCCATGATCATCACAACCACGGCCACGGGAATTCGAAAATTCCAATTGACGGCAACCTGGCTGTCGATCCGGTTTGCGGTATGCAGGTGTCACTGGATGCGGGCAAGCCAACGGAAATCTGGCAGGATCAAACGTTTCATTTTTGCAGCGACAAATGCCATGGAAAGTTCAACGGTGATCCGTATTTCTATGCATCCGGCAACAACCAGCTGAAGCAAGACGAGGCCAGTCAAAGCGTTGAATACACCTGCCCGATGCACCCCGAGATCGTACAGCAAGGCCCCGGCACCTGTCCGATCTGTGGCATGGCGCTGGAACCGGTTACCGCAACCGGCGAGGAAAAGAACGAAGAACTTGAGGATTTCACCCGCCGCATGTGGATCAGCGCCGCCGCCGCTGTGCCTTTGGTCATCATGACAATGGGTCCGCTGGTTGGCCTGCCGGTGCGCGAATGGATCGGCGAAAAACCCGCCGTCTATCTGGAGTTCCTGCTGGCGACACCGGTTATCCTGTGGGCGGCCAAGCCCTTTTTCGTGCGGGGCTTGAATTCGATCAGGACCATGAACCCGAATATGTGGACCCTGATCGCGCTGGGGGTCGGGGCAGCTTATCTTTATTCACTGGTCGCCACGTTCCTTCCGGGGGTCTTTCCCGAAGAATACAAGTCAGACGGCGTGGTCGGCACCTATTTCGAGGCTGCCGTGGTGATTGTTACGCTGGTTTTTGTCGGGCAGGTGCTGGAGTTGCGCGCCCGCGAACGAACCGGTGACGCGATCAAGGCCTTGCTGGATCTGGCCCCCAAAACCGCGCGGCGTATTCTGGCAAATGGTGACGAATATGATGCCCCGCTGGAAAACATCCTTGAGGGGGATTTGCTGCGGGTGCGCCCCGGGGATGCTGTGCCGGTGGACGGTGTGGTGATCGAGGGCACAACCGCGATTGACGAAAGCATGCTGACAGGGGAATCCCTGCCGGTCACCAAAGGGCCGGATGATCCGGTGACAGGCGGCACGATCAACAAGAACGGCTCGCTTGTGATCCGCGCCGCCCGTGTGGGGGCCGATACGGTGCTGTCACAGATCGTGGAAATGGTGGCGGGGGCCAAACGGTCGCGCGCGCCCATTCAGGGGATGGCGGACAAGGTATCGTCGATCTTTGTGCCGCTGGTGGTGCTGATTTCGATCACGGCTTTTGTCGTCTGGTTCTTCTTTGGTCCCGACCCTGCGCTGATCTTTGCCGTGGCCTCGGCGGTTTCGGTACTGATTATTGCCTGCCCCTGTGCATTGGGTCTGGCGACCCCCATTTCCATCACCACAGCCGCCGGTCGCGGGGCGCAGGCGGGTGTGTTGATCAAGGACGCCGAAGCGCTGGAACGCATGGCCGGTGTGGATACGCTGATTGTCGATAAAACCGGCACCCTGACCGAAGGCAAGCCAAAGCTGACCGATACGCTGGCGCTGGGCAGCGTGAAAGAAGACGAATTGCTGTCCCTTGCCGCCGCCCTTGAAAAGGGGTCGGAACATCCTTTGGCCGAAGCCATCGTGGCCGGTGCGCAGGACAAGGGGCTCGAGGTTGGCAAAATTGCCGATTTTGAAGCCATCACGGGCAAAGGTGTTCAAGGCGTGATCGGCAAGCGCAAAGTGGCCCTTGGCAACAAGGCGATGATGGCCGGTATCGGCCTGACAACCGAAACTGCCGATGCACAGGCCGACGCCCTGCGCGCAGAGGGCAAAACCGCAATGTATGTGGCTGTTGACGGCGATCTTGCGGGCATTGTGGCCGTGGCCGACCCGATCAAGGGCAATGTCGCCGACACCATCAAGGCGCTGCATGCGGTGGGTTTGCGGATCATCATGGCCACCGGCGATAACGAGCGCACGGCGCAGGCTGTGGCATCACAACTGGGCATCGACGAAGTGCGCGCGGGTGTGATGCCCGAAGACAAAAAGGATCTGGTCGAGGAGTTGCGCCGCGCCGGCCATTCCATTGCCATGGCCGGTGACGGGGTGAATGACGCCCCCGCCCTTGCGGCGGCGGATGTGGGGATTGCCATGGGCACCGGTGCGGATGTGGCGGTTGAAAGTGCCGGCATCACCCTGCTGGGCGGTGATCTGTCGGGGATTGTGCGGGCGCGCAAACTGGCCAAGGCAACACTGCGCAATATCAAGCAGAACCTGTTCTTTGCCTTTGCCTATAACGCCGCCGGCGTGCCGGTCGCCGCCGGCATCCTTTACCCGCTGACAGGCACCCTGTTGTCGCCGATGATCGCGGCGGCAGCGATGAGCCTGTCATCGGTATCGGTGATCAGCAACGCGTTGCGGCTTAGAAAGGTTGGATTGTGATTCCTGCAGACAGGTATGGCGGATCATTTACATTGATTGACGGTTATGAAAACAGCGCAAAACGGCGGCAGTGTTGGATAATTTTCGGTCGATTGCCAAGCATCGGCACTTAAATGATTTCCCTCTGTAATGCCCTGACCGGTGATACATGCAAAACGCCGCTTTGGCCCTGTTGCACTTCGGCCTCGACCCCGTAAACCTGTTGCAGGATTGCGGGGTTCAGCACCTTGTCGGGCGCGCCATCGGCGCAGATCATCCCGCCGTTCAAAAACACGATCCGGTCGGCAAACCGCGCGGCCAGTGACAGGTCGTGCATTGCCGCCATCGCGATCATGCCACTGTCGGCACAGGTGGCGCGGATACGGTCCAGCACGATTAACTGGTGGCGCAGATCCAGCGCCGCCGTGGGTTCGTCCAGCAACAGCACCTTTGGCGCGCGAAACAGGGATTGCGCCAGAAACACCAACTGCCGCTGCCCGCCGCTGATGGCGCCGATTGGCCGGTCCTGCAGGGCCTCTAGATGGAACCGCCCCAGCGCTGCTATGGCTTGTGCGCGGATGTCATTACCGATGCGCATCCCCAGCGATTGCAAACGGCCCAGCAGCACGACCTCGAGCACCGTCAGCGAGCTTTGCGCGCCGGTGTCCTGCGGCATATAGGCGACGGTTTTCAGCTTTTCGTTCTGGTTCAACACCCGCCCTGCCAATGCCGCCTGCCCCCTGGCGGGGATCAGTCCGGCGATGGATTTCAACAGGGTGGATTTGCCGGTGCCATTGGGGCCGACAAGGGCGGTGAATGTGCCCTGCTCCAGCCCCATGCCGATCCGGTCCAGAATGGTGCGCCCGTCATAGGCAACGCTGATTTCCTTTATTTCAAACATCACCAATGCCTTTGCTTACCGGTTAGAATCAGCCCGAACAAAAAGGGCACGCCAACAAGGGCCGTGACGATGCCGATTGGCACCACCGCCCCGGGCGACAGCAGTTTCGAGGCAATCGAGGCCCCCGTCATGATCAATCCGCCACAAACCGCCGAGGCGGGTATCAGCAGGCGCTGGTCTTCGCCCACCATCATTCGCGCCAGATGCGGCGCGACCAGCCCGACAAAGCCGATGGTGCCGACAAAGGCCACCGCCCCCGCCGTCAGCAAGGCAACCACAAAGAACACCCGCCGCCGCAGCGCGCCGACATTCACCCCCAGACTGGCGGCGCGTTCGTCCCCCAGCCGCAGGGCGGTCAGTTTCCAGAAATCGGGCAGAAGAAGTGCAACGCTGACCACAAGGATCACACCGGACACCGAAACCGAAAACCATGATGCCTTGAGCATCGAGCCAAACAGCCAGAACACGATTTCCTGCAGCACCTCGGGGGCGGCCAGATATTGCACCAAGGACTGCATCGACTGGAATAAGAACAGCGTGGCGATACCGGCCAGCACCATGACTTCGGCGGTGATGCCGCGGATATGGGCCAGACCGTAAACCATCAGACAGGCCACACCGGCACTAAGGAAGGCCATTACCGGAATGGTCATCGACGGGATCACCGGCAGGGCAAAGCCGAACAGAATGGTGATGGCCGCGCCAAAGCCCGCCGCCGCCGAAAAGCCAAGCGTATAGGGGCTGGCCAGCGGGTTGCCCAGAAGGGTCTGCATCTCGGCCCCTGCCACGCCAAGCGAGGCGCCGACGATCAGCGCCATCAGGCTCATCGGCAGGCGGATGGAATGGACGATGATAACGGTGGTCGGATCATGGGCGGTGGCAGGCGACACCAGCGCGGCAAGCACGTCGAACACGTTCAGAAAGGCCGGACCGGTCAGGATATCGCCAATAAAGGCCACCGCCAGAAGGCCGGAAATGGACATCAGCCAGAACAGGCGGCGCGCCATCTGCCGACCGCTGGCCGAACCGGCAAGAGTTGCATCAGTTGCCACGGGATTTCTCCTGTTGGAAATGGGTTTGGGGGGCGCGGTATCCGCCCCCCGATGCCGGCTTAGTCAGCCAGTTTCAGCATGAAAGTGCCTTCGGCAGCAATCGGCAGATACTTGGCATAATAGGCCTTGTGGTTGGCCACAGGATCTACATCGGCAAAGGCCTCGGGGTACATTGCCTTGGCCATATACTGCAGGAAGGTATAGTCATACAGCGTGCGTGCGCCACCGTGGTAAACCGCATAGATCTGGCCGTTTTTCACGGCATTCAGACCGGGCCAGCCAGCGCGTTTTGTGAACGGCATCAGGCGTTCGCGGGTCTGGGCAGGATCAACACCAAAGCCCATGACAACAGCATTATCGCGCTTCATCCAGTAGGAGCCGGCGATAAAGATCACATCTGGATTCGAAGCAATCACATATTCCGGATTCAGCGGCCCGCGGTTTTCCAGCGCGCCAACGGCGATGTTGTCGCCTCCGGCCAGCGCAATCACGCCACCCCACATTTTATTGGCATAGGAATTGCCGTATTCACCGGCGCCCTTGTGACCCAGTTCGATATAGACCTTGGGCTTTTCCCCGCCGCGCGCTTCCAGCGCTTTGGCAACGCGGGCTTGGACATCGGACACGGCGGCAACATAGTTATCCACCAGCTCCTGCGCCCGTTCCTCGGCACCGATCACCTTGCCGATCAGCAGGGTGCTGGCGACGTGTTTCTCAACGGTCTGGGCGTTGTAATCGGCCACAACAACCGGAATGCCTGCGGCTTCCAGTTTGCCGACAACATCGCCCATTGCGCGATACTGCCATGCGGCGATAATGGCCACGTCCGGCTTGGCCGCCACAGCTTTTTCCAGCGCGAATGTGCCGGCGTCCACCTCGCCCACGTCAATCAGCGAATCCAGCGCCGGATTGACCGCGTTATAGGCCTTCCACTGCGAATTGCGCCAGCCTTCCCATGCAGGGCGGGAAATGGCGACGACCTTGTCATAGGCGTCAGGGCCGCCGATGGCGTAGAAATCCTCGAAGTAAAAGCCCAGAAGCACGCGGTTTACGGTGTCGGGCACTTCGACGGTGCGGTCCATCGTATCAACAACTGTGTTGGCAAAGGTTGCGGTTACAGACATGGTAAGGCTTGCGGCCGCAGCCGCCAGAGCCACAAAGGTTCTGCGTTTCATTTGGTGTTCTCCAATTTGGTATATATGTGTAAGGGTCTGTTTTCTTTTAAAGAAAACAGGTCGAAATCTTTTAAAGATTTCGGTGCCGTGCCACATCGTCAGGTGCGGTTACGACAATGCCCAAACCGGAGGGGCGCGAATACGCGCGTTGGTGATAACGGCCTGCGAGCTGCGTTCGTCGCTGATCCACGCAAATTGCAGATGGCCCGCATCACACGGGGTAAAGTCCAGCAGTTCGGTTGCCGCTGTCAGGGTTGGCGGCGCGCTGAACCCGACACACCAGTCACAGGGCGTCGCCAGCGTTTTGCCGTCCTCGCCCTCGATCGGGTTGCCGTTTTCGTCCAGATAAAGGGTAACCAGCCCGTCACCGGTACAGATCACAATCGACTGGCCCGCATATTCCGCCGAGCCAATAGCCGAAGCCCCGACCGACCAGCCGCCGGTCATAACCAGCTGGGTAAACAGCCAGATAACGATAGGGACAATGCTGAATAGTCTGGTTGGTCTCAACAGATTGTGTGCCTTGGTGACAGTCGGTGCGGGGACGTTATCCCGTGCAATACGTGACATGGATATCGCTAATTGTCTAGGGCTTGATAATCGACAGCATTAATGAGGATAATCCTTCTTATGCTGGGCCATTTCCAAGAGTGTGGTTTTTGCATATCATGCAAGATCGACTATTCCTGAACCGCCAGAACCATCCCTTCGGAATTTCGGTATTCATTGCCACCAAGATGTTCAAAGGTAACACAGGTTTCGCCCTTTTTCGGACCACTTGTCATATTCATGCAAATCCCGTCGTCACTGTATTTCCATGTGCCGCTACCGGAAATGATAAAGGCTTTCATCCGCACCGTTCCATCCGTGTTATACTGTAAACGAACGGTCATCCCCTTGCGCGATGTGGTCAGGGGTTTGCCGATAATTTCCTTTGCGATCCGGTCTCTGGACAAAATTTCGGCCGTGGCGGGAAGGGCGGTAACCGTCAAAGTGGCTGCGGTAAGGGCAAGGGCTGTGGTCAGTTTGCGCATGATATGTCTCCTTGAAAGTAGTCGGTGTGGAAATATTGTGTCGCATTTCTTGAAATAGGTTATTGACCTATTACTTTCAAGGTGTGATCAAATACACACTGTACTAGCGAGGAACCGCCATGAAGATCCGTTTTCTAGGAGCCGCCCGCGAAGTCACGGGATCATGTTATCTGGTTGAAACCGGCACCGGCCGCTTTCTGGTGGATTGCGGCATGGTTCAGGGAAACAGGGAAGCGATGGCACGCAACCGCGAACCCTTTGCTTTTGATGTGGGCACAATAGATTTCGTGCTGCTGACCCATGCCCATATCGATCACAGCGGGTTGTTGCCCAAACTGGCCCGCGATGGCTATGACGGTCCGGTCTATACCACTGCCGCCACAGCGGATCTGTTACAGGTATTGCTGCCCGACAGCGCCTATATTCAGGAATCCGATGCCAAACGCGCACGGCGCCACGCCCGTGGCAAAAAGGTGGACGATGCCACCCCCGCCTATACCATCGACGATGCCAAGGCGGCGCTGGCCCTGTTACAGCCGGTGGATTACGACACCGATGTCACCCCGCGCAGAGATGTGCGGTGCCGCTACCGCGATGCGGGACATATTCTGGGGTCCGCAATAATCGAGGTCTGGGTGACCGAAGGCGACAAAGAAACCAAAATCGTTTTCAGCGGCGATCTGGGCCAGCCGCACCGCCCGATCCTGCGTGATCCGACCCCGATCGAGGATGCCGACATCCTGTTTATCGAATCCACCTACGGCAACCGGATGCACAAAAGCCATGATGACACATTGAAAGAACTGGCCGAGGTGGTGGACAACACCCTGAACGTCAAGGGCGGCAATGTGATCGTGCCGGCCTTTGCCGTGGGGCGCACGCAGGAAATCCTGTATCATCTGCACCGCCTGACCCGTCAGGGCCGCCTGCATGATTTGAAGATATTCGTGGACAGCCCGATGGCGTCAAAAGCGACCGAAATCACCAAAAAGCATTTCGAGCTGTTTGACGAACAGGCGCGCGATCTGGTCGAATGGCATGACGAAGGCACAGACCTGCCCTATCTGCATTTCACCGCCAGCGTTGACGAATCCAAAGCCCTGAACCAGATCCGGTCCGGCGCGATTATCATTTCCGCCAGCGGCATGTGCAACGCAGGGCGCATCCGCCACCACCTGCGCAACAATCTGCCGCGCCCGCAGTGCAGCATACTGATCACCGGTTATCAGGCCGAGGGCACTTTGGGCCGCCGGCTGGTTGATGGTGCCCCCGTTGTGCGCATTTTTGGTGATGAAATTCCGGTCAATGCCAGCATCCACACCCTGAACGGCTTTTCCGCCCATGCGGATCAGGCGGCACTGCTGGAATGGGCCGGCCATTTCAAAACCGCGCCAAAACAGGACTTTGTGGTGCATGGCGAAGCCAAGGCAGCCGAGGAATTTTCCGGTCTGCTGAAAAACCGCTATGGTTGGAAAACACTGGTCCCCGAACACGGGCAGACCGTTACATGGAATCCGCAAACCCGAAGGCTTGAAACATGAGCTACAGTGACTGGAGCAAAGCCCTGCAAGAGGAAATCCTGCATAGTCCGGCCTACAGGCTGGCCTATGAGGACATAGACCTGCTGGCCGATGACGATCTGCGCCCCGTACGCCTGCAGCTGGAACTGCTGAAACCCGAACGCGCCCTGCATGAGCACGGGATCAATTCAACCGTGGTGGTCTTCGGCAGCGCCCGAACCCTGCCCTTGCAAGAGGCAAAACAGCGCCTTGAGCAGGCCGAGCAAGCCTGCCTTGCAGACCCCGACAATAAAGCGGCACAAAAGGCGCTGAACGTGGCACTCCGCCAACACCGGCAGGCCGGATATTACGAGCAGGCCCGCGAATTTGCCACGCTGGTTTCCAAACGGTTCCAGCAGGAAAAGCGGCGCGATTTCGTAGTGGTCACCGGCGGTGGTCCCGGCATCATGGAGGCGGCAAACCTGGGCGCCTACGAGGCCGAGGCACGATCGATCGGGCTGAACATCACCCTGCCGCGTGAACAAAAACCAAACCCGTTCATCACCCCCGAACTTGCGTTCCGGTTCCACTATTTCGCCATCCGAAAGATGCATTTCCTGATGCGGGCCAAGGCGCTTGTGGCCTTCCCCGGCGGCTTTGGCACCTTTGACGAATTGTTCGAGGCCCTGACCCTGATCCAGACCCGCAAGATGCAGCGCGTGCCAGTGGTGCTGTTCGGGGCGGAATTCTGGCAACGGGCGGTTGATTTCGACTTTCTGATTTCCGAAGGTGTGATCGCCCCCGAAGACCGCGATCTGTTCGCTTTCGTCGAAACCGCGGAACAGGCGGTTCAGGTTCTGCATGATTTCTATCAGGGGAAGCCACCAGAATGACACGCGCGCCCCGAACATCCGGCCCACAGACAACACGCCCCCAAGGAGTAACACCATGACCCGCAAATTTTCCGTCTTTCTGGTCCTCGCCGTGATTGCGGCGTTCATGGGCTATGCCGCCTGGAAGGTGCTGCTGGCCCCCAGTGATCTGCCCCCCGAAGGGTTCGCCCGCGGCAACGGCCGGATCGAGGCCGACCTGATCGACATATCCGCCCGCCTGCCCGGGCGGGTGAAAGAGATCAATGTACGCGAAGGCGATCTGGTCAAACCCGGCGATGTGCTGGCGATAATGGACACCGCCGAACTGGAAGCGCAGCGGATGCGCTCGCTGGCGGCTGTGGCAAGTGCCGAGGCCGCCGTGGCCGTGGCCGAAGCGGGGGTTTCCCAAGCCGAGGCCAAACTGGCCCTTGCCCGAAGCGAGGTGAAGCGGTCGGAAGAATTGAACCGCAAGGGTGTGGTTTCGCAAGAAGCGCTGGACATCAAACGCACCGAAGCCCAACTGTCCGAGGCCGGTCTGGCCGCAGCCAAGGCCGGTGTGGTGGCCCAGAAACGCGCTGTGGACGCCGAAAAGGCCGCGTTGCAACAGATCGAGACCCAGATTGCCGACAGCACACTTTATGCCCCCGCCGTTGGCCGTGTTCTGTACCGTCTGGCCCAGCCGGACGAAGTGGTGGGCAGCGGCGGCAAGGTGTTGACGCTGGTCAGTCTGGAAGATGTCTATATGGAATTCTTCCTGCCCGCGACGGCGGCTGCCCGCCTGCAAATCGGGGATGGTGCGCGCATTGTGGTCGATGTCATGCCGGATGTTTCGATTCCGGCCGTGGTGTCTTTTGTCGCCCCGCAGGCACAGTTCACCCCGAAACAGGTGGAAACACTGGCAGAACGCGAAAGCCTGATGTTCCGCATCCGTGTGCGCATCCCGCCCGAACTGGTGCAAAACCAGATCGAGCGCGTGAAAACCGGCGTACGCGGGGTGGCATGGGTGCGGCTGTCAGGCCCCGACGGGCTGCCCGACTGGCCCGAGGGGCTGACCCCGCCATTGATGGGCGAACTGCCTGATCCCGCAGGCGGAGGCACAGGCAATTGACCCAGCCCCCGAGCCGGACACAAGCTGCAGCGGAACTGACATCGGTCAGCCATGCCTATGGCAAGGTGATGGCGTTGCAGGACGTCACCCTGACCCTGCCTGCCGGCAAAATGGTAGGCCTGCTGGGGCCGGACGGGGTGGGGAAATCCACCCTGATGGGGCTGGTGGCCGGTGCCAAACGGCTGCAAAGCGGCGCGATTGAAACGCTGGGCGGGGATATGTCCAATGCCCGCCACCGCACACAGATCGGCCGCCGTCTGGCCTTTATGCCGCAAGGGTTGGGGCGCAACCTGTATCATGACCTCAGCCTGCTGGAGAACCTTGAGTTCTTTGGCAAACTGTTCGGTCTGGATACCGCCGAACGCAAATCCCGCATCACCCGCCTGACCCGCGCAACCGGCCTTTATCCGTTCCTTGACCGCCCCGCCGGCAAACTGTCGGGCGGGATGAAACAAAAGGTGGGCCTGTGTGCCGCCCTGATCCATGACCCCGATTTCCTGTTACTGGATGAACCCACCACGGGCGTTGACCCGCTGTCGCGCCGCCAGTTCTGGGATCTGATTGACAGCATCCGCGCGGACCGCCCGCAAATGAGCGTGCTGGTTTCCACCGCCTATATGGAAGAGGCCGCCCTGTTCGACCATCTGGTCGCCATGAACGATGGCCGCGTGCTGGCACAGGCCAGCCCTGCAGACCTGATGGCGCAAACCGGCACCGACACGGTCGAGGCCGCCTATGTGTCCCTGCTGACCGCGGATGAGCCACAAGACCAAGCCGCCAAACCCGCCATTGCCCCGCCCGCTGCCACCACCCTGCCAGCAGATGCAGAACCGGCCATCCGCGCGCGCAACCTGACGCGGCGTTTCGGCGATTTCACCGCCGTTGACAACGTCAGTTTCGACATCGCCAAAGGCGAGATTTTCGGCTTTCTCGGCTCAAACGGCTGCGGCAAAACCACCACGATGAAAATGCTGACCGGCCTGCTGCCCGCGTCAGATGGCGAGGCATGGATTTTCGGAAAACCCGTGGATGCGCAGGACATCAGCACCCGCAACCGCGTCGGCTTTATGTCGCAATCCTTTTCGCTGTATGGCGAATTGACGGTGCGCGAAAATCTGGTGCTGCACGCGCGTCTGTTCCATCTGGGCGCCGCAAAAACCAAACGGCGCATGGATGAACTGGTGCCGCGGTTCGGGCTGGGCCCCTATATGGACCAGCGCGCCTCGGAACTGCCGCTGGGCCTGCGCCAGCGCCTGTCGCTGGCCGTGGCGGTAATTCACGAACCTGAAATCCTGATTCTGGACGAACCCACATCCGGCGTGGACCCGCAAGCGCGCGATGCCTTTTGGGATCTGCTGCTGGAACTGGCGCGCCGTGACAGGGTGACGATTTTCATCTCGACCCACTTTATGGACGAAGGCATGCGCTGTGACCGCATTTCCCTGATGCATGCCGGTCAGGTTCTGGTCACGGACGAGCCGCACAAGCTGATCGAGAAACGCGGCGCGCAAAATCTGGAAGAGGCGTTCATCGCCTATATCAGCGATGTGCTGCCACCCGAAGACACCAGCGACGAAGGGCTGCTGAACAGCGCCGAAGATACAGATCGCAAGACCCGCGAGAGCGGCTTCAGCCTGCGCCGTCTGCTGGCCTATACCTCGCGCGAGGCGATGCAGGTGCGGCGTGATCCGGTGCGGCTGGCCTTTTCCTTTATCGGCAGTGCCATCCTGTTGCTGATCATGTCTTTCGGCATCTCGCAAGAGGTGCGCAGCATTCCCTATGCGGTCTATGATCTGGACCAAACCCCTGAAAGCCGCGCCTATCTGTCCGGTTTCGGCGATACGGGGTGGTTTGAAAAACACGCCCCGATCCTGAGTGCCGACGAGCTGGATGAACGTATGAAAAGCGGGGAACTGGCGCTGGCGCTGCAAATCCCGCCCGATTTCGGCCGCAGCCTGCGGCGCGGGGAAACCGCGCAGGTCGCGGCGCGGATCGACGGCACCGATACGCAGCGGGCCGGCACGGTGGAAAGCTATGTCAGCGGGGCGCACAACAGCGTATTGACCCAGGGGTTCGACGGCGCGTTGGCGCTGGATGTGATCGCGGTGCCGCGCAGTCCCGATGCCATACCGCCGGCACAACTGGTGCCGCGCTTCCGTTACAATCCGGCAATGGAGAGCCTGCCGGCCATCGGCCCCTCGATCCCGCCACTGTTGTTGCTGCTGTTTCCGGCCATCCTGATGGCTGTCAGCGTGGCGCGGGAAAAGGAAATCGGCACCATCACCAATTTCTATGTCACCCCCACCAGCCGGATTGAATTTCTGGTCGGCAAGCAACTGGTCTATATCGGTATCACCCTGCTGAATTTCGCCATCATGACGGCGCTGGTGGTCACGGTGCTGGGCGTGCCCCTGCGGGGGGATCCGCTGGCGCTGGTGTTCGGCGCGCTGCTTTATGCGGTGGCGGCCACGGGATACGGGCTGATCGTGTCCACACTGGCCAAAACACAGGTCACAGCGGTTTTCGCCGCCGCCATCCTGTCGGTCATGCCCACCTTGCAGTTTTCCGGCATGATCACCCCCGTTTCATCGCTCGAGGGGGCGGCACATGTCATGGGCATGATGTGGCCGACCACATGGTATATGGGCGTCAGCGTGGGCGTATTCACCAAGGGGCTGGGGCTGGCGGAACTGTCGGGCCACATCGCGCGGCTGGCGCTGTTCGGCCCCGTCCTGACCGGCATCGCGGTGCTGGCCCTGCGCAAACAGGAGAAATGATCATGCGGCGGCTGACAAATATTTTCTGGCTTTCGGGCAAGGAACTCAAAAGCGTGCTGGGGGATCCGGTGATGGTGATCCTGATCATGTGGTCCTTTGTGGTGGCGGTGCTGCTGGAAGCCAGCGGCGCGGGCGATACGGTCTATAACGCCGCCATTGCCATTCTGGACGAGGATAACTCAACCCTGACCCGCCATCTGGCCGGCGCCCTGGGGCCACCGTGGTTCCAGTTGCCGGTGATGATCACCCCCGATCAGGTGGCGCCGGAAATGGACGCCGGACGGATCATGTTCGTGCTGGGCTTTCCGCCGAATTTCGAAGCCGACGTGATCGCGGGCCTGTCCCCCGTGGTGCAGCTCGAAGTGGACGCCACCGCCGTATCGCAGGCCCAGCTGGGCACCGATTATATCGCCAACATCCTGCAAGCCGAAACCCGTGCCTTTCTGGCGGGTTCTCCGCTGGGGCCAGAGCCGCCGATCACGCTGGAGTTGCGGCAGGCCTTTAACCCCAACGCCAATCCGGTCTGGTTCAAATCGGTGTCCTCGCTTTTGAACCAGTTGTCTTTGCTGACCATCGCCCTGACCGGTGCCGCGATGTTGCGCGAACGGGAAATGGGCACGATCGAACACCTGATGGTGATGCCCCTGACCCCGATTGAAATTGCCCTGTCCAAGGTGACGGCCAATATCGTGGTGGTGCTGGTGGCCTTTACCCTGTCGCTGATGTTCGTGGTGCAGGGGCTGCTGGCCGTGCCGGTGGTCGGTTCGATCCCGCTGTTACTGCTGGGCACGGCGACTTATCTGGCGGCGGCGGCGGCGATCGGCATGCTGATGGGCACATTGGCCCGCAGCATGGCGCAATTCGCGCTGCTGGTGATCATGGTGATCATCCCGATCATCATGCTGTCCGGCGGCATGGGCGCG
>Ga0256839_1004178_pt1 | contig 14287 bp, 13 predicted proteins | sample 354166metaG_FD_185968 | JGI IMG/M metagenome (GOLD analysis project Ga0256839, IMG submission 185968) | Hydrothermal vent microbial communities from Mid Atlantic Ridge, Atlantic Ocean - 354-166 | ecosystem: Environmental > Aquatic > Marine > Hydrothermal vents | place: Atlantic Ocean: Mid... | reverse complement strand
GACGATGCACTTCACGGTGGCCGTCAACAGCTTGGCCTGGATGAAGCGCTTGCGGGTGTCCCCGGTGTTTTCGCGGTTAATCGTTATAATTTCGCACAAGACTTGCGTTTGTCCATTCGTGGCTTTGGTGCCCGCGCTAATTTTGGTATTCGTGGTGTGCGTATTTTAATCGATGGTATTCCGGCAACCACACCGGATGGTCAATCAAGTATTGATGATATCGATCTCGATATGTTGCAGCGCATCGAGATTATCCGTGGCCCTGCGGGTGCTCTGTATGGCCCTTCCGCAGGCGGGGTATTGAGTATGGAAACCCGGCGTGGCACAGCTGGTCCGTACATCGAAGGCGGTATAAAAAGCGCTGCTTATGGTATGCGTGACGTTAGTCTGAAAGGCAGTAACACACACGGCAATGTTGCTTATGCAGTGAATGTTTCACAACTGGACATCGAGGGTTATCGAGCACAATCCGCTGCCGATAGAACGCTGTTCAATGGTCGCTTTGATTATGTCGGGAATGACAGGGAGTTGACGGCGACACTTGCCTTGCTTGATGCGCCATTGGCACAGGATGCGGGCGGGCTCACTGCTGAACAGGTGCGTGCAGACCCGCGTCAGGCCGCGCCACTCAGTTTGCGTTTTGATACTGGAGAGTCAGTGCGGCAGCAGCGGTTCGGTTTGCAGAGCCGTCAGTCTCTTGCTGATGGTGCTGAATTACGTTTGCGTGGTTACGTTGTGCAACGTGATTTTGCTAACCGTTTACCGTTCAACAGGATTGAGCTTGATCGTTGGTTTGGCGGTGCGGGGGTGGAATACCAGCGTGAAACGCGCTGGCAAGGGAGCGCCGGGCGGTTATTATTAGGGCTGGATCTCGACTATCAGGACGATGATCGCCGTCGCCGTGCGAATGTGGATGGCATTGCGGGAAATATCCGTTTTGATCAGCGTGAACGTGTTATCAATAATGGTATTTTTGTTGTCCACGAACAGTCACTGACACCGCAACTGCGTCTGGATATCGGTTTGCGGTATGATCGCCTGCGCATTGAGGCCGATGACCGTTTTTTGAGTGATGGCGATGACTCGGACGCGATAACCTTTGCGCACTGGAGTCCGAGTGTTGCATTACTCGGAGAACCCGGTGCAGCAACCCGGCTTTATGCACGTATTGCGACGGGTTTTGAAACACCGACAACCACTGAGCTTGCACGCGCTGATGGCAGCGGTGGTTTCAATACGGGGTTAAAACCCGCAACGTCGGTGAATTATGAATTGGGTGTTCGTACCATGTTTGCAGAAAATGTGCGTATAGAGGCTGCATTATTTCAGATTAATGTGGATGATCAGTTGGTGCCTTTTGAAATCGCCACTTCACCGGGTCGCTTCGCTTTTGAAAATGCAGGCCGTTCCCGTAATCGTGGTTTGGAAACAGCATTATTTCTGGGTAAATATACAGGCTGGGGGCTGAAGCTTGCGTATACTTATTCGGATTTTCGGTTCATTGAGTTTACTGACAAAGACAGCCAGGCACTGGATGGTAATAATTTGCCCGGCATACCTGCGCATCTGGCCAATCTGGAATTACGTTATCGCTATTCCTCGCGCACTTCTGTGGTTTTTGAGACCCGTTACGTGGGTCGTTATTATGCGGATAATCTCAATAACACCGAGGTTGCTTCATCCATCAACAGCGGTTTGCGTCTGAGCCACCACTATCCTGTTGGCAGCTGGCAGTTTAATGTCTCTGGAGGCATCAATAATCTGTTCGATGAGCGCTATTATGCTAATGTGCGCTTGAATGCTTTTGGTGGGCGCTACTTTGAACCGGCACCAGGCCGCCATGGGTATGTGGCTTTCAAGGCAGGGCATGATTTTTGATCGCGGCGGGGTTGTTTATTCCCGCTGAAAACTCCGGTTTTTCAGATGGCCGTACCGGGCCGGGATTCCAGTACAAGCTATTCTGGGCTATTCTTCGCGCTGCGTATCAAAAAGACATATTTCGCGGATACCTCACGGTTGAGCGATGGGAGTTTGCACGTAATTATTGTGGAAATGACAAAACAGACAATGAATGACGGGCCACCTTTGGTTTTGGGGGCGCGGAAACCCAAAGGCCACAATGTGAATCCAGCCGAAAAAAAACTGTTATCCGTCTTTAAAAAGCTGGCAGTGATCGAGCAGGAAAACCTGCAAGCCTACAGCGAATTTCTGCTTGCTCGACACCGTATAACATTACCGCAGCCTGTTCCTGAGCCGCAGCACATTCCGCGCGGTGAAAACGAAAGTGTGGTTGCTGCGATTAAACGTTTATCTAAAAGCTACTTCATGTTAGATAAGCCGCAACTGCTCAATGAATCATCGGTATTGATGACGCAGCACGTCATGCAGGGCAGGGCGGTGGATGAGGTTATTGATGAACTGGAAACCCTGTTTGCCCGTTTTTATCAGGAGCTGCTTGATGAGCAGGCCGCATTGCGTGAATCTTTGACACAAGAAAACCCATGAATATCTTCCGCGAATGGTTTCAGCGAAATTTCTCTGATCCCCAGACAATTATTCTGGCATTACTGTTGGCGGGCGGGTTTTTTGTGGTGATCTACTGGGGCAGCATGTTGGCCCCGTTACTGGCCAGTGTGGTGATCGCTTACTTGCTGGAAGCTGTGGTAGCGATGTTGGAGCGAAAAGGGCTGCGTCGCATATTTTCGGTACTGATTGTTTTTTGTGTTTTTATTATTGTTTTGATGTTTTTAATGCTTTGGCTGATCCCGATATTGTCCACCCAAATCACACAATTGGTACAGGAGTTACCACGGCAAATTGATTTTGGGCAACAAATGCTGATGCGTTTACCTGAGCGTTATCCACAGATCGTCTCGGAGCAACAGGTCAACGAAATCATGAACACCATTCGTGGTGAGCTGGCCGGTTTTGGCCAAAATGTGTTGACGCTTTCCCTGTCATTTATTCCGGGGCTTATTGCTTTGGTAATTTATTTGATTCTGGTGCCGCTGCTGGTGTTTTTCTTTTTGAAAGACAAGCAGCTTATTCTTGGCTGGCTTGCTGCCTATTTGCCAAAGCAGCGTGAATTGGCTGTCACAGTATGGGCAGAAATGGATCAGCAGATTGGCAATTATGTGCGTGGTAAATTTACCGAAATTCTCATTATTGGCGGTACTTCGTATATTGTGTTTATGTTAATGGGACTGAATTACGCGGCACTATTGGGTGCCCTGGTGGGATTGTCGGTCATCATTCCCTATATTGGTGCTGTGGTCGTGACTATTCCCGTGGCAATGATCGCCTTTTTTCAATGGGGATGGGGGCCGGAGTTTGCTTATTTGATGTTAGCCTATGGCATTATTCAGGCGCTGGATGGCAATGTGGTCGTGCCATTATTGTTTTCTGAGGCGGTGAACCTGCACCCTGTCGCGATTATTGTTGCTGTGCTGGTGTTTGGTGGTTTGTGGGGGTTTTGGGGTGTATTTTTTGCAATCCCACTGGCGACCCTGGTAAAGGCTGTGCTCAATGCCTGGCCGGTGAAAGTTTTGGGTGACGAAAGTTAATCATTGCTATATCAGCGTGCAGGTTGGGGTGAATGTTTTTTATGGACTCCAACATGCCGGAGTATGAATCGCCACAATATTCGTATTTTATGGTCATTGTCACGTTGGGGTTCGTGCCTCACCCCAACCTACGAATTAGTTTCTATTTTTTTATGCAATCATTTCACTGGTTGATCTTCCATGGCGCTGGCTGGAAAATATACACAGTTTCCCTCATTGAAAAAAGGTTTTGTGCTTCCTACACTTGCTTCGATCATGATAGTCCACGATAGTTATCGTAAACCACATAATAAAGGATATAAATATGTCTAACAATAAAAGTTTGATCTCACTGGTTTTTGCCGGGATGTTGACGAGTTTGCCAATGCTAGTGTTTGCTGAGACTGTATTCGAAGAAGTTCGTGTGGTGTATGACAGTGGAGAACAGCAAGATGCCATTTCTTCAGCTGCTGTGGATGTGTATGGAAATATGTATATCACGGGGAAACATATAAACATACTGGGTGGATATTACACGGCAAAATACGATAGCTATGGTCGCGAGGAATGGCGGCGTGTTCATTCTCCAGGAGGTGGGCCAGGGGTAAGTAAAATGGCTATTGACAAAAATGGAAATACTTATGTGGCTTTAGGTAGTCATCTTGGGAAAGTTTTAAAGTACGATGCTGATGGTAATGAAAATATCTTGGCGAACCCCGGAATAGTAGGGTTTGGGTGTTGTAGTGGAAAAGTTGGGTTAATGCTTGATAGAAATGAAAACAATCTGTATTCATGGGCTGCGCATACGATACAAAAAATAAACCTGGGTAATGGTAATACAGAGTGGATACAAAAATTGCACGCTGCAAATTACTTGATACGCGACGTTGCTGAGGATGATGCTGGTAATATTTATGTGGTTGGGCATTCTCTGAATTCTATAACAGATATTGTTATCAAAAAATTTGATAGTTCGGGAAATGTTGTTTGGAGTCAGTTTTGGGCTGAAGAGGGAGTGCAAAATGAAAGTGTCTATGGCTTGGAGCTAGATTCCAATAATAACGTTTATATTCTTGCGCAGGTTCTTAGTTATGAAGCATCTTGTTTATATTGCATAGCGACATCAGTTGTAAACTTTAGTGAAGATGGTTATTTTATAAATAGTGTCGTTATGAATGGTATAAATGAACATGTGGCGGGTGCTATTAAGATGGAAGATGATAAGCTGTATGTCGTTATGCGCGAACGATCAAGTCATACGATGATAACGCAAAAACGAAACCTGGATCTGTCGTTAGTTTGGAGCGTAGCGCATCCCATTGGAAATCGGGTGCCTAATAACCTGGATGTTGATGGGATCGGTAATGTTGTTGTCGGTTTTCAAGGAAACAACAGCAAGATGAACACAGTTAAATTTGATGAGAATGGTACCGAACTCTGGACAATAGAAGGAGAGGGTTCCAATCCAGTATTCGTAAAATTTGGGGCGACAAGTGATGTTTATGCGGCTGGTTCATCAGCTCTTGATGCATTTATGTATCGTTATGATGCAACTCCATTAATTTGCCAATAAGTTGGTTTCTTTCAGGGAGTAAAAGTTTTTTGTAAGTCTCATGTAAAACCCTCTGAATGATTTTCAGGGGGTTTTTATTAAAGCCTGCTTGCAATACAGTGTGTTTACAACGCCTTCACCGCAGCCAGCACTTCATCCACATGACCGGCTACTTTCACTTTTCGCCATTCCTGACAGAGTACGCCTTTTTCATCGAGTAAAAATGTGCTGCGTTCAATGCCCATGACTTTTTTGCCGTACATGTTCTTTTCTTTGATGACATCAAACAGTGTGCATAATATTTCTTCTTCGTCGGATAACAGGTCAAAAGGAAACTCCTGTTTGGCTTTGAATTTTTCATGTGATTTGATGCTGTCACGCGATACGCCCAGCACTACGGTGTTGGCACGTTTAAATTTGCTGTAGTTGTCACGGAAGTTTTGGCCTTCGGTGGTGCAGCCTGGGGTGCTGTCTCTGGGGTAAAAATAAATCACCAGTTTTTTGCCGTTGAAGTCGGCCAGTTTGAGAGTTTGCTCGCCGGTGGCGGGTAGCTCGAAATTGGGAACCTTTTTATCAATGCTGACGCTGTTCATGTTTTTCCTTTTTTATCTTTAAGTAAATCTTGCGATATTTAGAGTTAATCTCAGGGATGTTATTTCCCTTTTTCAGGGTTTCATGGGTTCCATGGTGGCATCCATGTTTTGGGTTTCACAAAAATCCAGGAATTCATCACGCAATCCGGCAATGTGCATACTGGCGGGAATATTAGCGGTGAGATGTAGGGCAAACATGGGTGTGCCAGTGTGGGCAGCGGCGTATTGTGTGGTATTGAGTTCGTGAATGTTGATGTTGCGGCTGGAGAAAAAGCGCGCGAGTTCATGCACTATGCCGGGCTGGTCAATGGAGATGACCTCGATACTGTAAGGCATGAGATCCGTTACAGGTTTACTAGGTTCGGTGCGTTTGCAGATGATTGCAAGGCCGCAGGATTCGCTGGCCGCATTGACGGTATCTTCCAGTTTGGCCAGTTGGTTCCATTTGCCGGAGACCATGAGCATTATCGCGAATTCACCACCCAGTACGCTCATGCGGCTGTCGATGACGTTGCAGTTACATTCCACAACGGTTTCCGTGAGTTTGTCGATGATGCCTGGTTTGTCTTCGCCGAGAGCGGTAATGACCAAAAAACTTTCCATAATACGATCTCTTGTCGGGTTGCTAGGGGGTGTTAACCACGTTTGCGCAGGCCAGTTTATCACTATTGGTCAGTTTCGTCGGCTTATGCCTGCTAAAACCAGTGCCGAATGTGCTGACTAACGATGGCACAGATGTTGTCATCATCAGAGCAGGTCAGTACCATTGCGTCTTTGTCTTTCAGGTCTGTTTGTAACGACCTGCTGTAACTGATTGTAGCGGATGGATTGCAACGGAGAGAATTCCCATGTTTCACGGCAGTATGGTGGCCCTGGTCACGCCCATGAAGGCTGACGGTGCGGTTGATAACGAGACTCTTGATGGTCTGGTAGATTTTCATGTTGAAAATGGTACTGATGCCATTGTGGCTGTAGGCACTACGGGAGAGTCGTCAACGCTGAATGAGCACGAACATTGTGCTGTTATTCGTCGTGTGGTGACGCACGCTGCCGGACGCATTCCGGTTATTGCGGGCACGGGTGCCAATTCGACCCGCGAGGCTATTGATCTTACCCGTTGTGCCATGGAAGCGGGTGTTGATGCCTGTTTGTTGGTCACACCTTATTACAACAAGCCCACACAGGAGGGGTTGTATCTGCATTATCGCGCGGTGGCAGAAGCCGTGTCGGTTCCACAGATTTTGTACAATGTGCCGGGCCGTACCGCAGTGGATATGCTGCCGGAAACGGTGGAACGCTTGGCGGACATCAGCAATATTGTCGGTATTAAAGAGGCGACAGGCGAGCTTGCCCGAGGGCAGGAAATTCTTGAGCGTTGTGGTGACCGGCTGAATCTTTACAGTGGTGATGATGCGACGGCCATGGAGCTGATTCTCATGGGGGCTAAAGGTGATATTTCTGTAACAGCCAATGTGGCCCCCGGAGCTATGCAGAAAATGTGTGCGGCAGCCCTGCGTGGTGACCGCGCTGAGGCTGAGCGCCTCAATCAACAGCTGATGCCTCTGCATGAAAACCTGTTTTTGGAAGCTAACCCGATTCCGGTTAAGTGGGCGTTGCAGGAAATGAAGCTGATCTCTGAGGGTATTCGCCTGCCACTGACGCCGTTGGCTGCGGCTTGTCATGCACCATTACGTGCAGCCATGCAGCAGGCCGGTGTGTTGTAAAACGACAAATCACATTTATTGTTCAAATATCGTGCAGTATCTGTCCCATGCGAATTGCCCAACATCAGGAGAACGCAGTGCCAATGCCGTTTGTTTTTCATAAGAGAGTTTTCCTCCCGGTTTTGCGCGGGCTGTTTTTACCAGTGATTATTGCTTCGCTGACTGCTTGTAGCTGGTTTGCGGGAGGCGATGGACAGGCTGGTGATGCCCGTTTGCTGGTACCGTTGGAAGTGCCGCCGGATTTGGTGACGCCCAAAGCTGATCCACGATTGGTACGGCCAGTATTACCTAGCGTGGACAGTTCCGCTGCCGGGGCCGCAGCAGCGCAGGTGGTTGATTGTCAATGTAATGAGCCGCCGCGTATTGGCGAACAGGTATTACCCGCAGGCAAAGGTGTGCAGCGTATGCGCGAAGGCCAGCGCCGTTGGTTGGTGGCGGAGGCCGAGCCTGAACAGGTCTGGCCGCTGGTGCGTAACTTTCTCGATATGCGTGGTTACCGTGTGCAGCGTGACGAACCTGCCATTGGTTTGCTGGAAACTGATTGGAAACCACGATACATTGATAAAGATGCTGCTGAAAATGTGATCAGTGACAGTCAGTTTAACTGGCGGGAAAGCCTGCGTATTCGTATTGAGCCTGCTAAACAGCCGGGCTACACAGATATTTTTTTGACACAGCGTAATAGTCAGCGAGTGCCGGGAGAGGATGAGCAGGAGAGCCGTTGGGAATTACGTTCGGCTGACGAAGATCGCGCAGTGGAAATGCTGAATCGTCTGGCAGGTTATCTCGCTGCTGAAGACGTGAGCGATGCAGTACCATTGGAGCCGTTGAAAGCACGCATTGGTGTGAACAGCGAGCAGAACACGGTTATTATTGTCGAGGCTGAATTTGACTTGGTTTGGCGTCGCACGGCCCTGGCCCTGGATGCGCTGGGTTTCACCATCGAGGATCACGACCGTGCCAGCCGCATTTTCCATGTTTACAATGAGTTATCTTCGGGCTTGACAGAAGAAGAGCTGAAATTTGGCAAAAAGAAAAGCGCCACAGTGCGTGAAGAATACCGGGTTCATGTACAGGAGGTAGGTGAGGTTACTCACATTAGTGTACTTAATGAGGCGGGTGATGTGGATGAATCCCAAGTAACACGGCATCTGTTGGTACAGTTGCTGGGCCAGTTGGAATGAGAAAATGGCCAAACCTGATCAGTGGTTCTTGAATGCGCTTTGCCTCATTGGGTAGTGGTAGTCGTGGTAATGCGATGCTGATTGAACAGGGTAATACTTGCGTGCTGGTGGACTGTGGGTTTTCCGTAAAAGAAACCGAGGCGCGACTGGCAAAATTGGGCAGTTCTGCGGAAGGGATCAATGCGGTACTGGTGACCCACGAACACGGCGACCACATCAATGGCGTAGGCGCGCTGGCACGAAAATATGATATTCCAGTATGGGCCACAGATGGGACTTTTGCGGCAGACCGGTTAGGCGCACGGATCGAAAAAAGGCGTATTTGCAGCCATACCACATTTGCCATTGGTGATATCGAAGTGCAACCGTTTCCCGTGCCGCATGATGCGCGCGAACCCAGCCAGTTTGTGTTTGGCAATGGAGACAAACGCCTTGGTTTACTGACAGACGTGGGTAGCCGGACACCCCATCTGGAAACACAATTGTCGGCCTGTGATGCGTTGATATTGGAATGTAATCATGATGTCACATTGCTGGCGAACGGTGAATACCCCCCGTCGCTTAAGCGACGGGTAGGCGGGGATCACGGACATTTAAGCAACGTGCAGGCTGCTGATATTTTGCAGCGGATTGATACCTCAAAACTGACGCAACTGGTGGCGGCGCATTTGAGTGAAAAACATAATACACCTGCCTTGGCTCAGGCTGCCTTGGCTGATGCTATGGGTTGCTCCGCCGATTGGGTGAACATTGCGGATCAGCAGACTGGCTTCGCATGGCGTGATGTGTAACCTAAATTAATTCTAAACCCGGCTGGCTTCCAGGCTGAAATACTCAATAACAGATTTTTTATGAAGCTTGAAGAAAAGGGTAAAAAAAATGGAAAAACGTAAAGAACTTTACGCGGGTAAAGCCAAGTCCGTCTATTACACCGATGACGAAAATAAATTGATCCTGCATTACCGCAACGATACCTCGGCTTTTGATGGTGAAAAAATCGAAAAGCTGGATCGTAAAGGTGAAGTCAATAATAAATTCAGTGCCTTCATCATGGGAAAACTGGAAGCAGCGGGTGTACCCACCCACCATGAAGGCCTGATCTCTGCAGAAGAATCCGTCGTTAAAAAACTCGATATGTTTCCCATTGAATGCGTGGTGCGCAATATTGCTGCTGGTAGCATTTGCAAACGCCTGGGTGTGGAAGAGGGCATCAACTTGACCCCGCCCACCTTTGAATTTTTTCTCAAAGATGATGAACTGCACGATCCGATGATCAACGAATATCATATTCGTGCTTTTGGTTGGGCGAATGAAGAAGCTGTGGAAAAAATGAAAGAGCTGACCTTCAAAGTCAACGGAGTACTCACTCAATTGTTTGCCGATGCAGGCTTGTTGCTGGTGGACTACAAACTGGAATTCGGTCGCTTTCAGGATAAAATTTATCTGGGTGACGAATTTACCCCCGATGGCTGTCGTTTATGGGATGTCGAAACGCGCAAAAAACTGGATAAAGATCGCTTCCGTGAAGGATTGGGCGGCGTGGTTGAGGCCTATGAAGAAGTCGCCCGTCGATTGGGCGTTGATTTATCGTAAAAACGTTATCTATTTATAGAGCCAGGAGGGACTTCTGTCCTTTTTGGCTCTTTAGTCTGCCCACAATAACACTCCCCTCGTCACTTCCCTCTAAAGTTTGCTTTTTTCCTTGCCGATGAATCGGTAACTGAGGCTCGTGCCTCGCCACAGTTGCGCATGTGCAGCCATGACACCAGGGGAAGAAAGTGGATTTTTTCAAAAATGTATCAATCAAAGTAAAAGTGTTGACCGGTTTCGGTTTGATGTTACTGATTCTTACGGTGATTTCGATGAATGCTCTGATGAGCCTGTCTACTCTGCAAAATGATATAGCAGGTATAGCTGATAATATTCAGCCTGAAGCGCTCAGCGGACTGCTTAGCCAAATAGACAGTGCCAGAACATTACTTGGCTCTCTGCTGGTGGTTGGTTTGATACTGGGAGTGATTATCGCCTGGAGTCTGTCGAAGATGATACTTGTCCCCTTGCAGACGGCCCTGGACGTATTGACGGACATTGTGAGTGGTGAAGGTGACCTGACTCGTCGGCTGGATGATTCCGGCAAGGACGAAATTGGCAAATTGTCCAATGGCTTCAACCTGTTTGCGACCATGGTACACGACATCATCAAAGAAATTATGGGGCACACAGAACGACTAACTCAATCAGTAGACCGTCTCACCGCCGTGACCGAAGAAACCAGCCGGGGAGCTGATCGTCAGCAGCACCAGACCGATGACGTGGTTGCCGCAGTGAATGAGCTGGCCGCAACCGGTCAGGAAGTCGTGCGTAATACCGCAGAAGCGGCTGAAGCCGCACAAAATGCCGAAAATGCCTCCGGTGAAGGACGCACTGTCGTGGGTAAAACCATCGACGCCATTGACAGCCTGGCCGGGGAAGTGGAACGTGCCGGTGATGTTATTAACCGCCTGGAAGCCGACAGCGAAGCCATCGGCGGTGTGCTGGACGTCATTCGAGGCATTGCCGAACAAACCAATCTGCTGGCACTGAACGCAGCCATTGAAGCTGCGCGCGCGGGTGAACAAGGGCGGGGTTTTGCCGTGGTGGCCGACGAAGTGCGTACCCTGGCCTCCCGTACCCAGGAATCCACCTCGGAAATTCAGACCATGATCGAACGCCTGCAAGCGGGTGCGCAGGAAGCCGTGAAAGTTATGGATAAAAGTAAAAAAGACGCAGATGCCACCGTGGAACAGGCTGTACAGGCAGGTGCCTCGCTACAGGCGATATCCGAAGCCGTCACGGTTATTAACCAGATGAATGTACAAATCGCCACAGCGGCTGAAGAACAAAATATGGTAGCGGAAAACATCAATCACTCGGTGGTTAACATCAGCGACATCACCGAACAGACCGCTGCCGGTGCGCAGCAAACAGCTTCGGCCAGTAATGAACTCAATGAACTGGCAGGACATTTGTCGGGGATTGTCAGACAATTTAAGGTTTGAGAAAGCGCCGGGAATTGAATGGAGATATTTGTTATGTGATTTCAAGCTCAATATTACGTTTTTTCATTACTTTATGCGCCTTTTTTTCGTCTTTTTTTCTTGCTTTGTCTTTTACCATTTGCTCAATAGACTTTACATTATCCGGAGTGGTTTTTTTAAAATGCTTGAAGTAAATATCCTCAATAAATTCACCTAAGGGTAATTTCCATGGCTGTTGCATTGAAGGTTGGTGGCTATCTAATTTTTTTGGATTTAAACCGAGCTCTCTCGCCATTTGTATTTGAGCGTGAGACAAGTGAAGCTTCTTTCTTGCATCTATCCATGGCTGCATTTTACTAGGAATAAATTTTTTCTTTGACACTATCTATTCTCTTTTACTTTTTTTTGAATAAATATAATTGCATCTCCATAATCCATATCATAAATATCCATGGCATCGTTTTCAGAGAACACAATATCGAACGCTTTCTCGATGTCGTAAATTTGATCGCATTCAACTATTTCATCAGGTGGATTAGAGGTAGACCACATGCAACAAATTTGATTTGTATCCGAATGACTATAACGTTTTACATGTTTTTTATATATATCGTAAAACATTTCTTCGATATTTGGTTGATCTTCATTCATATTAATCTACCATCTTCATCTAATTTTTTTGACTCATAATATGCTTGCCATGGCACATGGATTCGTTTTTCATATGACGACGCTTTTGACTGTCCGAGTGTATTTTTCTTGTTGAACGAAGCCGCTACGCGGCAGAAACCCAAACCCCACAACCTATAAATTAAAAGATAATTCCTCCTGTGCCCACTTTCGGGTACGTTAACGGAGGAATTACCTTATGAACAAAGCACAGAAGAAACGCTACGATTCACTGTACCAAAAACATCTTAGCGCACTCAAACGACAAGGTAAAAGTAAAGCAACGATTGATGGCTATTCCAGGGCGGTACGGCGGATTACCAGCCATTTTGACCGTTGTCCTGATCGACTTTCAGTCAATGACCTCAAAGACTACTTTGCCAGCCTGATTGAAACCCATTCCTGGAGCACCGTTAAGCTGGACCGCTGTGGCTTGCAATTCTTTTACAAGCATGTTTTAGGAAAAAAGTGGCTCTGGGTCGATATTGTCAAACCACCGATCGTACGTACTTTACCGGATATTCTCACCCCGGATGAGCTTTCGTTAATCATTAACTCTACCCGAGAGGCACGATATCAAACTTATATTTTGGTGACGTACAGTATGGGGCTGAGGTTGGGTGAAGCATTAAACCTCAAAATTGGTGATATCGATGCTAAACGGGCATGCGTGCATGTTCGCAAAGGGACCAAAAGTAGGCGCTTTAGGCGAAGGGTTAAAGGATCGCTTTGTTGCACTGCCTGACATTGCTTTACAAGCATTACGCCATTATTGGTATTCTCATCGAAATCCCACTTTCTTGTTCCCATTAGGAAAAAATACGGAAGAGCGCCATACAGCCAAAAAGCCTATGGATAGAGGTGGGTTACAAAAGTCCTTTCAGGCAATCATTCAAGATTGTCATATTCATAAACGAATCACTATCCATAACCTACGCCACTGCTGTGGCACTCATTTGGTTGAAGTTGGGTTAAACCTGCGGGCCATTCAAGAATTGCTCGGCCATGAATCACCAAAAACGACGGTGCTTTACACGCAGTTGACCAAACCGGTAGAACAAAGCACAACAGAGCTCATAAATACCATGATGGGGCGATTGTCGATTTCCTTGATCAAGGAGAAATGATCATGGATTTGACCCGCATTATTCACCGCTATCAAAGCAGGTTTGAACAACAATATGGGGCAACTAAAACGCATCAGATTCATCGTGCCATTGGCGCGGTGCTGGATTGCCGTTCTGAGCGTTATGGGAAAATGCTGCTTCATTGCTCGCCTTGTAACAAGCAGCAATCTTACTTCCATGCTTGTGGCCATCGTAGCTGCCACCGCTGCCAACATCACGACACGGTTCGATGGCTAGAAAGACAAACGCAAAAACTATTACCTGTTGACTATTTTATGGTGACCTTCACATTACCGCATCAACTTCGATCGTTGGTTTGGCATCACCAAAAGTCACTCTACTCGGTACTGTTTGAGTGTGCTGTATCAACACTTAAGCAGTTTGGGGTTAATGATGAAAAGCTTGGGTCAGAAGTCGCAATGACGGCGGTATTGCATACTCATAGCCGCCGATTGGAGTATCACCCGCATGTGCATATTATCGTACCTGGTGGATGTTTCAATCAAAAACGTCAGCAATGGCATACGCTCAAAGGTCAGTATCTCTTTAATGAATTCAATCTCGCCACGGTCTTTCGTGCCAAGTTTTTAGAAGCATTGCGCCAGTCAAAATTGACATTGCCGGACGCTGTGCCCAAAAAATGGGTGGTTGATTGTCAGCATGTCGGGCACGGCTTACCGGCCATCAAATACCTTTCCCGATATTTGTACCGTGGTGTCATTTCCGAGAAGAATATTATTTCGGATGATGGCACAAACGTCACGTTTCGTTATCGTGAAAGTCAATCGGGAGATTGGAAGACACGTTGCGTCAAAGGTGAGTATTTTATCTGGCTGGTTTTTCAGCATGTGTTACCAAAAGGTTTTCGGCGTGTCAGGG
>Ga0256839_1004177_pt1 | contig 14291 bp, 11 predicted proteins | sample 354166metaG_FD_185968 | JGI IMG/M metagenome (GOLD analysis project Ga0256839, IMG submission 185968) | Hydrothermal vent microbial communities from Mid Atlantic Ridge, Atlantic Ocean - 354-166 | ecosystem: Environmental > Aquatic > Marine > Hydrothermal vents | place: Atlantic Ocean: Mid... | reverse complement strand
TTTTATCCCACGCTGTAAAACTCGTTGCATGATAACAAAAACCCACCAAAAGGGCGACGCCCCTTCCGAGGCGCTCTATTCCGACTGCGAGCGCTATCGCTACGCCCTCACCCGCATTTGGCAGCCTCAAGGCCGCAAGGTTCTGTTCCTGATGCTCAACCCGTCCACCGCCACCGAAGTGCAAAACGACCCCACGGTGGAGCGTTGCGAGCGCCGCGCCCGCACCCTTGGCTTCGGGGCCTTTCGCGTGTGCAATATTTTCGCCTATCGCGCCACTGACCCACGAGACATGCGCGCCGCAAAAGACCCCGTTGGCCCCGCCAATGACGCTGCCATTCTGCAAGCCATTGATTGGGCCGACGAGGTGGTGGCCGGCTGGGGCAACCACGGTGACCATCTGGCGCGTGGCGCGGCGGTGGAGGCCCTGCTCAAGGCCCAACCCAAAGCGCCCAAGCACCTTGGCCTGACCAAATCCGGCCACCCCAAACACCCGCTTTATATCGCATACGCAACCCAGCCGGAGGCTTGGTGGTGACCCGTAAAATAGCTATAATCACTGGAGGAAGCCGTGGGATCGGTGCCGCCACCGCCATTCTAGCCGCCAAAGCGGGTTATGATATTTGCATCAGCTATATCGCCAATGAGGTCGCTGCAAGCGCGGTGCTTAAAGTCTGCGAATCCCACGGGGCGCGGGCGATAAAAGTGCAGGGGGATGTCGCCAATGAGGGGGATGTAACGGCGCTGTTCAAAGCCTGTGACGCTGCCCTCGGCCCTGTTGATCTGCTTGTAAACAACGCCGGTATCGTTGGCGAAACCTCTCGGGTTGATGCGTTGCCATCTTCCTCGTTAGAGCGGATTTACAGGGTTAACGTATTTGGTTCTTTTTATTGCGCTCAACAAGCTGTGCGCCGCATGTCCACCGCACAAGGCGGCCAAGGCGGCAGCATAGTCAACCTCTCCTCCATCGCTGCCACCATCGGCAGCGCCGGAGAATATGTGCATTATGCCGCCACCAAAGGCGCGATAGACAGTTTCACTATCGGGCTGGCCCGCGAGGTGGGCCGCGAGGGCATTCGGGTAAACGCCGTGCAGGCCGGCACGGCCGATACCGATGTGCATACGATAGGGGGCGGCAACCCTGACCGCCCCGCCATGGTCGCCGCCACATCAGCGCTGGGCCGCGTGGCGACAGCCAATGAAATTGCCGAAGCCATCCTGTGGCTCGGGTCAGATAAAGCCAGCTACGCCACCGGCACTGTGCTGCGGATCGGGGGTGGCTTATAGAAGGGCCGGAAACGGTCAGGTAAACTCAAGACCGCCCACAATCGCCATGCGGCCAGAAAATTCATGCGTCACCGAAAACACGCCAGTCGTTACCGCTAGCGCCGCCTCCTGAATAAAATATTCCATAGACAACGTATTATGTTCCCCTTATTCCGGTAGCATAAAAATGGAGGTAAAATGAGCCTTATTATAGGGGTAGATGGTGGCGGGTCCGGTTGCCGCGTGGCAGTGGCCAAAAGGCCAGGGCATGTGCTTGCGCGCGCTGAAGGGGGCGCTGCAAATATTGCTACCGACCTTAAGGCCGCGCGGGCCAATATCCTGGCCGCTATTGCTCGGGCTTTTGACAAGGCGAGCATACCTGAGGCAGAAATGGCGACGGCGTCTGCTGTTCTTGGCCTAGCGGGTGCCAATCTTGGAGAGTCCCGCGCCCAGCTTCTTGCCACGCTCCCCTTTGCCAATACCGATATAATCTCTGATGCCGAATCCACCCTTATAGGGGCGATTGGCGAGGCAGACGGTATCATTGGCGCTCTTGGCACAGGGTCGGTCTATGCTCACCGTGCGTCCGGCGTTTTTACCCAAATTGGCGGCTGGGGATTTGAGCTAGGCGATGACGGCTCCGGTGCGCGACTAGGGAGAGATATACTGCACAGGGCCATTTTGGCCTTTGATAATATTGTGCCTCATTCCCCGCTGACAATTGACATTATAGCGGATTACCAAGGCTCTCCTCGCAATCTCGTCGATCAAGTGCATCACTTTATCCCTAAAGACTTTGGCCGGCTTGCCCCCCGTATTGTAGCCGCTGCCGCAGATGGAGATTCCAACGCTGAAGCGGTCATGGCACAGCACACCGAAATAATCCGAAGAAGCCTCGATGCGGTTGGCTTTGAGCCATCAAAGGCATTTTGTTTGCTTGGGGGGCTAGGGCCTGTGTTTCTTGCACGGCTTCCAAAGCGCTACCAAGACGCCGCTCAAGCGCCTCTTGGCAATGCCGTCGACGGTGCGGTATCCCTTGCGCAGGCGCTTGCGCGCAAGTCTTAACCTTCAAGTGGGACCAGCGAGTTACCGTTTTTTAACGGTGCTGGTAACCCACCACTTCAATTTTCATACGGTTGCACTGGATTTTCCCATGCCCGCATCGCTTGCCGCCAGAAGCTCCGCATTGCCGCCTGAAGCTGTTGTATCTATACATACATGCCGGTCCACTTGGTATTTAGTGGGGTCTCCAACGCTTGTTATCAGCGGGATAATGCTGCCCGTCTGGCTTGCTAAAGCCATGCGATAAGCGCGGGCGTCTTTGGCGTTTCCCCAATATACAGCGGCCTGAAAGCCGGTAAGGTTTGCCAAACTCTGCGGGCTAAGGGCACCATCTACATCGCCGCCCACACAAATACGCAGAGCGGTGCAACCAGCGGCGCGCGCTTCTTTGGCCTGTTGCATGGCTTGCTGTGGGCTAGGGCCAAGGCAGAGCACCTTGCCTTTGCCAAAAGTTGAAAGCGTATTTGATTCCCCCGTTGGGCCACAAAGCTTAGCGGTGCAAAGTGGAGCGTTGGGTGGGGTCGCTAGGGTATCTATGGCAGCCTGCACGTCGAAGGCATTGGCCATAAGGCCCTCCAGATCACCGATTTCGGGGGTTTCGGGCTGGCAGAGTCGCGCCACATAATGTGGCCCGCCTGCCTTGGGGCCAGTGCCGGAAAGCCCTTCTCCGCCAAAGGGTTGCACCCCGACCACCGCGCCTATCTGGTTTCGGTTCACGTATATATTTCCCATGTTCAGGCGGTCAATTATGTGTTGGATGCGGTCGTCAATGCGGGAATGCACACCAAAGGTAAGGCCATAATCGCGCGCATTGATATCGGCAATAATCTGCTCGATTTCAGGGGCCTTAAAGGTGGCAATATGCAAAACCGGACCGAAAATTTCCTCTTTCATTTCAAGGATAGAGCCAATGGAAAGTGCCGTGGGCGGGACGTAATTGCGGCAATCCGATGCGGGAAGCTGCTTAAGCAAGCGCCCCGCCTTGCGGGCTGCCTCGATATAAGCGTTAAAACGGGCGGCGGCTGTGGCTTCAATTACCGGCCCCGTATCGGTTGATATCTCCCACGGGTCGCCCGCGGCCAGCTCGTCCATGGCACCAAAAAGCATATCGCAAAAGCCGTCTGCGATATCCTCTTGCAGGTAAAGTATGCGCAGGGCGGAGCAGCGTTGGCCAGCACTTTGAAAGGCGCTGGTAAGGATATCACGCACGGCTTGCTCGGGCAGGGCGGTTGAATCCACTATCATTGCGTTCAGCCCGCCGGTTTCGGCAATCAAAGGCGCATGGGGGGAAAGGTTTTGCGCCATAGAGCGGTTGATATGCCGCGCGGTGGCGGTTGAACCTGTGAAGCAAAGACCGTTGATGCGCGGGTCACTGGAAAGGGCAGCTCCCACCACAGGGCCAGCACCAGGGAGAAGGTGCAAAGCCGCGCTCGGCACACCGGCTTGGTGCAAAAGCTCAACCGCTTTGGCGGCGATAATCGGCGATTGCTCGGCAGGCTTGGCCAGCACCCCGTTGCCCGCAGCCAACGCGGCAGCGACCTGCCCGATAAAGATTGCCAGCGGGAAGTTCCACGGGGAAATGCACGCAACAAGGCCGAGCGGTGGGCGGGTAAGACCCCGTGCTTCAATCGCATAGAAGCGCAGAAAATCGACAGCTTCCCGGAGTTCCGATATTGCATCCGGCAGGGTTTTTCCGGCCTCGCGGGCAGCAAGAGCAAAGAACAGCCCGGCGTTTTGCTCGATCAGGTCAGCGGCGCGGTTGAGGGCTTTGGCGCGGGCACTCACAGAGGCATGCCAAGGGGTGGCCGCGCTTAGGGCCGCGTCAATATCGGCGTGCGTAGCGTGGGTGACGGTGCCAACAATATCAGCGGGGTCAAACGGGTTCAAAACCTCGGTTTCCTCCCCACTCATCGCTGCTCCCGCTTCAAATCTCATCTGTTTGAAAGGTTCACGTGCCACGTTGATTTCTGCCATATCCGCCGCCGCCGTTACATCCCAGCCGCGCGCGTTTTTGCGGTCAGGGCCGTAAAGCGCCAGCGGGCGGGCAATAGCGGGGTTTTGCACCGCACCCCCGTGGCTGCTTGCCTCCAAAAAGGGATCCCGGGCGACTTCTTCGGCAGGCACCGCTTCATCTACAATCTGGTTCACAAAGGAGCTATTCGCGCCGTTTTCCAACAAGCGCCGCACCAGATAGGCCAGCAGATCCTCATGCGCGCCGACGGGGGCATAAATGCGACACGGGGTGTTGTGGGCCTGCTTTATAAGGTGATGCAGGTTTTCGCCCATTCCGTGTAGGCGCTGAAATTCAAAACCGCCCGAGTCCCCTGCCATATGCAAAATCGCTGCGACCGTATGGGCATTATGGGTGGCAAATTGAGGATAAATACGCCCGCGCATATCCAGCAACTTGCGGGCGCAGGCGATGTAGGAAACATCGGTCGCCGCCTTTCGGGTAAACACCGGAAAGCCCGCTAGCCCCAACACCTGCGCGCGCTTGATCTCGGTATCCCAATACGCTCCCTTTACCAGCCGCACCATAATGCAGCGGTCATGGCGCACGGCCAGATCATGCAGCCAGTCCAGCACCCAGGCCGCATTCAGCCCGTAAGCCTGCACCACCACGCCAAAACCATCCCAGTTTTTCAGCGCCGGATCCTTTAGCACCGCTCCCACCACCTCCAGCGTAAGCGGCAGCCGATCAGCCTCCTCTGCATCAATATTAAAGCCCATCCCCGCCGCCTTGGCCAGCAGCGAAAGCGCCCGCACCCGTGGCACCAGCTCGGCCATCACCCGCGCGCGGTTTGGCATTTCAAAGCGCGGATGCAGGGCGGAAAGCTTGACCGAAATGCCGGGGTTTTGACGGATATCCCCATGAATGCAGGCTTTGGCCATGGCGCTAATCGCGGCTGAATAGGACAGATGATAGCGTTTGGCATCTGCCTCTGTCATTGCCGCTTCGCCGAGCATATCGTAAGAATAGGTATAGCCCTTGGCCTCGTAAACCCGCGCGTTTTTCAATGCATCCTCAATGCTCTGACCTAGCACAAATTGGCGGCCCATTTTGCGCATCGCTGCCGCCACCGCCGTGCGGATCACCGGTTCCCCCAGCCGCTTGGTGACAGTGCGCAAGGTGCCGACCAGCCCCGCACCGCCTTCCTCCAGCACCTTGCCGGTCAGCATCAGCCCCCAAGTTGAGGCATTGACCAGCGCCGAGGTGGAATGCCCCAGATGCTTGCGCCAACCGGAGGCGGCGATTTTATCCTCAATCAGGGCGTCGATCGTTGGGCTATCGGGCACCCGCAGCAGGGCTTCAGCCAAGCACATCAGCGCCACCCCCTCATCAGTCGAAAGCCCATATTCTGCCAGAAAAGATTCCATCAGCCCCGAGCGGGCAGATGCGCGAATTTGGCGAACCAGCGTGGCGGCTTTGTCTGAAATTTCGGCGCGGGCCTCTGGGGATAGCTTGGCCATGGCCTGCAAATGGCGCAGTTCCGTGGCTTCATCGGCCAAGGGGCTGAACGGGGCGTGGTCCATGGGTAACGCATCCTTCTGGGTAATCAGTGAATACGATAAGTGTAATGAAATGGCGGCTTGCACTTTCTCTTGGTTTAGGAGTATATTAGGCAATAACTCCAAATATTTGTAGATTTTTAGGCAATTAGAATTGTTTTGATGAAAACAGAAGATATAGATTTTTACGACCACGCTATTTTGGCGGCCCTTTCTGTTGATGGCCGCATCAGCATTACTGCGCTTTCCCAAAAAATCGGCCTTTCCAAAACGCCGTGCCACGCGCGCATAAAGCGGCTGGAGGCAGCGGAATTCATCACGGGTTACCGCGCTATTATCAACCCGATCAAGCTCGGCCTCAGCCATGTGGCTTTTGTTGAGGTCAAGCTTTCAGACACCCGCGACAAGGCGCTGGCAGCGTTTAATAAGGGGGTGTTGGCGATTAGAGAAATTGAGCAATGCCATATGATTGCCGGAAGTTTTGACTACCTGCTCAAGGTGCGCACGCAAAGTATAATCGACTATCGCCAAGTTATGGGCGAAAAAATTTCGACCCTGCCGCATGTATCTATGACCGCCACATTTGTGGCTATGGAGGCCATAAAAGAGGGCCATAACATGCCGAGTAAGGGGTGATCAGTGGTCCCTCGCCCAGTGATCGCGAATTATAATTCCCTGGCCTTAAAGCACCACCTCTGCCAACAGGGCCGCCCAAGAAGCGCCGTGCATATCCCGATCTTTTAGGCTGCCCTGCACCTCGGGGCGCGCTAGGCTCAGCTTGATGGCGTTGAGATCCGGCAAATCAAAACGCTTTATTTCAAGCTCGGAGGCCTGAGAAATTTGTGCAGCTTGGGCGGTGGTCAGACCGCTGAGAATTTGCTCATACGCCGCTTTGGACTCTGCAAAAATATCAATCATCAGCCAAAACGGCCCCGCGTGTTTTGAAGCGCGTGACACCTCAACATCCCACCGACCAAAAGGCCGGTTTTTTTGTGCCCCCCTCGAAAACCCGATCTATCTGCCCTGAAATCCACGCCAGCGCACGGTCGAGAAAAAATGTGCAATGAAATCAATCGGCGGCCAGTGCCAAAATCCTCAATCTATGTGGCGCGCTACCCGTTCACCATAGTTTGTCCTTTTGTGCAGCATAATGTGTCCTTTTTGGGGGTACCTACATAATATCACGCATTGCTAAAAGCCGATGGACGGTTGGCTGGCGAGCACGGCTAAGCGGGCTTTTCGCGAGCAAAAATAAATGGGAGGCGTTGCATGGCCCTTAAGAGCCATGCAGCGCCTTATCGTGTGTTGCGTTGCAGCTTCCCCAAAGCTGATATTCAATAATCGTTTAGAATTTGCGTGCTTTGGCCAGCTGGAATGGTAGGACGACGGTCCGCGTATGGCATGCCGCCGCTGTGAGGCCGTATCGCAGGCCCCTACCTTAATAATGGCTTTCTGGAGCTGGATAATAATACCGTCGAACGCGCCATGAAGCCCGTCGCCATTGGTCGCAAAAACTGGATGTTTGCTGGATCACAACGCGGTGGTAATTCTATGGCTATCGCCTTCACCCTGATTGAAACAGCCAAGCGGAACAAGGTTGATCCTCAAGCTTGGCTCACATCGGTTCTGGAGTGCATCGCTGATCACAAAGTCAACAGGCTGGACGAACTAATGCCGTGGAATTATAGTCCAGCGACGTTGGCAACGGACGCTTACCAAATAGTTTGGGTGGTTAACGCTCAAAATTGGCCTGTTATGTGTCCCAAAACAGTCTCTAAACGTAAACGGGAAATTTGACCGCATACAACCGAAACTTAAAAACGAAGTTATTTTATTTGACCGCCTAAAAGGCATGATTGGGAAATAGGCAATAAAACCATATTCTAACAAAAGAAGTTTTTATGATCACCGATGTAGAAAAAAAGAAATTTCTATCTGAAAGTTATTTCACCCGAAAACTTTCGATGGATATGACCGAAATTGACCGTGCCGTTGATCTGGCGTGGGAACATATGCAGGAAATGAATCCATGGCTTGTCCGTGATGATCCAAGCACGTGGGTTGGAGACATTACTGATTCTTGCCGTGTCGCGGGCAACGCCAAACGACGCGGCCGTATAAAGCTGCGTGAATGCGTTCAAAAGGAACCATTTTTGCAGGAAATGGTCTATGGGAATTCTGAAATTACCTCCATTATTCATGCTCTTTTGGGGCCAAAGGGAAGCCCACGAACGAGCCATCGTGGCCTTTACCCAATAGTACCATCTTTAACCTCCTCCAACCATCTGCAAGGCGGAATGGATGCGCATCCGTTTCAGGTCAGTTGCATTATTTATTTAAGCGATGTCACCGAGGACGGAGGTGCTTTTATCTTGTGGAAAGGCAGCCACAGGATAATGCAGGATACATTTCCAGGAAAAGCATCCTGGGAAATGTCAAAACCAAAGGCAGAAGAACTTCGACTAATTGCCGAAGATAAATGCGAGCGAGTATTCATTCCCGGTGAAATAGGGACGGCAGTTTTTTGGCATCACCGAACATTGCATACGCCCGGGACAAATCGAACGCAGAATGTTCGCCATGCCCTTATTGCTGATTTCCTTCAATCGGATTGGGAAAGTAAACAGGACTTGCCGCATGAAGACGATATCTGGGCTGATTGGGCTATTAGTGAGTAGGCTAAATTAGTGCTATTTTGCTCCTACTTGGGCGGAATAAGAACCGCTAACCTAGTTTAATAGTTCTTATTACGTATTAATAAATGAATAGCCCCTAGATTTGTAGACACCTTGTTTGGTAATTTTGGAAGCAAGGAGGGCGTTATGCCCAGAAACAGATTTACAGATGAATTTAAGCGCGATGCGGTCGCTCGGTGGTTGATCGAGGGTAACGGCGTGGCGCGGGCTATTTTTTGCCACGCAGGATAGCCGCAATTCGGATAACGACTGGCGCTTGACCGAGGCTATGGGGCGGCTCTATGGCGGCTCGGGCGATATGATAGATTTTCTTGCCACCCTCAACCCGCCTCTGCGGTCACGCGTTGTTCGGGCTATCTCCACATAGCAAACTAGCGGCTTCACGCACACGCTCGGCATTGTTTTTGGCCACTGATTTATCGTCATTCCAGAAAGAGTTCTCGAACCCGACTCGCATTTTACCCCTCTTCGCGCCAGCATAGTGCAGGCAGCGGGTTTCAGCATATCCAAAGGCGCAGACGGCCCAATCAGGCGTAATGGTATCTTGCTGCATTTGCTGCAAATACGGGTCTAGCTGGCTGGGGGCGGCGCTCGCAGGCTCCCCATAGGTTCCCAGCACAAACAAAAGTTGCAAGGCGTTGTTATTATACTGGCTCTCCGGCAGCACGGTTTTAAGCAGGTGCAGGTCTTCAACCCTATAGAGAATGTGCTGAATTTGGATGCCTTGCTCATCTGCGCGCTGGTAAAACCGCTTAAGCTCGGGGGCAGTTTGCCCGCGCACCAGCTCCCGCACAGAAGCCGAAACCAGCGTGGCCCCGGAGTTGAAGGCAATTTGCATTTGGTGCGGAGGCAGGAAAATGCCAGCGGCTTCGGTGGTGATCTGAATCACCATTTCGGGCACAGCGGTATTGAGCGCCTGCACGGCCTCGCGGTATAAGCCGGCATCAAGAATGTGCTGGCCCTCAGCGCTGCGCAGATGCAGGTGCAACCCGCCGGCCCCCGCGGCAAAGCAGTCTTTTGCGGTTAAAAGGAGTTCGGGCAGGGTGATGGGCAGCGCGGGGTGGTCGGCCTTACGGTGCCGCGCGCCGTTGGGGGCCACCATAATGTTAGGCAGGCGGTTCAAAATGTGGCCTTAAAAGCAATGGAGAGCTTGTTGATGATCTCGTCAATATGTTGCTCTTCCATGATAAATGGCGGGGCGAGTAAAATGTGGTCGCCGTGTTGGCCATCAATCGTGCCCCCCATCGGGTAGCAGCCCAGCCCCGCCGTGAAGGCGGCTTTTTTCAGGGCTTTGTGCATGGCCAACGCGGGAGCAAACGGGGCTTTGCTATTGCGGTCAGCCACAATCTCTAGCCCGATAAACAAGCCTCGCCCGCGAATGTCGCCGATATGCGGGTGCTGGCCAAAGGCCTCTTGCAGGCGCGAGTGCAGCTGTGCGCCCATCTTGCCGGCGCGCGCTGCCAACCCGCCATCCGTGAGCTTATCCACCACCACATTGGCCGCCGCACAGGCGATGGGGTGGCCAATATAGGTGTGCCCATGCTGAAAAAACCCGCTGCCTGCCTCTATGTCCGCATATATTCGCGCCGAACACAGCATGGCCCCTATCGGCTGATACCCCGCCCCCAACCCCTTGGCGATGGTGACGATATCGGGGGTGATCCCCTCTTGCTCGTAAGCAAAAACTGTGCCGGTGCGGCCCATGCCACACATGACCTCGTCAAGAATTAGCAAAATGCCGTATTGGTCGCAAATCTCGCGGACACGCTTGAAGTAGCCAGGCACCGCAGGCACTGCCCCCAAGGTGGCCCCCACCACAGGTTCGGCTATAAAGGCGGCCACGCTTTCCGGCCCGAGGCGCAAAATTTCGGCCTCCAGCTCATTGGCCATCCGCTGACCATAGGTGTGTTCAGATTCCCCCTCGGCGCGGTCGCGATAGGTATAGCAGGGAGCGATATGCGAGGTTTCGATCATCAAAGGGGCAAAAGGCTGTTTGCGCCATGCATTGCCCCCCGCCGCCAAAGCGCCCAGCGTGTTGCCATGATAGCTTTGCCGCCGCGCAATGAATTTGTGCCGGGTGGATTGGCCGATTTCTATAAAATACTGCCGCGCCAGTTTTAGCGCGGCCTCCACGGCCTCGGAGCCACCAGACACCAGATAGACCCGGTCAATATCCCCCGGAGCGGCCGCCGCCAGCTTGGTCGCTAGCGTTTCCGCCGGTTCGGACGTGAAAAAGCCGGTATGGGCGTAAGCGAGGGTTTCGGCCTGCTGCTGGATGGCTTTTATCACATCCGCGTCACCATGCCCAAGGCAAGAAACCGCCGCACCGCCGGAGCCGTCAAAATAGGCTTTGCCGCTAGAATCATAAATATAAACCCCTTCGGCGCGCGCGGCCAGTGGCGGCTGCACCTTGGTGTGACGTGGGAAAACATGGGACATGGGTCGGCTCGCAAAATGGGTGTGAAACAGATGAATCACATATTGACAAACTATGAAACAAATGAAAAGTATAAACCGCCCAATTTAGGATTCATTTTGGATAACCCGTTCAACATTCGGCTGGTGGCCGGCTATGGGTCGCTCAGCGCGAAGCTGCAACAAGCGGCTGATTACGTTGTGGCGAATCCGGTTGATATTGCTTCACGCTCGTTGCGCAGTGTGGCCAAAGAGAGCGGCGTGGCTCCCGCTACCTTTTCCCGCATGGCGCGGGCGCTAGACTTTGAACACTTTGACGCCTTGCGGGATGTTATTCGCATGTCCATCGGCAGCCGCATTGAGAGCTTTTCAGCAAAAGCCGCCCGCTTGAAGGCTGAGCATGGTGATGGCGCGCGTGATTTCACAGCGGCGCATATGGGCGCCTGCCTTGATAATATCAGCACCTTAGGTGCGCAGATCAGCCACGCCCAAATGATAAAAACGGTTCAACAATTGAAAGCGGCGCGTAAAGTGCTGGTTTTGGGGGCGCTCGGCTCAACCGGTGTGGCGGAATATATGGCCTATACAGCGAGCTTTATAACCGACACTTGGGCGCTGGCCGGGCGGGGCGGCGCATCACTTGGGAGTGCGCTGGTAGAGATGGGCGATCTTGACGCCCTGATTGTGATCACCAAGCCACCATTTGTGCCCCGTGTGCTAAATGCTGCGCGCATGGCGCAAGAGCAGGGTGTTTACACGGTGGTCATCAGTGATTCACATGCCTGCGAAGCGTTGCGATACGCGGACTCGCCTTTTATTGTGCCCAGCTTCAGCCCGCATTTTTTCACGTCCTATACGGCCACAATTTTTTTGGTTGAGGCAATAGTGGGCGAGCTGGCGGCGCAATCGGGTGTTGACCTAGGGGCACGTATAAAATTGATAGAAACCCGCAATCGGCGTTTACAAGAAGCTTGCAATATGTCTCAATAGGATTAACCATAGACATCAACCAAAGGGAGAAAAAGATGTTAAATAAAGTAAAACTATCAGTAGCAGGGGCCGCACTGGCTTCTATGCTGGCTCCGGCAGCCATTGCCGAAGAGTTCATCACCATCGGCACAGGTGGTGTGACCGGCGTTTATTATCCAACAGGGGGCGCGATCTGCCGCTTGGTGAATAAAGGCCGCAAAGAGCATGGCATTCGCTGCTCGGTGGAAAGCACCGGCGGCTCGGTTTACAACATCAACACCATTCGCGAAGGCGAGCTGGAGTTTGGGGTTGCCCAGTCTGATTGGCAGTATCACGCCTATAACGGCACCTCCAAATTTGAAGATGCGGGCGCATTTGAAGATCTGCGCGCTGTGTTCTCTATTCACCCAGAGCCGTTTACAGTTGTGGCCCGGGCCGATGCTGGCATCACCAATTTCTCAGACCTTGAAGGCAAGCGCGTAAACATCGGCAACCCTGGCTCTGGCCAGCGTGGCACGATTGAAGTGCTGTTGGAAGCCATGGGCTGGTCAACAGATAGTTTTGCACTGGCAACAGAGCTAAAAGCCTCAGAGCAGTCTGCTGCACTGTGTGACAACCAGATTGACGCCATGGTTTATACCGTTGGCCACCCGTCTGGCTCTATCCAAGAAGCCACCACAAGCTGTGATTCGGTTTTGGTAACGGTTGACGGCCCCGCTGTTGAAGGCTTGATCAATGATAACGACTATTACCGTTCGGCGACCATTCCAGGCGGCATGTATCGCGGCAATGATAACGATGTTTCCACATTCGGTGTTGGCGCAACCCTCGTAACCTCGGCCACTGTGTCCGATGATGCGGTTTATGCGCTTGTATCGGCTGTGTTTGAAAACTTTGAAGACTTCAAAAAGCTGCACCCCGCCTTTGCACACCTTGTACCTGAGGAAATGGCCTCCGCTGGTCTTTCTGCCCCGTTGCATGACGGCGCTGCACGGTATTACCGCGAGCAGGGTTGGATTGAATAAGCACCTGCTGCAAAAAGTTTTAGCTGGGGGCAGTGCGCTGCCCCCAGCAGACAACACCAAAATCGAGCTATAAAAATGGCCATCAGGGGGCAATCACATGTCAAAAGAATCAGAAAACAAACCGCTGAGTGAAGAGGAGCTTCAGGCTCTTGTTGCTTCGTCTGACGCGGGCGCGCGTAATCCTGTAGGCTCCGTTGGCTTGCTTCTGGCGACCATCGCCGTTGCGTGGGCTGTGTTCCAAGTTATTCTAGCCTCTCCGGTGGCCCCCTATGTGCTGCCAGGAAGCCTCATTAATAACTCTCGCCAAATCCATTTGGGTTTTGCAATATTCTTGGCGTTTATGGCCTATCCTGCGCTTAAAACCTCTCCCCGCAATTATATCCCGATTCAAGACTGGGTTATGGGGTTTGCCGGCACCTTTGTGGCGCTATACGGCTTTCTTTTCTATGACAAAATCGTTAATTCCGGCGGCTTGGCCGATGATATGGACAAGTGGTTTGCCCTCGCTGGCATGATCTTGCTGTTTGAAGCCGCGCGCCGCGCCCTTGGGCCTGCTATGGCGATTATCGCTGTTATCTTTCTGCTTTACGTGTTCTTCGGCTCATCCGAAATTGTCCCCGATGTTATTCGCTGGAAAGGGGCCTCGCTGAAAAAAGCCATGAGCCATATGTGGATCACCTCTGAGGGTGTGTTTGGCATAGCGCTTGGGGTATCTACCAAATTTGTGTTCCTGTTTGTGCTTTTCGGCTCCTTGCTTGATAAAGCGGGCGCGGGCAACTACTTTATTAAAATGGCGTTTGGCGCGCTTGGCCACCTTAAAGGCGGCCCTGCAAAAGCCGCGGTTGTTGGCTCTGCCGCAACCGGCCTGATTTCCGGCAGCTCGATCGCTAATGTAGTCACCACCGGCACCTTCACTATTCCGCTTATGAAGCGGGTGGGCTTTAGCTCTGAAAAGGCGGGCGCGGTTGAAGTGGCCAGCTCGGTAAACGGCCAGATTATGCCGCCAGTTATGGGCGCAGCTGCATTTTTGATGGTTGAATATGTGGGCATTTCCTATGTGGAAGTGATCACCCACGCGTTTCTGCCTGCTACAATTTCCTATATCGCTTTGGTGTATATCGTGCATCTGGAAGCGGTTAAAAACAACATGCCTACCATTGGGAACCGTGTGGTTTCCATGGGCCGCACCATTGGCGGCATGGCGGCATTTTTTGTTGGCTTTGCTTTGCTGGCTTACGGGCTACAATACCCCGTCGGCTGGGTTGTGGCGCTTATGCCTTCAGGCGCGCCCTTGGCGCTGGCTGGCCTTACGGCGCTGGCCTATGTGGCGCTGCTTTGGGTGGCCTCAACG
>Ga0256839_1004176_pt1 | contig 14292 bp, 16 predicted proteins | sample 354166metaG_FD_185968 | JGI IMG/M metagenome (GOLD analysis project Ga0256839, IMG submission 185968) | Hydrothermal vent microbial communities from Mid Atlantic Ridge, Atlantic Ocean - 354-166 | ecosystem: Environmental > Aquatic > Marine > Hydrothermal vents | place: Atlantic Ocean: Mid... | reverse complement strand
CCCTTTACCGCAGTTTCCACGAGTTTTGCGAGTCTGGGCAGTAACCTTTCCCTTTCAGACATCAATCTGTCGCGGTCCTCAATGTTAATTCCTATCAGCCTCATCTTTTCCACAAACTCGCCCATCCTGTGATCCCTGAAGTTCTTGAAGGATTCCACCACAAGGTCAATTGATTTGGGATTAGACTCTATTCCCTTCATCGTTGAAGGAATTGTTGAAACTTTTATGCCTGAGGATTTCAAAAGCTCAAGGAGGCTTTTTGTGAATCCCTGAAAAAACTTACTTACGGACATTGACATTTTATTTAATTGTGAATTTTTATCCCTCAAAAGATCCCCCACCTTTTCCGACAGCCTGACAAGACCGGTGAAGAACTCTAACTTTTTGCCTTCCTTTAGAAGGAACTTGAGTGTTTCTACCTCTCCCCTCAAGTCATCGGGAATTTCAATTGACTCAATGGCTCTCAATACAGAACCCGCGTCTTTGGATGCGAGGTCCGTCAAAACCCTGTACTTAAGGTCCGAGGAAAAAACGCTTTTATCTACCGATCCCCTGAGGAAATCCCATATCCTTTTCTCGTAAACTATTCCCGAATCCTCAAGAGCAACTCTCAGCTCTTCACCTCCGTATCCTCTTTTAAAGGAGGACAAAAATACCCTGAGTCCCCCGAGGATCACATCCCTCAAAGCACCAGCGGAGCTCAAAGCCCTTTCAACCCTAAGAATTAACGGGTTTTTTGATTCCAGAACAAGGGTGAGTTCGTCACCTTCATTGATGGGCATTGTAAGTCTGTTTTCAGCAGAAATTTCAAAGCCGTTTTCAAGCATCAGGCGTACCGTCCTGCTGTTTGCCTCAACAACTGTTCCCCGGAACCTACCTCCTTCCTGAGTTAGCGCTGCAAGTAGTGCCTCCGGAACCCTTGAGAGAATCCTGAGCTCAAAAGCCCGAGAAGCGGAATAGGCTTCCTGAGCCTTTGAACGCAAAATCTGACTGTCAAGAAAAACGCCTTCAATTCTCCTTCCTTCCATTCAAAAAGTATTATCGGCAGTACGGGACTTAATAAAAGCGAGGGCACCCCTTGCTCCCATGAACTCACCCGCGGTGGAATAGCCTACCTTCACATCACCGGCTGGCAGGTCCTCCACCACATTCTTCAGGTCCTTTTCAATGTCGCCCAAAAGTTCTTTCATTCCCTCAATAACTCCGCCACCTAGAACGATCTGATCAGGATTGAGGATGTGCACGAGGTTCATGAGCCCCCGTATTAAAAATTTTTTGAACTCAACCACCGCCCTCCGGGCGGTTTCTTCACCTTCCCTCGCCCTTTCAATGATCTGGTAGTCTTTCAAAGGCTCACCTCCCAATTTCCCGTAGGTCTCCGATAGACCGTAAGAGGAGCAGTAGGCTTCCCAGCATCCCCTTCTTCCGCATGAGCACCTTCTTCCGTCCATCAGAACTGTGTGGTGACCTATCTCCATGGCTGTACCGCTAACTCCGAAAAAGGGCTTTCCTCCCACCACGAGACCCCCTCCCAGACCCGTGCCCACCGCAACGAGAACAAGAATTTCCGAATCTCTGTAATCGTAATACCATTCGCCGAAGGCTCCGATGCTCACATCGTTCCCCGCTACAAAGGGAATATCCATCCCCGCAAGAAGCTTCCTCAGGTCAAGACCGTTCAGAACCGGTATGTTAGGAGAGTGAGAAATTACACCGCTTCTTGATGTGAATCCTGCTACCGCTATTCCTACTCCCGAGGGATGACCGTTTAGAATGACCTCCCTGAGCTTTTCAAGAAGGAGGTCCCTATTATTTTTAAAGTCAAATATTCTGTGCTTTTCCCTTCTTCCGTCTTCCCAGAGAACCTTAACAAAGGTTCCCCCTATGTCAACTCCCTTCAGCATAATTAGAGCCAGCCTTTTTTCCTCACCCAGAGAAGAAGGGCAAGGGTGACGCCAAACATTAGTGCGAGTGAATAAGGGTATCCGTACCTCCACTCAAGCTCCGGCATGTGTTTAAAGTTCATTCCGAAAATGCTTGCTATAAGAGTTGCTGGGAGGAATATGGCGGCGAGAACGGTGAAAACCTTTACAGCTTCGTTCTGCCTGATGGTGATGAGACCGAGGAGCGAGTTTTGAATGCTGTCAATCTTCTCCATATAAAAGGAAGTGTAGTCAAGTAGCGTAGAGAGGTCGTCAAACAAGACTCTCATTTCCCTTTTTGTCTGGGCGTTTATAAGAGGGCTCTTGAGAAAGTGGGAAAGTATCCTTGTCTTTTCGTTTATTGATTCACGGAGGGTAATATTCAGCTCATCGTAGTAAGCGATGTCCTTTATCAACTCCTCGGACTGCTCAACGAATATCTGCTTCCAGATGTTTTTAATCCTCCTTCCAAGTATCTCAAGCCTGTCTCCTATTCTATCCACCTCAATGTTAAGGATTTCGGCAAGCAGGGATTCTGAAAACCTGATAAAGGTTCTTCCCGCCTTTAATCTGCTCAGAAAGATCATAAGAGAAGGAATCTCTCGGTAGTGGAGCGTTACAAAATACCTCTCTCTGATAAAGAAAAAAACCGGTTCTGCAATGATTTCTTCCCTATGCTGGATAATAAAACTCGTATTTATACTTATTGAATTTCCGGATTCAATGTACTTTGAGCTAATTTCAATGTCTCCCATAACCTGTTTTGAAGGCATTTCAAAGTTTACGGTCTTCTTGAGCCACTCAATTTCCCGTTCGGAAGGATCACTGACATCTATCCATATTATCCCTTCCCTTCTTGCTTTCTCAAATTCATCAACTTCCCTCTCCTCTACTTTTTTTCCAGAAACTACGTACAGCTTGATCACATAAAAATTTTACCGCTTTCTCCTCAACCTTTCTACGTTCCGTTTGTGTTGTGCGTAAGTCGTGCTGAATAAGTGCCTTTTTCTATCCCTATCAACGACAAAGTAAAGGTACTTAACCTTCGCAGGATATAGAGCCGCTTTAAGGGACTCAATTCCGGGGTTTGCTATGGGCGTAGGCGGAAGACCGAAGTAAATATAAGTGTTGTATGGGTCATCTATTGAAAGATCATCTTTGGTCAGCCTTCCCTTCCACTTACCGTTTCGCTTTAGGGCATAAATGACCGTGGGATCAATTTGAAGTCTCATTCTCTTTTTCAGTCTGTTGTGAATGACCGCGGAGATGAGGGGTTTCTCTCTATCAAGGAAGGTCTCCTTCTCAATCATTGAGGCTATGATCACCCATTCTTCAATGCTCTTTCCCTCTTCAACAACTTTTTGTCTCAGCTTAAGGGTTTTTTCAAGAAAATTCCTGTACATTGTATCAATAACCTTCAACGGATGGGTGTTCTTTGAAAAGAAGTAGGTATCGGGAAATAAAAATCCTTCCATAGTGGGGGAGTTAATTCCGTATGACTTTGCCGTATCTTCGGAAGTTGCATACTTTAAAAAATCCTTTGCACTGCAAACTCCTTCCTTCTCAAGGATTCTTGCAATATCGTAGATATCACTGCCTTCCGTAACAACAACTCTGTGAAGCTTGTGAATACCCTTTGAGATCTTTTCGTAAACATCAAAAGGAGAAACATAGCCGTCAAATTCGTATTCTCCCGCTTCAAGTTTGCTTTTTACAAGGGCGTGAATGATGATAAATGATAGTCTGCTTCTGAGAAGACCCTCCTCATAAAGCATGTCAATGAGCTTCAGAGTTGAGGTACCGTAGGGAATTTCAATGGTCTTTTTATTGATATAAACAGGTAGAAAGATGTAAGAGAGATACATAATAACTGCGAGGAATAGGATGGGAATTGCGAAAAGTTTTCTCATAGGTTATCAAGATACTCCTCAAGAATTATCAGGGCGGACGCTTCATCTTTGTGCTTGTGCACATCTTTAATACCCATAGCCTTTAACCTTCTAAAAGCTTCCTGTGTGGAGTAGCGTTCATCCCAGAGCTCAATATCTACATTCGGCAGTTTTTCCCTGAGTTTTTTAACGAATTCCTTGACAAGGACCGCCCTCTGACCCTCCCGACCTGAAGGTGTTAGTGGAAGCCCTACCACAACTACCTGACAGCCTTTCTCTCTGATAAGTTCGGCTAATCGCTCGGTTGCACCCTCACAGTTAGGAATTGTACCCAAGGGTACCGCAATCTTAAGATTGGCATCACCGATCGCAACACCTATTCTCTTAGTACCGAAGTCTATGGAGATAACCTTCAAGTATCCTCAGGTTGCCTCCTTCATGGTTTTTAGCCCGACCACCTTGTAGATTGGGCAGAATCCGATTGCTGATGTGATAACGAAGATTATTCCCAGAATCCCGAGGATCCACCACGCTCCCCCGTTGGTGTATGCAAGGTAAAGGAATATTACAGCCAGCAAAACCCTCACCGCCCTGTCCCAGACAGCCATGTTCTTTTCCATTTTTCTTCCCTCCTTGCTTAATGATTATAGCTTTTTTGATGGCGGAAGGGGAGGGATTTGAACCCTCGGTGCCCCTAAAGGGACACACGGCGTTTCCAGCGCCGCGCCTTCGACCGCTCGGCCACCCTTCCTTTCGCAAGTAATAGATTATAATAACTCTACCTCAATACAAACCCTAGTGCGTCATGGTGGCTTCAGCAACTGGTTTCACTATTTGGAGAAGTCATTTCTCCCCTGCGAATTGATCTCAAGAGCATCTCCGAGTGTCGTTTTTAACCTCTTATAAAGCTCTGCTGTTGCTATAACATCTCTGAGGTTGTAGCGTGCAATTTCTTCATATTTCCCCATTTCAAAGTAATCTTTAATCTCGTCCCCCGTCATTTCGGTTTTGGGAGATTCAATTCCCATCCTTCTGCAGATAAAGTCAAGGCTGTATTTTCTCCCCAGACCGGAAAAGGAAATGAGTTCAAGAATGTCAATATGATTTTTGGGGTCATACCTTTTGCCGACAAGGTCTCTGCTAACCCTTACGCCAAGTATCATAGACCTCAGCATAAGGAAAACACCATCAAATCTCCTTCCGTTGAAGGAGACGAGAGTGGTGTTCTTGCGACCTGAAATAATTTCCCAAAATATTTGAAGGAGCCGCTTCTCTGCAATTTCAATCCCTTTATTAAGAGGTACAGACTTGAAAATGACAGATATGTCACCGATAATCTCTTTTTCCTTCCTCTCCCTATTACTAATGTAGTAAACAACAGCTGTCTTCTTGGAGGGATGGTATAGGGCCCAGCTCACAAGATGACCCGTAAATGCCCACAGGCTGAACCTTTGCCTGGTCTTTTCCACCTCTTCCTCATCGTTTGCAAACCTGTAGAGGTATTCAAGCTCCTCCTCGGTCAGGTCCTCCTCGTTTACTCCTACGGTTTCAATGTCAAAGACCAGAACATTGTCCATCCTTATAAGTTTACGATGGAAGAATGAAAATTAGGATAAGATCCTTAACCTATGCGGGTCAGAATCGGTACAAGAAAAAGCAAGCTCGCCCTCTGGCAGGCAAATTTTGTCAAGGACTTCCTTGAGAGGAGTTGGAGTGTTAGCGTGGAGCTCGTTAAAATTACCACAACGGGTGATAAAATCCTTGACTCTCCTCTGGCAAAGATAGGGGGAAAAGGATTATTTGTTAAGGAAATTGAGCAGGCACTCCTTGAGGGGAGAATTGACCTTGCGGTGCACTCGTTGAAGGACGTGCCGATGGTAATCCCCTCTGGTCTTGAGATAGCAACCATTACCAAGAGAGAATCCCCCTACGATGTTCTTATTTCCTCAAACGGAAAGGGTTTGATGCAACTTGAAGAGGGTTCAAGGGTGGGCACCTCGTCCCTGAGAAGGCAGGTCCAGATAAAAAGAAGGAGACCCGACCTGAGGGTTGAGGTGCTCAGGGGAAATGTTGACACAAGGATGAGAAAACTCAGGGAAGGTCATTACGATGCTATAGTCCTTGCCCACGCGGGAGTAAGAAGAATGGGCTACGAGAGTGATATAACGGAAGTTCTTGAAGACTTTATTCCAGCTGTGGGTCAGGGATGTCTTGCAATTGAGATAAGAGAGGATGATCAAAGGATAAGGGAGCTTGTGGCACCCCTTGACCACAGGGAAAGCCATCTCTCCGCCCTGTGCGAAAGAGCATTCTTAAGGCGACTTGAGGGAGGATGTCAGGTGCCCATAGGTGCAATGGCCAAAGTAAAAAACGGAACCGTTGAGATTAGAGGCTTTCTCTCCGACCTTGAGGGTACTAAATTCTTGGAAGGAACGGTGAGGTCTCCGGTGGATGACCCCGAGCGAGCGGGAGTTTCGCTGGCTGAGGAGCTCCTTGAGAAAGGAGGGCAAGCTATTTTAAAGAAAATTTACGGAGGTGGTTAGCCTTGCAGGTGGGACTGGTTCTGGGCATCAGACCCGCCACTCCCCTTGAGTTCTGGGTGGGTGTTGAAGAAGGGGAGATTCTTCAGCTTGACGAGGTTGTGGTGGTCAGGTCAGAGGTCGGAGAAATCAGGTTTTACGGTATTGTTTCTGAAGTGGAGAAATTCCTTGAAGGAACCGAGTTTGTGAGCGATGACAGGCTCGTGAGAGAAGGAGTTATTCCGGCGAACTTCGCCTGCGTGGCAAAGATCACTGTGACAAGAATAGAGCCTGAAATTTATGTGCCGCCGTCACCCGGCGACAGAGTTTTTCTTGCTCAAGGCGGAGACCTTGATACCGCACTTTACTACGATCAGATGAAGAGAAAAGTTCCTGCGGGAATAACGAGAACGGGAAAGGTTGTTTACCTTAATTACGACTTTATCAACGGAAGGGAAGGGGCTCATGTATCCATCTCCGGAATGTCGGGAGTGGCAACCAAGACCTCCTACGCCCTTTTTCTGCTCTACTCAATCCTTCAAAAGGCTGACGATAGCAGACGCATTCACAGCATAGTCTTCAATGTAAAGGGGAAGGACCTTCTCTGGCTTGACAGACCGTCAAAGATCTTCGGTGAAAAAGAGAAAGAATTATTCCTGAAAATGGGATTAAAACCCGAGCCCTTCAGGGGTGCTTCCTTCTACTCAGTTCCGGAAATGGAGGGAAGCGATGTACCGAGGGTAAGGGACGACCTTCTCACCGGAAAGGTAAGGGTTTACCGCTGGAGCATGAAAGACTTTGCCCTTGAGGGTCTTATACGCTTTATGTTCTCGGAAGGGGAGGAGGGAACGACCAACATACATTATGTCATTGACAGAGTTGCGGATAGACTCTTCAGACTTGCGAGGGAGAGCCCCACCGAGTCCCTCATTGATGACGTGGGAAGGGAAATTAACAGTCTCGGAGACCTCGTAAGCCTTATACAGGAGATAATTGAGGAAAGAGAATCGGGTGAAAATGAGGCAAGATACAGGGAATGGTTCGGGACCGCAGCGACGGCAACCGCATACGCCTTCCTCAGGAGGTTTCACCACGCATCTTCTCACTGCAGAAATCTCGTTTATGGAGCAAGAACTTCTTTAATTGATTGGAGATCGTCACGAATCTCGGTGGTTGACATTTCGGACCTTCACGCGGTTGCAAAAATGTTCGTCGTGGGTTCGCTCCTCAAAAGTATCTTCAGGGACAAGGAGGAATCGGGAAATCCATATCCTAAAATATTCGTGGTTCTTGACGAACTAAATAAGTACGCTCCGCGTGATAGATGGAGTCCTATTAAAGAGATACTTCTTGACATTGCGGAGAGAGGGCGTAGCTTGGGTGTTATACTGATAGGGGCACAGCAAACAGCAAGTGAGGTGGAGAGGAGGATCGTGGCAAACTCGGCGGTAAAGGTAACGGGCAGGCTTGATAGCTCAGAGCTGATGAGCAGAGAGTACGAATTCCTGACTGGAAATTTCAGGCAGAGAGCGATGATGCTCAAAAAGGGGACAATGGTCCTTTATCAACCGGACATACCGACCCCTATGATCATTACATTTCCCATCCCGCCCTGGGCAACCCGCAAGGAGGAGGTACAGGAGGAGGTAAATGTTCCTCAAGAGTTTGATAACTTTTAGCTTCTTGTTTATCTTTCTAACACAGACCGCCTTCGGCGGTGTTGTTAGCACACGCTACGGAATTTACGAGGACAAGACAAGAATAGTATTTAACCTTTCTAAAAAAAGGGACTTCCGGGTATTCGTCCTTGAAAATCCGAGGAGAATTGTAGTTGACATCTTCGGTGAGAAGAGGGTTAGAAAGCTCAGGCTACCCCCCGGAGTTCGCTACAGGGTGGGCTTTCACAAGTGGGGAACGAGAATAGTGATCCAGTACGGGGGCGAATTCTCAATAAAGTACTTCAAGCTTTACAACCCTTACAGAATAGTTCTTGACATTTACAGGGAAGAAAACGAAATATACACAGAACTTCTAAAAATACTGGGAGAGGATTCCCGAAGGGAGAACGGGGAGACCGCTGAGCCCCCAAAAGCAGTTGAAGTCAAGAAAAACAAAGACCCGGTCCTTGACATCATTGCAAAAGCCAAGTCAACCCCTTTCGTTTACGAGGAAAAGGTCATAGTTATTGATCCGGGCCACGGGGGAAAGGACCCCGGTGCCATCGGCTACGGCCGTATAAAGGAAAAACACATCAACCTCGCTATTGCGAGGAAGGTAGCTGATTATCTCAAGAGGGACGGAAGGTTTAAGGTAATCCTTACAAGAAAAGGAGACAAGTTTATACCCCTCCACAGAAGGGCGGAAATTGCTCTGAGAAACAGGGCTGATCTTTTTATAAGCATTCACTCCGACGCCGCTCCCAAAGGCTACAGATGGGCGAGGGGCACTCAGGTCTTTGCTCTTTCCTACAAGAGGGCAATAGAAAAGAAAAGACAGATAATAAACAGCAAAAGGTACGCCCGTCTTGTGCTGGGAGATGCGGCGGAAATCAGGTCGGGTCTTGTCAAAAGGGTTCTTGCGGACCTTGCCATAGATGTAACCCTCTCGGAGAGCGTGTACTTTGCGAGGCTCCTTGCAAAGGAGCTGAAAACGGTTGCGGGAAGAGAGGTGAAGTTCAAGGGAATCAACAGGGCTGGATTCGCAGTTCTTAAAACCCCCGGCATTCCCTCGGTTCTGGTGGAAACGGGCTTCATAACCAATCCCACGGAGGCAAAGAGGTTAAGGAATCCTGCTTTCCAGAGGAAGATAGCCTGGTCCATTTACAGAGCCATTGTCAGGTACTTTTACGGGAAAGAGTACACTCAAAAACTTGTAAAATTCTGATCTTAGATAGTCCAGGAGGGTGGTAGATGGTTCTCACTCTTTGCCTGTTAGCTTTAGCATCCCTTCTTTATGCCAAACCCATTCTTGATACGCCTTCCGCGGTTAAAAAGTTTCCTTTCATTAAGTACCACGAGGTTTGGAAGGGTACGCCCGCACAGGACGACGACACCGCGATACCTGATGTTGTTATTACTTACGGTAATAGTGAAAGTAAAAGGGCGGTTTCCGTTGCCGGAGAGATTGCCTACTATCTTGGTCAGTGGACCGACGATCCCGGCATGAATCCCCGTCTTGTAAGGAAGGGAAGGACACCCTCAATAATCCTGCCCCTTGAAAGGGCATTCGCCACCGGAAAGAACATGATCCTCATAGGGATCCAAAATCCCATAGTGAAAAAACTCGGCATTACCTTCAGGGGTCCTACCCTCAAGGTTGTTGATTGGAAAGGAAGAAAAGTTCTTATTGTCGGCGGGAGAAATCCTCAGGAGATATTTTCTGCAGGAAGGTTTTTGGCAAGAAGGATTATAGGCTTTAAGGCAGGTGCATACAGAACCTTTTTCAGCTTTGTAAAGCTCAGGGGAATGATTGAAAAAGGAGAACTCCACTCCGCATTAATGCTTTTAAAGGACCCTGCGGGTGTATCCGCCTGCGGGAAAAACCTTTCACTTGCGGCACCCATGGTTTTGAAGTTTCCCAAAGATGTTAAAAAGGTTGTTAAAAGACGAAACGAGATTCTTTATACCCTCCTTGCATCAGCCCTGAAGGATGGAAATCAGGAGGAAGCCCGAAGGCTCTGGAAGAAGGCAATGATTACCTGCTATCAATGCCATCAGGGTCTCGGAATTCAGAGGCTGAGAAAATTTGTCCCATCGGATGTTTACCACTCCAAGCATCAGAGGATCGCTGCGGACTGGGGACTTGACTGCAGGTCCTGTCATGAGCGAATAACGGAGATAAGGGGCTATTGACAGACAGGATATACCTTATCGGATTTATGTGCAGCGGCAAGACAACGGTAGGCAAAAAACTCGCAAAGCGAATAGGCTGGAAGTTTATAGACATTGACTCAGTCATTGAAAGGAAAGAGGGAATGACCATTCCCCGGATATTTGCGGAGAAAGGTGAGGAATACTTCAGAAACCTTGAGGTACAAGTTCTATACGAAACCTCAAAGCTTAAAAGGTTCGTAATAGCAACGGGAGGCGGACTCGGAGCCAACCCCGATGCACTGAAGTTTATGAAGGATTCGGGATTCGTCGTTTGGCTGAAGGTCTCTTTTGAGGAGTTCATGAGGAGGTGCGGGGGGAAGGAGAACAGGCCTCTATTAAAACTGAGTGAGTTTGAACTCAAGGAATTGATGAAGAGGAGGGAGGAGGTTTACTCCAAAGCCCACCTTACTGTGAATGATGATGAAGGAGAAGCGGAGTCAAAGGTTGAGCAAATCCTCAGGGAAATTCCCTTTAAACATTAAATCGGAAAAAGACAACATCTCCGTCCCTTATCTCGTATTCCCTTCCCTCAAGCCTGACAAGTCCCATTTCCTTTGCCTTTGTCATTGAACCCGCACGCACAAGGTCCTCGTAGGAAATTACTTCCGCGGCAATAAAGCCCCTTTCCATGTCTGAATGAATCTTTCCAGCCGCTTGAGGAGCTTTTGTTCCCTTTACAACGGTCCAGGCTCTCGTCTCCTTCTGACCTGCGGTGAAGAAGGTAATAAGGTTCAGGAGCCTGTATCCCTCCCTTATCACTTTGTTAAGACCGGGCTCTTCAAGACCGTAGGCTTCCAAGAGCTCCCTCCTGTCCTCATCACTCAAGCCTGCCATCTGGGACTCTATCTGGGCACAAACAACTACGACGGGAGCATTTTCCTTTTCAGTTCTCTCCATCACCTTTTCAATGTGGGGATTGCCCTCACCATCGGGCAGGTCCTCCTCTCCTATGTTGGCTATGTACATGACTGGCTTAGTGGTAAGGAGGAACAGCTCTTTTGTTGCATAATTCCATGCTTCCTCGCTGAGCTCATCCCTGTGCCTTCGCAGAGGTTCAAGGTTCTCAAGTATAGCCTTAATGCTCTTGAGATAAGATAGCTCATCCTTAGCCTTCTTATCACCGCCCTTGGCGGTCTTTTCAACCTTCTCAAGCCTTTTATTTACGGATTCAAGGTCCTTGGCTATTAGCTCTATGTCTATTATATCGGCGTCTCTCAGCGGGTTCACATCACCCTCAACATGAACCACATCTGGGCTTTCAAAGCACCTTAGCACCATGGCAATGGCGTCAACTTCCCTGATGTGGTGAAGAAACTGGTTCCCGAGACCCTCTCCCCTGCTTGCACCCCTGACGAGTCCTGCAATGTCAACGAATTCAATGAAGGTGGGTGTGATTTTTCGGGAACCCTCTATTCGGGCTATATCCCTGAGTCTTTTGTCGGGCACTTCCACAACGCCCACGTTGGGATCAATCGTGCAGAATGGATAGTTCTCCGCCTGAGCTTTGGCACTCTGGGTCAGTGCGTTAAAAAGGGTTGACTTGCCGACATTCGGCAGTCCCACTATTCCGACGCTGAAACCCATCCTACTTACTTCCGCAGATGTAAGTAACCCCCTTCTCCGTTTTTGCCCAGTGGGGCGTGCCAGGGTCAAGCTCAACCACATCACCGGGCTTTAATCTAAGTTCTTTACCCTCAACTCCAATGACCACCTCACCGTCAACAACCCACCTGACTTCTCTGTCGGGATGGGTATGGGTAGGGTAATAGGTTCCGGGTGAATCGGACCATGTGTAAACGGAATACCCCTCGTCCTCAAGAATTTTCTTTATTTTTTCCACCTCAGTAATTCCTGTCTCCTTGAGCTTCACTCCCATGACTTATAAGATTATAAGTTCCCATGGACCTTTTGAGGGAATGGAGCTTTTTCCTAAACAAAGTGAGAAGCTTTTTTCTCGACCGCGGCTTTTACGAGGTTTCAACTCCCCTGCTCCTTTCCCATCCGAACCTTGACCCTAATGTTGAGCCTATTGAGGTTTCGCTACTTATGGGTGGAGTGAAGAAGAGAATGTGGCTCCAGACCTCGCCCGAATACTCCATGAAGAAGGTTCTGGCAAAGTACAGAAAAAACATTTTTCAAATATGCAAGGTTTTCAGGAATTCAGAATACGGAAAGCTTCACAGGGTTGAATTTCACATGCTTGAGTGGTACAGAGTGAATGCAACATTTGAAGATCTGATATCCGACCTCAAGGAATTGCTCAGTGAGCTTAATTGCTCAAATGAATTTGATGAGGGAACTGTTGAAGAGGTATTCAGGAGCTTTACGGGAAAGGATATACCCTCCGACCGGGATGGAATGAGAAAAATTCTCTGTGATATGGATCTTAATTTTTCTAAGGACGAGGATTGGGAAACCCTCTTTTACAGGATTTTCATTGAAGCTGAAAGGAAACTCGGATGGGACAAACCCTTTTTTCTCAAATACTTTCCTGCAAAGCTTTGTGCCCTTGCAAGAGTCACGGGTTCCCATGCGGAACGGTTTGAGCTGTTCATCAAAGGAGTGGAAATTGCAAACGGATGGACGGAGGAGACCGATCCCCGTGAGGTACTCAGGAGGCTGGAAGTAGAAAGCACAAAAAGGGCACTTCCGATAGATCAGGAATTCATCATGGCTCACCGGGATATGCCTCCCTGTGCCGGATGCTCGGTTGGACTTGATAGATTATTGATGATATTGCTTGGAAAGGAGAGCCTCGGAGATATAGAATTAATTGAACCATGAAGTCCTTTGAAATCTTCTTGACGGTAGTCTCCCGCTACTCGGACTTGAAGTGGGGAGACTTCAGGGATGACCTTATAGTTAAGTCTGCCAAGGTACTGAGGAAGTTCAGAGACGGAAAGGGAAAGGAAGATGTCCTTTCGGATCGCAAGCTATCTCAGGGAATTGAGGAAATCCTTGACAGCCTCAAGACCTTTGCGGATTCCTCTGAACCAGACGATGTGAACAGGGTAATTGACTCACTTCTAATGTTTACCAAAGCTCCTGCACCGTGTAAGATGAAGATAATATCATTACTTGAAGTGATGCTCGGAAAGGCTGAAGCAAAGGGTTGAGTTATGAAGATCGGAGAAATCTTAAAAAGAGGAGAGTTCAGCGTTTCCTTTGAGTTTTTCCCGCCCAAGGGTGAAGAGGGTCAGAGACAGCTCTTCAAGACCGTAGAGGACCTCAAGGACCTGAATCCAACATTTGTTTCCGTGACCTACGGAGCAGGTGGTTCCACCCGGGACAGGACAAGGGAGATCGTGGGTCAAATCCACAGCCGATCGGGACTCAATGTGATGGCACACCTCACATGCATAGCTCACACTCCAAAGGAGCTTATTGAGATACTTAATCAGTATGACGAGATGGGAATAGACAACATCCTTGCCCTCAGGGGCGATGTTCCCAGAGACCGGCCGGACTTTCGCCCCCCCAGAGGGTCCTGCCGGTACGCGGTTCAGCTCGTAAGTCTGATAAGAGAGAGGTTCGGTGATAGGTTCTCTATCGGTGTGGCGTGTTATCCCGAGGGTCATCCGGAGTCCCCCAACATGGATTGGGAGGTTAAGTACTTTAAGGAAAAGGTAAAGGCGGGAGCGGACTTTGCCATAACCCAGATGTTTTTTGACAACTCTTATTACTATGAGTTTGTTGACCTCTGTACTAACAACGGAATAACAATTCCAATAATCCCGGGAATTATGCCAATAACAAACTTTAAACAAATTAAAAAGTTTGCCTCCATGTGTGGTGCTGAGATTCCTCAGATCCTCGTGGCAAGACTTGAGCCGGTGCAGGATAAGCCGGAGGAGGTGGCAAAGATAGGCATTGACTTTGCAATTAACCAGTGCGAGGACTTAATAGAAAAAGGAGCTCCGGGACTCCACTTCTACACCCTGAACAAGTCAAGGGCAACCCTTGAAATTTACAGGTCTATCAGGAACCTCATTCCCCTCAGGGACCAATCTGTCTGAGGAAGGCGGGCATTTCGCCATCCGCGTGCCATCCCGCATCCTCCACTTTCATATTTACGAATTCCCTCGGTTTA
>Ga0256839_1004175_pt1 | contig 14295 bp, 10 predicted proteins | sample 354166metaG_FD_185968 | JGI IMG/M metagenome (GOLD analysis project Ga0256839, IMG submission 185968) | Hydrothermal vent microbial communities from Mid Atlantic Ridge, Atlantic Ocean - 354-166 | ecosystem: Environmental > Aquatic > Marine > Hydrothermal vents | place: Atlantic Ocean: Mid... | reverse complement strand
AGCTGTTCAAGCAAGCGAAAGAGCTGCCGATTCTCCCCCTCTTGCGTGAGGCGCCGATCCGGTCGGAAGCCACGCCGTAGCTGTTCGTCGTAGACCTCAAGCCGCCTGGCCAGCCGCTCCTGGGTTCCCGCCCGGTCGTCAGCAGGGGGATACTGTGTGTGAGACATGGCATACTACTCGTATCGAGGCTTCAAACTGCCGCACGATGCTCCCGCGGTTTCAAGGAAGGGGGTACGAACGTAAGCCGGTCTGCTCCGCGCGCGCCGGCGAAACGATGGGCTTACGACGTCTCCTCTTCGAGCTCCAACTGCTCGCCGAGCTTCTCGATTGCCTGCACCCAGAGCCGCCGCGCCGCACCGGGCGTCGTTCCTAGAGCCGGCGCGCTCTCCTCCCACGAGCGTTTCAGGAAGACCCGGTGCACAATGGCCGTTTGCATCGGCTCGGGCAGCCGGTCAATCGCTTCGGCTAGCCGCCTCGCCTCTTCGATGTGCGTCATCGGCCTCAGCCCGAACGATGCCCCACCGAAAAGATGAACCGGTTCCGATTGGCTCCGCTGCTCGGCGTCACCACTGTCGCTGTAAATGCAGCGGGTCCGTTTGGCGACCTCAGCAGTCAGCAAGCGGCACAACCAGGCCACCCACTGTTCGGGTTGGCTGCCGGAGAATCTCACCAGCTCCGCTGCTGCCTGGTTCAGTGTCGCCTGGACCACAGCAGCCGGATCAATCCCGGCACCGAGCTCGCTCGCCAGCAATCGCCGCGCCTGTAGCTTAAGCAGCGCTCGCCATCGCTCAAGCAGTTCGCCCAGCTCTTTGCCGTCGCCGGCTCGCGCTGCAGCTAGCGCGTGCGAAAAATCCATCGGCGTCAACCTTGCTCGTACGGGACCACCCCGGCCTCTTCATCATAGCGGAAAAAGCCTCTCTGGGTTTTGCCCCCGCCGCTTGCCTCTTCGCGCCCGTCTCCTGACCGAGCGTGTCTCGCAGAGCGCGCCCTTGTCCGCGCAAGCGTCTGCGGTTGAACCGAGGACGGGCGCGTTCCGAGTCGCCCTCTCCGGAACGCACCGAGTCAGCAGGGTCAAAGTCCTTGCCGGGGGCATGGTCGGAAGCCGCGTAACCGAAGGTAACTGCGTCTCCGTGAGGAGAGGTGGGAAGCGACCGATTCTGAATAAGTGGTCGGGAGGATGAGGAACTGGATTCGGCCTCTCGCCGTGGCGAGTCTCCTTTTTGCAGTGCGGCACTCCGGTGCCGCTTTGGCTCTTTGGAGTGCGGCACTCCTGTGCCGCTTTGGCTTTTTTTAAAAGCGGCACAGGGCTGCCGCACTCCAGAGTTAGCCGGGACGATGGTCAGGCAGCCTGTGTTTGGCCATGGTTTTTGCTGTGCATCCTCTATGACGTAAGACCACCGAGCGGAGAGCCGTACGCGGGACAACCGCACGTACGGCTCGGAGGGAGGGGAGCCCGGATGGCCGGGCTTCCCTACCCCTATCAGTGGTCCCCACGTGCCGCGGGGAAGCTGTCACCGCCCATCGTGCAAGCCGCTTCCCTCGTAGGTCAGACTGAGAAGTCCCCTTCTTATGGCGATGTATCTGACCGTCCACTCCTCATTGTTCTTATGAGATCGGATATCGCTTCTGATCCACCACTTACCGTTGCGCACATACGGCCAGATGTACATGATGTCACCCGAATCGTTCTCTTGAATGTCGCCGTCACGCGCCCAGAAGCCGATGACGCCGACGTGCCATTGGTCCGCCCGCAGTCCGGTGTCGAACCCGTCGCGCGAATTATCGCCAACCTTTCTGAGGTAGAAGCGGATGGAATCAGACAAATCTCTTCGCAGTAGGGCGTCGGCTTGGCGGAGTTCTGTGATGTCCCGGCCCTGCAACTGGACCTGGTGCTGCCGCGCGGCGGTTTCCCGGGCCAGGAGCTCCCGAAGGTCCTCCACCTGGCCGCTCAGATTCGCTAACTGTTCTTGAAGGGTGGCCCGTGGATCCATGTTGACCACGTTCTGCGCAGGGTCGATAAGAACTGTTTTCCCACCTGTCGTCGAGAACGGCCTGATGGTATTCAACGTGTAGTGGCCAGTGGAGCCCCACTTCGTATCAGCATCCACGTAGACGTCTACAGACTTCGGGATTATCCGTCGCCCCTCGAGCTTATAGCTAATACCCCATTTTCGAAGGACGTCTTTGGTGACGTCGCGGGCAAAGCGGCTTTCGTCTTCACCAGGAGTCTCGGCTCCGAAGATGGATGCTCCGAAGAGCGACAGGTTGAAGCCGCCGCCGCTCCTCCTTGATACTGTCTCGATCTTCTCTCGGAAGCTGTTCCGGAGTTCTTGATTCTGTTCCAGTTCGCTACGGGTGATCAGATCGGCCTTGAAGCTTTCAGGATCCCATCCCAGCTCCGTGAACTTCCGGTCCAGCTCTTCCCAACCGTTTTGGAGCTCGACGCGTTCGCGCGAGACGTCTGAGACCAACCTCTCAACGAGCGCGGAGAAGTCCGGGTCTTCGTACTCCGTTCGGACGGTGACAACCTTGCTGGCGACTGCTTCGCGCGCGATTTGCGAAACCTCGCGGCGACTCACCCGGCCCAGAGCCCCGCTGCCAAGAAGGCGCTTGTACGTAGACGTGTTCCGCAGGTCAGCGACCTGGATAGTGAGGCTGTTCAAGCGATGCGTGTAACCCGGGAAGCCGTACATGCACTGCAGTGCAACTCGGCCGGCGTTAAGGTCGTCAACGAATTGAGTGGCGAGCTGCGCAGTCGGTGCGTCAAGGCGACAGGGAAGCTCTCCAGCGGGCAGGGTCAAGGTGTGGTTGGTGGTGTCAAGCACTTGCGATTGCGAGTCGGGGAACTGGTATAGGGTCAGACGCGGCAAGTAGCGCTCATCCGTCACGATCCGGAAAAAGGAAGGTTCAACCCGGTGGAATTGCGCGGCGGTGAGTTTTTGATCCCCTTCGTAACCCAGTAATCGGCTCACGTGCGCGGCAAGCACTTCAGGGCAGTGCGCCACGTCGACACGGAGCCGAAGCAAGACGGTGCGGCCGTTAATTTCCGCGGTCACGCGCCCCGTAGTGGCGTCTCGGATGAAGGCGACGGGTGGCAGGTAGAAAAATCTCTGGTTTCGGGGGGCCACGCGGCTGCCATCCGGTGCGAAGTTGGTTTCTACGTCATAAACCACCACGACGGCTGGAAGTCGGTTCGACGGTGTGGGATCCACGGTGAAGGCGCTCTGGGGTACGATCCGCAGGGGGTGTAAGTGACGATCTTGGGGCCTCGGAGCTTGCGCCCTGAGGAGGACGCCCAGCCCCAGGACGGTCAGCGCCAGACATAGCACCGAGGATGCGTGGAACAGAAGCTTAGAAGGGGCAATCCGCATAGTTTTGACTCCCATAGGTAAGTTCGCCATCCTTTATCGCCAGTACCGAGCTTTTCGGTAATGCGCAGACACCTGGCCGCGACAGCTCCGGCGCCATCGACCGGCCCATGTTGAACCGCGAGTGGGGGAGCTGTGCGCCTGAGGGACCCGCTGAGCATGACGGACGACGGGTACGCACGTCCTCCTGCAACCGGCGCTGCACGCCCCAGGTTGCCGGCGGGGAACGGGGCCGGTGCGCAACCTCTGTACACGCTTCGGCGTTCCCGCTGGGGCCCGGGCCCAGCCGATGCCATGGACCGGTCACGGGGTTCGTGCCTGGCGGGCGATCCAAGGGTCCGGCTGCGATGTTCACGGAACAAGAGCCGTTCTGCCTGGCGCGCGCCTGCCGGGTAGGTTCGACGACCACGCCCGGCAGGCCTCGGACAGTTCGCAAGTGATCGCAGAGGGCATTTGAGCCTAAGGGACCACGCTCAGCAGGTGAGAGCGGTTCGGCCCTTGGGGTAGCGCCTGGGCTTTCCCGAGTTCCTCGGGGACGACTCAGCGGCCGGTTCGACCCGGCGCCGCGCGCTGAGCCCCCCTGTAGCATCTCGTCTTCTAGCATCTGGTCGACGAGTTGCAGCCCGACACGAGAGTAGGCCCAGGAGGAGGGCCAGGCGCGTCGCAACCTACCGTTACCTTCATGCTGTCCACCGTTGTTGTGTCGGGCTCCACTCGCCAATGCCCAGCGACGTACGACCGGGACAGTGCGGCGGAACCTTTCGGGGCGCCCGAGGTGGCGCGGCCCGCGGACCGGGCGTCCTAGTTCCAGATCGCTGCTGGTCGCTGCAGCGGGGCCCAAACGGGGCCAATCGACTCCCCTGCGAATGGCAAACCATCGAACAATGGCAACGCCCTTAACGTCTGGGTCGGCAGTGCCTATAAGAATCCGACCGTCGATTAATCCGCAAGGGGCTGCAATCAATCCGACATGTGCTGACGGCTCACTATGGCAACAACGGGTCTCGAGAACGCCCCGCTCGAGGGGTACCTCGCACAGGTTCGCCGAGCTCGCTGAACCGTCCTGGTCCCCAACGCACTCCGAAGCAGCCGCACGGCGAGCGACCAAACCCTCGCGCACTCTTGTCAGAGACGCGAACGTGAGTTTTCTGGCAACGCGTACGAGCGGGGCAGCGCGATCCACGTCGGTGGTTGACGAAACCCGGCGTTGTCCCAGCATTGCCCAATGCATTCCGAGCAACGAGCCTGGCAGTCGCCTATTCCCCGTGATGGCCGCTTAGCGCAGCCAGGCGCTGACCCTTGGTTGGTCTATCCACCAGACCAAGCGGACGCGTGCGCCGACTGGTAGCGACCACCCAGCTGCACCTCGTCATTTAGTGCGCCGTTTTTCGGCCATGTGTGTCACAGCAACGTCGTCTTGTGTCCCTGATCAACGGCACCGCTCGTTGCGAAAGCCGCCGAGCGTGCGTCGAAGATGCAGCCTGCTCGTACGGTCTCGATCGAGCGCGGCGCCACCGATCTACTGGGTCAACCGAGCGCAGACCGACAGTGTCCTCCAGCCGCGGTGATTCGCGGCTCGTGCAGCTAGGTGGCGCGTTTAAGGGGGCGGTAGAGGGGAGCTCCAGAGCCGTCCCTAAGTTCTCGAACAGGAATGGGGGTACACCCGCCAGGACTCGGCGCGTAGGCGGCTCGTCTGCCGCCGCCGTCTTCTTGGTCGCCGCATGGACTGCGGCCCGCGCGGTCACGTCACCCGACTACCGCTCGCGTGGATACCGTCGGGGCGTGCAGACTGCCTTCTGCAGAAGCCTCGAGGCCAAGCGGGCGAGGGATCTGTCCCGTCCAACGAGAGCAGGAAGACCGCCTTGGCAGCTCGGACAATGGGAGCGTGTCCCGGCCAGTATCGAACGTTCTGGCCCGGCCGGTTCTCGGTGTTGCCTGGGAGCAAACGCGCAGCTTACCAGCCAAAGGCGAAGATCCGCACCTCGTCGCGGGAGGGGGGTAAAAAGTCCCCCTTCGGCTGTGGGAAGGGGACAGCGACGTAGAATTCTCCATAGATTGCCTGCCTCCGACGCCGCGTGTATGTTGGACTCCCATTCGATGGTCGAGAGCCCACAGCGCTCCCAGGTGTTTGACCGGTCTTTCTGGTTGGCCTATCTGGCCAACGGCCTCAGTGTCACCGCGTTCGCGATCCATTTTCGCTTCGCAGACTTCGTCGATTATCTGGGCGGCTCTGCTACCGTGATCGGGTTGGTGTGGGGCATCGGTATGGTCGGGGCTGCCCTGGCCAGGTTATTCGTGGGGTGGCAGGTGGACCACCGCGGCCTCCGCTGGCCCTGGGTCAGTTCGGCCCTCGTCTTCGTGCTCACTTCGGCGGGCTTTAGCCTGGTGGAACGCGTTGGCCCCTTGATCTACGCCTTGCGCGTTCTCTTTTCACTGGCTCTTGCCGCCCAGTTTTGTTGTGTGGTGGCGTTCGTTTGGCGTGGAGTGCCGGTAGTGCGGCGCGCAGAGGCGCTTGGGCTGATGGGGACCTCCGGTTTCCTTGGCATGACGGTCGGCCCTACGATCGCGGACTGGATCCTATCCCTGCCGTTCCACGAGGCCCTCTGTTACCGGCTGATGTTCCTAGCCGCGACGTTGCTCGCCGGACTCAATCTCGCAGTGGCCAGCTATGCTGTGTCGTTGCCCTCCTCTGCCTGGTCCGTGCGTAGCCGCGATCGTGGCATGTGGCATGTCATGCGCACCCACTGGCCCTACGCGGCTCTTCCGGCAGCACTGGTCATGGGCATCACGCAAAGCGTGCACTTCAGCTTCTTGACCCGCTTCGTAGAAGCGATCGGCCTCCCAGGCGTTGGGCCGTTTTTCGCCGGCTATGCCATGTGGGCGCTGACCGTGCGTGTGCTTGGGCGGAAGATTCCCGAACGCTACGGCCTGGAGCGCGCGATCCTGGCTGCGATGATTCTTCTGACGGTGAGTACCGCTTCCCTAGCCACCGTCGATTCCCTGGTTGGCCTGCTGGTTGTGGCCTTTATTGCAGGGACCGGTCACGCGATCATCTTTCCGTGTACGACGGCACTGGGGGCGGCCCACTTCCCAATCGAGTACACGGTGACGGGGCTGGCCACGACTCTGAGCATGGTCGACCTGGCCAACGTGATCGTTTCACCACTGCTCGGTGCTGCGGCCGATGCGTTCGGATTCCGCCCCATGTTCGTGATGGCGGCGGCTGCGGTTGCGGCCTCTGGGTGTGCGTTCGCGGTGGCGAATGCGCACGCATTGAAGGCGGGGCTGGAAGGATCGCAGATCCGGGGACTGGCAGGAGCACCACCTCAAGCGTTAACACGGCTGGTTTTTCGTCAGCCACCGGAAGAGCTACCGGACCGAGACACGTACGAGAAGACGGTTTGAACCGGGGGGTTACAATGATGCGTTGGATTGAGCAGACGCCGTGCGGCGAGTTTGGTAAACTCGATGCCAGGTGAGCCATTACACAGGCGAAGAACGCCGTAAGAGGAAGGTTGAACCGGATCGGAGTAGCAGCGATGGCGAAGACAACCAGACGTTCGTTCTTGAAGCATGCCACTGCAGCGACAATCGGCGGTTTCGTGCTGCCTCGGTTCGCGATCGCGCGTACCCGGAACGCGAACGAAAAGCTGAACATTGCGGCGATTGGGTGCGGGGGCCGAGGTGCCGCCAACGTGAACGCTGTGGCGAGCGAAAACATCGTGGCTCTCTGCGACGTGGATGAGCAGCGTGCGGCAGGAACGTTCAAGCGGTTCGAGAAGGCGAAAAAGTACAAGGACTTCCGCAAGATGCTCGACGAAATGCACCGCGAGATCGACGCGGTGGTGGTCAGCACGCCGGACCACACGCACGCCGTGGCCGCGATTGCGGCGATGAAGCTCGGTAAGCACGTCTACTGCGAGAAACCGCTCACCCACGATATTTACGAAGCACGGATGATGCGAAAGGTCGCTGCCGAGCAGAGGGTGGTCACCCAAATGGGCAATCAGGGGCACTCGAATACGGCGGCACGCCGGGCAGTCGAGGTGATTCGCAGCGGCGTCCTCGGGGACGTCGTCGAGGTGCATGCCTGGACAGACCGCCCTATTTGGCCTCAGGGCATCGATCGGCCGGCTGAGCCTGAGCCGGTGCCGCCAACCCTGGATTGGGACCTCTGGCTGGGGCCGGCCCCCTTCCGCCCGTACCATTCCGCTTACGTGCCCTTCAAGTGGCGCGGTTGGTGGGACTTCGGCACCGGCGCATTAGGCGACATGGCATGCCACATTCTAGATGTGGCCTTCTGGGCGCTGAACCTCGTCGATCCGGTCTCTGTTGAAGCGCAGGTTTCCGATAACCATAAGCCAGAAACCTATCCGAAATGGTCGATCATCACCTACGAGTTTCCCCAGAGAGGCGATCTTGCCCCCTGCAAGCTTGTGTGGTACGACGGTGGTAAGATGCCCCCACAGGAGCTTGCACCCGGTGTAAAGCTGCCGAAGAACGGCACGATCATCGTGGGAACCAAAGGCACCCTGGTGACGCTGGACGCATACGGGGGACGGTACAAGCTGCTCCCGGAGAAAGACTTCGAAGGGTTTGAGCCCCCTGAGATGAAGTTGCCTGTATCTCCAGGCCACCATCGGGAGTGGGTTCTGGCGTGCAAGGGCGAGGGGGAGGCGCTGTCGAACTTCGAGTACGCCGCACGCCTTACCGAGACGGTGCTCCTTGGCAACCTCGCCGTTTGGGCGGGTACCCGCGTAGAGTGGGACGCTGCGAACATGCGCGCCAAGAACTCCCCTGAAGCGAACGAGATCGTCCGCCGCGAGTACCGCAAGGGATGGTCGCTGTAAGCGACGCCCGGGCAACTTCCCGCCAACTGTCCCAGAAGCACCGCCCGGTTGCCTCCCCCGGGCGGTGCTCTTTTCGCGTTCACCCTGCGAAGACGGACGGGAGTGGATCTGGGCCAGTTGAAGGTGCAGTTCCCGGCTTCGTTGAATGCAGATGACGCCTGATCCAAATCTGGTGAAGCCACGGTGTGGGGCGTGGCGCGTGCACCTGCTCAGCGCTTCCGACAACGGGTAGCGGTCCAACGTGTGGACGAAGGCGGTCCCAAGCCGCGGAGCTTCTCTGGGATAGAGGGGAGGCCTCCCGCCGAGCCGGTGCTTGAAGTCCCTTCCCTGCTCAGGCAGGTGGAAGAGGCCATTGCCACCTCCCCTGGCCGTGATCCCGGCCAGAACGCCACGTGGCGACGCAAGCAGCCCTCAGGCCATCGTGCGCCCCCAACCCAGGCGTTCCTCGGAGACGGCTCACGATCAACCGTGGAAACGTTCCTCGTCGAGACGTTCGGACCGTGTCGGGCTCAGGGGGAAACACATGCCCCCTATCACACCCCCATTGGCCCATTCGGGGGCTAGTCGGGTTCGCGGCTCTCGGGCAGGTGTGTCGAAGCGGGTTCAGCCAGAGTGCGGTGTCGCAGCCGAGCCAGTTCGGCTTCCGCACGATGCCTGCGGTCCAGTTCCTCTTCCAGCCACGCCTGATGGATCTGCACACGACGCTCCAGCTCCATCAGCTCGGTCTCCAGCTTCATCCGCTCAAGATGTTGGCCCCCTATAAAGCCGAGTGCGGCGCCGAGGATCAACCCGATCAGGAACCAGAGCGATCGGCGGCGGGACGACGGTTGTTGGGCGGGTTGCGGTAGCGGCCGAGCTGGGGTTGGATCTTCAGGCGTGAGCGAGATGCGCGATTCCGCAGCGGCGGCAGGTTGGGGGATGCTCGTGGCGGTCGCTTCACCCGTCCGATCGGCGTGTTGTCCAGGGGGTTCCGGTGACGTGGCCACAGGTCGTTCTGCCTTCGTCGCAGGCTGTGGGGGACGTGCCACAGCGCTTTTGGCCGGGGACGACTGAGGTTTCGGTGCAGCCGATCGGTCTTTGGTACGCTTTGGCGGCGTGGGCTGGCGGTGTTTCCGGTGTGGCCGTTGCGGCTGCGCTGCGTTCCCCTTTAACCATTCCAGGGGCAGTGTTGCGTCGTCGGCATGTCCTTCCAGCCACTGCAGGGCGAGATCCTCCATGTCAGGTGTGTGCGCTGAGACTTTGTGGCCACACTGGGGGCAGCTATCGCCCTGGAATGCGTAGCCACACCGGGGACATTTCGTCAGAGGCATCGCAGGAACGCTCGAATCGCGACCACCTCTACCCTGTGTTAGCCCAGTCGTCCGTGCCGTGCCTCAGTAGTCCTGGCGGGGAAGCGACCGCAACAGGTCCACGAATTCCCGCATGCTTCTTATTCGCCGGTTCGGGTTCTGCGCCAGCCCACGGTACAAGAGGCGGACGATGTCGTCGTCAAGGTCCGGCCGATACTCGCGAGGATCTTTCGGCGGCTGGTTGATGTGTGCCAGCATAATCTGCAGGGTGTCGGGACCCTCCCAGGGGAGGTGGCCGGTCAGTACCTCGTAGGCCGTGACGGCGTAGGAGAACACATCGATTCGCTCGTCGGTTGGCTCGCGACGGATAAGCTCGGGGGCCATGTACTGCGGGGTCCCGGTGCGATTGCCGGGGGCGCGAAACTCAGGTGTGTTCGGTACGGCCAGGCCAAAGTCGATCAGCTTCACCACCCCGTCATTCGAGACGAGCAGATTGCGAGGGCAGACGTCACGGTGGATGTAGCCCGCCTTGTGCACGTAAGCCAGAGCTTCGGCTCCCTGGATGAGCAGCTCGACACGGCGCCCTTTCAGGGAAGGGTCGTTGGTGTCGATCAGGTAGTTCAGGCCCACTCCTTCGATGAATTCCATGACGAGGAACTGTTCGCCCGTCGTGGCAATACCATGTTCGTATGTGGTCACGACGTTGGGGTGACGGAGACTGACGGCGATCTCACCTTCGCTCGGGCGCGTCTTTCCGCCAAAGGTGCGCTGCATCAACCGCTCGGTTTTCTCCTTGTCCAGGACCTTCAGCGCGACGATGCGACCGGTCTGAAGATCCCTCGCCTTGTAGAGCTTCGACATGCTGCCCTGGCCTACCCGCGCCAGTTTCGCGAACCGCTTGTCGAGATCGACACGTTTGCGATTGGAGAAGAGGTTCTTCAGTCGTGTCAGCATCGGAGCGGGCCTCGACCATGAACGGTGGCCAGAGTCCGTTTACTTGCCACAGTAATCTATGATACTCGCAAGTTCCGTCCGCAAGCGAGGGCGTTCTACGATCCGATCGATGAAGCCGTGCTTAAGCAGGAACTCGCTCGTCTGAAATCCTTCGGGCAGTTCGATGCGCACGGTGGCCCAGATGGTCCGGGGACCGGCGAAACCGATCAACGCGCGCGGCTCGGCCAGGATCACGTCGCCCAGGGACGCGAAGCTAGCCGCCACGCCACCCATGGTGGGGTTGGTCAGGACCGAAATGAACAGACCGCCTGCCTGGTCAAACCGCGCCAGCGCCGCCGAGACTTTAGCCATTTGCATGAGCGAGAGGATCCCCTCATGCATCCTGGCGCCTCCGCCCGAGCCGCTCACGATCACCAGCGGCAGACTCTGTCGCTGGGCTTCCTCAATGGCGCGAGTCAACTTCTCGCCAACGACCGACGCCATGCTGCCCATAATGAAGGCCGAGTCGGTCACGCCGAGTACCACCGGTCGGCCACGGATGTAGCCTTTGCCCACCACCGCTGCCTCAGGCAGCCCGGTCTTCCGTTGCTCGTCGTATAGCCGCTGCACGTAGGGCTTGCGGTCGACAAACCCAAGCGGATCTGTGGGCCAGAGATCAGCAAACCACTCCTCGAAGCTACCCTCGTCGACGAGCTGTGCAATCCGCTGACGGGCCGGTACGTAAAAGTGGAAATTGCACTCCGGACAGACGCCCAGGCGGCGTTCCACCTCTTTTCGGAAGATGGTGGCCTTGCACCCCGTACACCGTACCCATAACCCTTCGGGGATACCACGTTTCGATGTCCGTTGGGATGCCTGCCTCGCCGCCTGATTGTTCGACATGCGTGCCCTCGCCACTGATCCGCGTCTTGCCGCCGCTTCCAGTCGGGATGCGGCCGGCGCTTTCACTAGATTCTAGCCGCAACGGAGGGGCCGGCCAGTTCGGGCCGCTACGCGGGGTCAAGTACCTCCAGAGCCGGAAGCGTGGCCCCTTCGAGGTACTTGAGGAAGGCGCCACCTCCTGTGGAGACGTGGGTTAAACGGTCGGCGAGGCCGAACCGTCGCACGGCCTCGGCCGTCTCGCCGCCACCGACAACCGTGACCCCATGGCATTCGGCAAGAGCCCGGGCTACAGCTTCGGTGCCGGCGCGGAACGGCTCGTCCTCGAACTTCCCCATGGGGCCGTTCCAAACCGCCGTTGCTGCCTCCTTGATGAGCTCTGCGAACCGGACCCGCGTCTTCGGCCCAATGTCCACCCCCGACCATCCGTCGGGAAAATCCCCCTCACACACCTGCGTTGCCGCACCGGCTTCGGGACGCTCAGCCACCACATGGTCCTCCGGCAAGACCAATCGATCGCCTGCCTCCCGTAATAGCCGCCGTGCTTCATCGACAAAGTCGAGCTCGACCAGGGAGCTGCCCACCTTGTAACCCCGAGCTAGGCGGAACGTGTAAGCCATCGCTCCACCAATCAAGAGCTTGTCGACTTTCAGGGCCAGCGCGCGGATCACTCCCAACTTGTCCGACACCTTCGCGCCGCCCAAAACCGCAGCGTAAGGGCGGTCCGGCTGTGTCGTAAGCTGACCGAGCACCGTCAGCTCGCGATCCAACAGCAGGCCCGCGACCCGCCTACCCTCCGGAAAGAACCGCGGTACCACGTACACCGACGCGTCCTTCCGATGAGCGGTTCCAAACGCATCGTTAGCGTAGACGTCGGCTAAGCCGGCTAACTCTCGGGCAAAGGCGTCATCTCCCGCCTTCTCACCCGGATGAAACCGGAGGTTCTCCAGCAGCAAGACCTCGCCATCCTTCAGACTGCCGGCTTTCTCCCGAGCGTCTGGGCCGACAACATCGTCCGCTTTCAACACGGGCTGTTCCAGCAACCGGGCAAGCCGGCGAGCCACGGCGTCCATCCGCAGCCGCGCGTCCTTTTCGGGGTCACCTTTGGGACGGCCCAAATGGCTGCCCAAGATGACCCGCGCCCGGTGCTCAATCAGATAGCGGATCGTAGGCAGCGCTGCCTCGATCCGCCAGTCGTCCGCCACCTCGCCCTCGGGGGTGAGCGGGACGTTGAAGTCGACCCGCACAAATACACGCCGTCCGGTCACGTCCACATCGCGGATCGTTTTGAATTGACTCACGCTCCTGCCTCCAACGACGCGCTTCTTCTGCGGGCAAACACCGGGCTCCACCCGCGCGCCTGCCCCTTCCTGCCCGTGCTACCGCCGAGACAGGCTAGACCGCTAACCGAGGGCCGCGAGCTTCTCTACGAGATCGGCGAGGCGGTTCGAGTAGCCCCATTCGTTGTCGTACCACCCCACGGTCTTGACCAGCCGCCCGTCCACGACGCGGGTCCAGTCAGCCACAAAGATGCACGAATGAGGATTCCCCACAATGTCAGACGAGACAAGCGGCTCTTCACTGTACTGCAGAATGCCCTTCAGCCTCCCCTCTGCGGCAGCCTTCATCGCGTCGTTGACCTCCTGCACCGTCACGTCCCGTTTCAAGACGGCCGACAAGTCCGTTACGCTGCCGCAGGGTACGGGTACGCGGAACGCGATGCCCGTGATCTTCCCCTCCAGCTCCGGGATCGCCTTCGTGACCGCTTCCGCCGCTCCCGTCGTGCTCGGAATGATGTTGATCGCCGCTGCCCTCGCCCGATAGGGATCCCGATGCGCCAGGTCCAACACGCGCTGGTCATTGGTGTACGCATGCACCGTCGACATGATGGCCCGCTCGATTCCAAAAGCGTCATGGAGCACTTTGACCATCGGGGCAAGACAGTTGGTCGTGCAGCTTGCGTTGGAAACACAGCGATGGTCTGGGCTGAGCTTGTCGTCGTTGACACCGATCACCACGGTCAGGTCGATGTCGCCCTTTGCCGGAGCTGACAGGATCACTCGCTTCGCACCGGCGTCCAAGTGGTCCTCGAAGCCTCCCTTCTCAGAACGCCGCGACCGAAAGATACCCGTGCTCTCGATCGCAATGTCCACACCGAGCTCCCTCCAGGGCAGCTCCTTCGGGCTGCGGACGCCCAGCACGCGAATCGACTTCCCGTTCACCACCAGCGTGTCTTGGCCCTCAGCGCGGACCTCGCCCGGGAACTGGCCATGCACGCTGTCGTACTTCAAAAGATGACCCAGTCCCTCCGCGTCGATGAGATCATTCACCGCCACGACTTCGATGTTGGGCCGCTGCACCATGGCCCGAAAAGCCATCCGACCAATCCGGCCAAATCCGTTAATCCCGACCCTAATGGCCATCGGACAACTCCCTGCTTCTTCCTGCAAAAAACACCAGGGTGCCAATCCGCCGACGCCAATTCTACACCGGCGAACAATACCGAGCCGGTTTGGGGCGGCCAGCACGCCGGCGTGATTCTCCCGTGGCGATTGCGTACACTGTGCAGAGAACCGGACCGCTGTAAACACGCGCAGGAGGTAACCGCGGATGAGAGCAGCCTACATTGACGAAACAGGCCCCCCTTCTGTGATCAAGGTGGGCGATCTCCCCGTACCGGAACCGGGTGAGCGTGAGGTGCTGGTGCGCGTGCATGCAGCCTCGGTCAACCCCGTAGATACGTACATCCGCTCGGGGATGATCTCGATGCCCGTGCCCAAACCGTACATCCTGGGCTGCGACCTGGCGGGGGTCGTGGAGAAAACAGGCCCTGGGTGTCGACGGTTCAAGCCGGGTGACCGTGTGTGGGGATCAAACCAGGGATTGCTCGGACGACAGGGGACATTCGCCGAATACGCCGCCGTTCACGAGGACTGGTTGTATCCGATCCCTGAG
>Ga0256839_1004174_pt1 | contig 14295 bp, 11 predicted proteins | sample 354166metaG_FD_185968 | JGI IMG/M metagenome (GOLD analysis project Ga0256839, IMG submission 185968) | Hydrothermal vent microbial communities from Mid Atlantic Ridge, Atlantic Ocean - 354-166 | ecosystem: Environmental > Aquatic > Marine > Hydrothermal vents | place: Atlantic Ocean: Mid... | reverse complement strand
CCCCCCCCCTTTTTTTTCCACACCGAGGGGCGAAGTTTGCCTGCCTGGCGCCCGGTGTCTCCGTTGCCGGCAACTATGGCAAGACATAAAAAAGCCCCGTCCAAAAAAGGCGGGGCAGTAATTCTTAGGCCGGCAACAGGCTAACCGGTAACGCCTTCCATCTCTTTGGCGGCCAGGAAGCGTTCGGCATCCAGGGCGCTCATGCAACCTGTGCCGGCAGCGGTAACGGCCTGGCGATATACCTTGTCGGCAGCATCCCCGGCCACAAACACCCCCTCAATAGATGTTTTGGCGGTACCGGGAACAACCTTCAGGTAGCCCACCTCATCGGTTTCCAGGTAGTCTTTAAAGATATCGGTATTAGGCTTATGGCCGATGGCCACAAAGAACCCTTTTACGGCAATTTCATAGGTTTCATCGGTTTTAACATTGCGTAACCGCACTCCGCTGACCTCCTCTTCGCCAAGCACCTCTTCGGTTACCGAGTTCCACAATATTTCGATATTCGGGGTGTTTTTCACCCGTTGCTGCATAATGGTAGAGGCCCGCAGTTCATCCCTGCGCACAATCATATACACCTTGGGGCACAGGTTAGCAAGGTAGGTAGCCTCTTCGCAGGCCGAATCGCCACCGCCTACCACGGCCACGTCCATTCCTTTATAAAAGAAACCATCGCAAATGGCACAGGCCGACACCCCTTTGCCATTTAACCTTGTTTCCGACTCCAGGCCAAGGTAGCGGGCCGAAGCCCCGGTAGCAATAATCACGGCTTTGGCGGTAACCTCGTGGCTGTCATCAATAATCACTTTATGGGGGTAACCGGAGAAATCCACGGCCGTGGCCACGCCAAAACGCACATCGGTGCCAAAGCGCTCAGCCTGGGCCTGCAGTTGCATCATCATTTCCGGGCCGTTGATGCCCTCGGGGTAACCGGGAAAATTTTCCACATCATTGGTGGTAGTCAGTTGGCCACCGGGTTCGCCCCCGGTATAAAGCACCGGGTTTAAACCGGCCCGCGAGGCATAGATACCGGCCGTATAACCGGCAGGCCCTGAGCCTATAATTAGTACATTAACTTCCTCTTTTGTCATCTTACTTAACTTTTATTATGAATAGAAAAACGGTCTTGCAGAGACCGCTGCAAAGATAACAAATTTAGCCCAGATATGGTTTCAAGGCACGGCTTCTTGTGGTGTGGCGCAAGCGCCTGATGGCCTTTTCTTTAATCTGGCGTACCCGCTCACGGGTAAGGCAAAATTTTTCGCCTATTTCTTCCAGGGTCATGGCGCTGTTGCCCGTGCCGCCAAGGCCAAAATACAGGGTAATCACATCGGCCTCACGCGGGGTAAGGGTGGCCAGCGCCCGTCTTACTTCGCGGCACAGCGAGTCTTTAAGCATCCGGTCTTCGGGGCCATCGCTGTTTTCTGCCGGCAATATGTCCATCAGGTTTTTTTCTTCGCCATTGGCCAGGGGGGAGTCGAGCGAAACATGGCGCCCCGAGATCTTCATGGTTTCCCGTACCTCCTCGATGGCCATCTCCAGTATCTCGGCCAGTTCTTCCGGGGAAGGCTCACGCTCAAATTTCTGCTCCAGATCAGAAAAAGCTTTGGCAAATTTGCTCAGGGACCCTACCCGGTTAAGCGGCAGGCGGACAATCCGGGCCTGTTCGGCCAGGGCCTGCAAAATAGATTGGCGGATCCACCATACCGCATAGGAGATAAATTTAAACCCCCGGGTAACATCAAAACGCTGGGCGGCCTTAATGAGCCCCAGGTTGCCTTCGTTAATCAGGTCGCCCAGGGTCAGCCCCTGGTTCTGGTATTGCTTGGCCACGGAAACAACAAAGCGCAAATTGGCTTTGGTAAGTTTTTCCAGGGCCACCTGGTCGCCTTTGGCAATCCGTTTGGCCAGGGCAACTTCTTCTTCTGCCGACAACAGCTCAATGCGGCCGATCTCCAACAGGTATTTATCCAGAGATTGGCTCTCACGATTGGTAATTTGCTTACTAATCTTTAGCTGCCTCATTTTCCGGGCCGTTTTTAACGAAAAAAGAGGGCAAAACCCTCTTTTTGCCTCCTATAAAAATAGGAGAATAAATTTAAAAAATTACAAGAATTTGAAAACTTAGTTCTCTTTCCGCTCCGGTTTCGGCAGCAACACCTTGCGCGAAAGCCTGAATTTACCGGTCTTCTTGTCGATATCAACAAGTTTTACTTGTATTTCTTCACCGGGCTCCAGCACGCCATCCATATTTTCAATGCGCTCCCATTTTATTTCAGAAATATGCAGCAGGCCGTCTTTGCCGGGCATAAATTCAACGAAAGCGCCAAAGGGCATAATGTTCTTCACCTTACCGGTATAGACCTCGCCCACTTCGGGCTGGGCCACAATGCCTTTGATACGGTTCATGGCCTGGTCGAGGGAGTTTCTGTCGGTGGCAAAAACAGTTACCTGGCCGGCATTGTCCACTTCTTCAATCACTACCGTAGCCCCGGTTTCCTTCTGTATCTCCTGTACCACTTTGCCACCGGGGCCAATTACCGCCCCGATTAAATCCTGCGGGATGGTGATGGAGGTAACCTGCGGGGCATTGGGTTTAAGCTCTGCCCTGGGTTCTGCCAGGGTTTCTTTAAGCTTACCGAGGATATGCATCCTGCCTTCTTTGGCCTGGTCGAGGGCTTTTTTCAACACTTCGTAGGAAAGGCCATCAATTTTTATATCCATCTGACAGGCGGTAATCCCTTTTTCGGTACCGGTTACTTTAAAGTCCATATCGCCCAGGTGGTCTTCATCTCCCAGAATATCGGACAAGATAGCATATTTGCCGGTTTCCGCATCCGAGATCATGCCCATGGCAATCCCCGATACGGGGGCCTTGATCTGCACTCCGGCATCCATCAGCGCCAGGGTACCGGCACAAACGGTAGCCATGGAAGACGAGCCGTTCGACTCTAATACGTCCGACACAATACGGATGGTATAAGGGAAGTCTTCATGGGCGGGCAGCATCCCTTTCAGCGCCCTTAAGGCCAGGTTGCCGTGCCCTACTTCGCGCCTGCCCGGGCCACGGTTAGGCCGTGCCTCTCCGGTAGAAAAGGCCGGGAAGTTGTAGTGCAGGATAAAGCGGTTGTAGTCCTTGATCAGCGCGCTGTCAATCATCTGCTCATCGAGCTTGGTGCCGAGGGTAACGCTGGCCAGCGCCTGTGTTTCACCGCGGGTAAACACAGCCGAACCATGGGGCATGGGCAAGTAGTTTACTTCACTCCAGATAGGGCGAATTTCATCAAAAGCACGGCCATCCATACGTACGCCTTCATCGAGTACCATTTTGCGGGCGGCTTCCTTTTCTATGTCGTGGAAGTACTTTTTCGCCAGGTCAACATTAAACTCTTCATCTTCGGCATGTGCCTCTACGTATTCGTTTATAATAGCCTTCAGCGCTGCTGAGCGTGAAGCTTTATCTTTTATCTGCTGATTATAAACGGCATATACCTTAGCGTATAATTCGCTATGCAGTTGTTTTTGCAAATCCTCGTCACTTTCTTCATGCGTGTAATCCCTCTTTTGCTCCTTACCGGTTTCTTTGGTAAGTTCTTTTTGGGCGGCACACATCAACTTAATGGCTTCGTGGGCTTCTTTCAGGGCTTCCAGCATGGTGTCTTCCGAAACCTCCTTCATTTCCCCCTCTACCATCATGATATTCTCATAGGTGGCAGCCACCATCATATCGAGGGCAGCTTTTTCGGCTTCTTCCTGTCCCGGGTTGATGATAAACTTACCGTCCACCTGGCACACCCGCACTTCGGCTATCGGGCCGTCAAACGGAATATCGGAAACCGACAGGGCAGCCGAAGCCGCCAGGGCTGCCAGGGCATCGGGCAACACTTTACCATCGGCCGACAACAGCGATATCATCACCTGGGTCTCCGAGTGGTAATCGCTGGGGAACAGCGGCCGCAAAGCGCGGTCAACCAGCCTGGAAGTTAAAATCTCATAATCGGACAAACGTCCTTCCCGTTTCAGAAATCCGCCCGGGATTTTACCGGCAGCGGCAAATTTCTCCTGATAATCAACACTCAGGGGTAGAAAATCAACCCCTTCGCGTGCATCTTCACTGGATACTACAGTAGCGAGCAACACGGTGTTGCCCATACGGACCTCTACGGACCCGTCTGCTTGCTTAGCGAGTTTACCGGTTTCAATGGTAATTGTCCGGCCATCGGCAAGCGTAATTGTTTTGCTTATTATATTCATTATGTTTTAATTGTTACAATACTGATTGTTCCTGGCAGGGAGCCAAAAACCGAAAAGGGATTCTGATGAACCCCTCTCCCTTTTATCTTCTTAGTTTTAGTTCTGCAATAATGGCACGGTAGCGCTCAATATCAATTTTTTGCAGGTAGTTTAAAAGTTTACGCCTTTTTCCTACAAGCCTTAACAAGCCTTGCTGGGTAGAGTAATCTTTTTTGTTTTTCTTTAAGTGGCCTGTTAAGTGATTGATGCGGTAGGTAAAAAGGGCAATCTGCGCCTCCGGAGATCCCGTATCATTCTTTGACTTTAACCGACCATGATTCTCGAAGATTTCTTTCTTTTTCTCTTTCGATAAATACATAGTTAGCAAGAATAAATTTTAAATGTTTCTTAAAAGTTGCGCAAAGGTAATTAGTTAATAAGTCTAAACCAACCTAAGCCCCAAAATCTTAGGCGTGTACAGGTTTCCTGTTTTTGTTGCGCGCCCGTAACCAACTCGTAAACTTAGAAGCCATTACCTTATAAAAATCAGCTTCAAAGAGCCGGGTATCATTTTTAGCCTGCCGGAGCAACAGCAACCCGATGGGAAACAAGATGCCGTTGGCCAGCCACACCCCGGCTTCTACCGGGATTTTGCCTGATTTGGCATATTTTTCGCCTCCGATGGAGAGGATATAATAGATGATAAAAAACACTACCGAAATAATCACCGGGAAGCCTATCCCCCCCCGCTTGATAATGGCCCCGAGGGGAGCGCCTATTAAGAACATTGAGATGCAGGCGATGGCATTGGCCAGCATTTTCTGCCACTGGATGTCGAACTGGTAATACTCTTTCATTAACCGCGCCTTGCGGTCGTTCTGAGCCGTTAGTTTGCTTTTAATCTGGCGGGTAGTGGCCACGGCTGTTTTCAGGTTACGCACCTGGTTGGCTTTCTTATTTACCCTCTCTTCATACCGGGTCAGGATGAAGGCCTCTTTTTGGGTAAAGCTGCTGTCGAGATACGGCAGGTTTACGGCTACTTCTTCTTTTTTGATGGTATGACCGGCCACTTTCTTCCGGTCGGTTGGCATTCCGGGCTGCGCTTTCTTTGGCAACGGGTTGAGACGCTTCACAGACCGCAGGTTAACACCCGCCCGTTTCTTATTGCCGGCCTTAGGCCTGGCCGGTTGTGCAATTTTCTTTTTTTGCGGAATATTCACTTTTGCGGCCGGAGGGTGCAGGCGAACCCCGTAGGTAGGGGGCGGTTTTACGGTAATCCCATCCTGCAAGACGCCTTCGCCCATCTCCCGGGCCCGCTCCCGCTCCATTGCCAGGGCAGCGAGGGAATCGCGTTTGCGGTTTACGGCCAGGATGTGGGCGGGGATATCCACCTGTTTTTTAAGCAAACTATAATTAAAATAACGTGAGGCAATACCGTAAATTTCCCCTTCGGTTTCATACACCTTATCTTGCAAAGAGTCAAGGTCATCGCCCAACTGGCTGAAGTTGCGCATCATGCGGTGCGAGGCAAACAACCCCTCATCGGTACGCGACATACTAAAGGAGGAGAGGTCAAAGATCATCTCACTGCGGTCAAAATAGGTGCGGGTAAACGGCCTTATCACCACCTTGGGGCGTTTGCCGCGCCTGCTTGGCGCCTCCCCCTCGGCATAATGAACCCCGTTAAAGAGTTCGAATTTCAGGTATTGGTCGTTTAATATGGTGTACATCTGGCCCGAATCAGCCATAATCACTTCGTTATTGCCTTTGTGGCTGGTATGGTCATAAATGGTAAGCCCCTTCAGCGACTTGCCATCAGGGTATTTTTTATCCACCTTGATTTTATAATTCTCAATACCGGTGTAAAACTGGCCGGGCTGAATATCGAGGGCGGGTTTCTTCTGCCGGATATCATAGAGTAAGCTATAGGCCTTCAGGGCCGAGTAAGGCACAAAATAATTATTGGAGTAAAAGGCAAAAATGGTCACCCCAATTACCATCACATAAATAGGCATTAAGGCCCGCACCAACGAAATACCGGCACTCTTAATAGCCGTAAGCTCAAAATGCTCACCGAGGTTGCCAAAGGTCATCAACGAAGCCAGCATTACCGACAATGGAAAGGCAATGGGGGTTTGAAAAACGCTGAAATGAAAGATAAGCATGCCCAGGTCAACCCATTTCAGGTCTTTGCCAAAGATTTCATCCACGTAGTTCATCATCTGCACGGTAAGCAGAATAAAAACCACCACCAGAAAAGTGAGGACAAACGGACCCAGAAAAGCTTTAATAATCAGCTTATCTATTTTTTTCATAAATTAACAGGAGCAATAAATATGCCAGCGATAGGGCAAAAGTAGCAGCTTAGCAATCAACCACCAACAATCTCTTTGAGGTTGTAGATCAAACTCTCCCACAAATCCTGCAACTCCCCATCGTCATTGATATCGTTGTAGTCGGTAATGGAGATAAAAACCATCTGCGTAAGCTCGTTCATCTCTAAACGCAGTTCAATATAGCGAGGATCCTCTTTTTCTTCCTCGTTGACGGGCAAAAATTCAAATTTTACAAAACTGTTTACCCTGTGGGCCACCATTTTGGCTTTATGGTCTTCGCCCTCCCACTTGAAGTTGAATACCTTGTCTTCATCTACCGTTACATCATCGGCCATCCATTGCGACAAGCCGCTGGCCGTAAAAATATAGGGAAAAAGCATCTTTTTTGATGCGTGTATCTCAAACTCTGCCCTGAACGTATTGCGTGTCATACCCGGTCAATTCCTTATTGGACTGTAATATAAGACACAAATATTGAAAACACAAAATCCCCTCATAGCCGGTTTTAAAAACCACCATCAGGGGGTATATATAAAGGGCAATATCTATAAGGTTGCCGCCCGGGCAAAATTGGCCATGGCGTTTTTCATCCTGGCCAGCACTTCGGCACAGGCTTCCAGGCCGTATATCCCGGCCAGGGCCGGGGGCTCCCGGTAACCCAGCCACACCTTACCTGCTTCATCTTCCCAAATCAATATTTTCAAGGGAAGGGCCAGACCGGCACGCGGGTCGCATTGCATTAGTTTGGTGCCAACTTTGGGGTTCCCGAAAATCACCAGGGTGGTAGGGCGCAGTTCCAGGCCGGCTTCTATCGCCCCCTGCCGGTGGTCAATGGTAGCAAAAATATTCATCCCCTTATCGCTCAGAACGGCTTTCAGCTTAGCCACAGTTGTGGTCACCGGGTGCGGGCTGCTTATTTTGTGGAAGCCGTCTTCCTGGGCAATAACCGGGCCGGGGGTTAACAGGGGCAGTAGTAGGGCAAGCAAGATAGTTTTTTTCATAATTAACTCAGTTTAAGGTTTTTTAGACGAACCCTCTCCGGGCTGTCTATAAGCTAAACCATAAACCATTTGCAAAGGTTCCTGAAAAAAACACGGATAACCCGGTATAATTTTTGTGTTCCGTAAATAAAGCACTAATTTTCCTTTTCAAACAACCCTAAAATGAGATTTACGCTACCCCTCATCCTGATTATTTCAGGATTGATTTTTGCTGTGCGGGCACAACCCGGTGCCGATGCCCTGAAGCCCCAGTTACGTATTGACCCCCAGGGCCATGCCGGGGTAGTTAACGATTTGCAGTTTACCCCCGATGGCAAGACCCTGATTTCCGTGGCGGCCGACAAGACCATCCGCTTCTGGGATGTGGCCGATGGCAGCTTGCAGAAAACCCTGCGCAGCCAGAGCGGTAGCGGCCCGGACGGGGCCCTCTATACCGGGGCGCTTTCTGCAGATGGCCGGTTTCTGGCCATTGGCGGCTATTTCCCGGAAAATGAAATCAGGATTATTGATCTGCTGCGGGATAATGATGTGGTGCTGTTAAAAGGGCACCAAAACATTATCAACCGGCTTGCTTTCAGCAAAAACGGCCGCCTGCTGGCCAGCGCCAGTGCCGATAATACGGTAAAAATATGGCGGCTTACCTTTAACAACGGCACGTTGCAGGGGGAACTACAACAAACCCTCACGGGCCATAGCGACCAGGTTTACGACCTGGCCTTTGCCCCCGATGCCCGGCACCTGGTGTCGGCTTCGGCAGACGGCAGCCTGCGGCTGTGGAGCCTCGAGGGCGCTACCGCCCCCGTGGTGATGAAAATGCATGTTGCCAAGGTTTACAGTTGCGCTTTTTCGGCTGATGGTAAATATATTGCCTCGGGGGGCAGCAAAGGGAAGGTTCTCCTGTGGAACAGCAACGGCACTTTCCACAGCAGGCTGGGTGCGTTGGAGGCCGCAGTAGGCCGGGTAGATTTTGCCCGCGACAATAAACTCTTTGCCTCGGGCCGTAATGTGAAAATATTCAGTGTGCCTGCCGGTACCTTGGTGGGGAGTATCCCTGAACAGAAAAGGAATATTACCGCCACCGCAGTTTATCAAAACAAGTATTTTGCTTCGGCTGCCAGTGCTACCGGTAAAATTATCGTGCGCGACCTGCAAAACCAGACCACGGCCGCCACTTTGTCGGGAGCCGGGCTCAGCCCGCTGGAAGTAGCCAGCAATAATAAGGGCGTAGTGGCCATCGGCACTAAGAAAAGGTCGTTGGCCATTGCTTTTGACTATCAGCAGATGAAATTCCTGTTCGGCAATTTCGATAAAACCAGTTTTACCGGGGCCATTAGCGGAGAAGGGGGCTACACGCTGCAAAAAACCGGTAAATTCACCCTCAGCACCGGTTTTAAAGGAAAAGTTGTCAACAACCCCGCCATTGACGGGCGCATCCTGCACTATACCCTTATTGATGCCGACAATATTGCCGTAGGCAGTGATTACTCTATCAAGATATACAGCCGCGATGGTGCGTTTAAACGCGCCTTGAAAGGAGCTAACGGAGCGGTTACCGCCATGGCTGTTGACCGGCAGCATAACTACCTGATTACGGCCACCACCGACCAAACCGTGCGGATATGGGATATCGCTACGGGCGAAAACCTGGCCGCTCTTTTCTTCAGCAACAAAAACGACTGGATTTGCTGGACCCCTAAGGGTTATTACCAGGCCTCGGCCGGGGGCGAAAAATACCTCGGATGGCATGTAAACCGCGGCAGTAACAAACTAGCCGACTTCTACCCTGCCTCTGTGTTTGCCAACTATTTCCGGCAACCGGAGGTGGTCAGGCAAACCCTGCGTTTAGGCAATGAAGAAGAAGCCATGGCCTACTTAAATGTTAAGGAAGAGAAAATCAGCGAGGAAGCGGTTAAGCAACCCGTACAGGCCGTTGAAGCTGTTGATGTAACCACCGAAGCCCCGGTAATCAAGTGGCTGAGCCCCGAAACGACCACCTACGAGGCGGGGCAAAACAGGGTACGCATTAAAGCGCAGATCATTTCCTCCACCCCGGTTAAAACCGTCAAAATCCTGATTAACGGCAGGCCGGCACCGCAATCCAGGGGCGTGAGTCCAACCGGCAACAATATGCTGGTTGAGCAGGATATCCTGTTGCTAAACGAGGTTAACAAAATCAAACTATTTGTCAGCAATGAAAATGCCCGCACGGTAAGCGAAGAGCGGATTATTACCCTGCCGGAAGAATTGCTTAACGGTCAGAAAGCCGCCAGCACCCAGATCATCGACTATACCGCCAAACCCGATTTGTATGTGCTCGGCATTGGCATTTCGGATTATGCCAACCCAGCGTATAACCTGACCTATGCCGATGATGATGCCCAGGCTATCACGGAGCTGTTTGGCACCACCGGCAAAGGGGTGTATAAAAAGGTAACCGTAGATAAGTTACTGAATGAAGAGGCCACCAAAAAGAAGATACTTAATGCCTTCGCCTGGTTGTATCAAAACGCTACCAGCAAAGATATCGTTATCATCACCATAGCCGCCCACGGGTTTAACAAAGACGGGGAATTTTATGTGCTGCCCTACGATGGCAATGCCGAAGACCTGCCCGGTACGGGTATCGGCTGGCATAACCTGGCCAGCACCCTGGGCAATATCCCGGCCAGGGTGCTGTTAATGGTAGATGCCTGCTACAGCGGACAACTTGGCACGAATATTGAACATCTTGAGTCAGACAATACCGAAGCCGTACGGCAACTGGCGGACGAGGAGAACGGGGTGGTAGTAATGGCCGCCTCTACGGGAGATGAAACATCGGTGGAGTTTGCCGACTGGGGCCATGGGGCTTTTACCCTTTCGGTGCTGGAAGGCCTGAAACAGGGCAAAGCCGATATAAAACAAGACCTGACCGTGTTTTTGCGGGAATTAGATTTTTATGTGTATGAACGAACAGTGGAACTAACCAGCGGACAACAGCACCCGACAACGCAAAAACCCAGCTCTATAAGTCGTTTTCCGGTCTTAAATATTGATAAATAAGTAATAAATTGTAATATTGAATATAACTAAAACAACGATTATGAAAACGCGAACAATTCTATTGATGCTGCTTGCATTAACCTTTACTTCTACCGCCCTCCTTGCCCAACGCGATAAGCGTGAAAGCAAAGGGTTAAAGAAGGAAATCAAAAAGAAAGCCGTAAAAGAAGCCCGTAAAGAAGCTAAAAAATTTAAAAAGGATGGCTATGCTGTTGCCCCCGGGGCCCTGCCCATGGAAAAACAAATAGAAACCGCCTGGATGCGCCAGTATGAGGTGGACGAAGATGGTTATCCGTTATATATTGTGGCCTCCGGCAACTCGGTTGCCAACACCACGGCAGCAGCTAAGTTACAGGCCACCGAACTGGCCAAGCTGGAACTGGCCGGCTCCATTTCCACGCAGGTAGCGGCCTTGATTGAAACCAATATTGCCAATCAGCAACTGAACAGTGAGGAAGCGGCATCGGTGACCAAAACCGTGGCTGCAGCCAAAAATATTATTGCCCAGGACCTGGGCCGCACCCTGCCCCTGTTTGAAATCTACCGCACCTTAAAGAACAAGAATGTGGAAGTTAATGTGCGCATTGCCTATAACTCCAAAAAAGCGCAGGAAATTGCCCGCCAGGCCATCAAGAAAAAGCTTGAAGAAGAAACCGATATTGCCCAGGATAAGCTGGAGAAGCTGATGAAATGGGATAACTAAGTTCAGGTAAACCAGAATGAATTTACTTAATCTTTACACAAGGGGTTCCTGCTGACTGGAGCCCCTTGTTTGTTTCTATTTTATTCCTATGCGAAAACTACTGCTCCTCATATTGTTAAGCACTACTACGGTAGCCGTAGCCCAAAAAGCCCCGCCCTGGGTTGACTATGCCTACCGTATGGCCAACTATCCCGATAACAAATACCTCGTTGGGCTGGCCACGGAAATCAGGGTTGAAAAATACCAGGCCGCCAGCGCCTTTGAACGGTTGAACCAGATGGCCCGCAATCAAATCATCGAGGCGATCCACGTGTCTGTTAAGGCCGAATCGCAGATGAACATTACGGTGGAAAATGCGGTGTCGGATGAGTTGTTTAAGCAAACATCACAATCCATTTCCAAGGCTGAATTGGTAGGCCTGAAGTTTGAAAATTATTATAACAAAAAAAAGAAGACGGCTTATGCTTTTTCGTATGTGCTGATCCAGGATATCATTGATTACTATTTTGACATCATGAATACCAATTTTGGCATTATTGAAAAAGATTTTTCCGGGGTAACGGCCGGCAGCAATAAAAACACCTCCCTGAAGCTGTTGTATGATGCCCAACTGAAATTACGGGAAATTGATCAGGCTACCGTCATCCTGATGGCCATGAAGCAAACCAACAGTATAGACTTTGGCAAGATCACGGCCATCCGCAAACAATTGGAAGACCTGACCAACAGGGTGTTTGCCACCGGGCCGGTTACCATTACCAATATGGCCAATTTCTTCAGCTACGGGCTCATCGCCCAAACAGAAAAAGGCGCCACAGCCACCATTTGCCCCGGCAGCCTTGCCTACAAAGATTCCGGGGCGGAAAGCGATTTCTCCAAACAGTTGCGCGGGAGCATTGCCGCCAGCATAGGCAGCGCCTCCGGGCTGGTTATGGTAACCGGGGAAGACCAACCCTGTGTTTACCGGCTTTCCGGCAGCTATCAGGACAGCGACACGGAACTTCTGGTAGCACTAACCCTCACGGATACTGATAACGGCACTACCCTGGCTACCGTGGAGAGAACCTTTAAAAAAGATGTACTGGCCCTTGATGGCCTGCGTTTATTGCCAGCCAATTTTGACCGCATAACCGATTTACCGCAAATACGGTTGCTTGGCAATGGCGATGAAATTAAGCTTAAAACCATCGATTTTATTGACCGGCCCATACAGTTTACGGTTGACCTCAACGGCCGGCCGCAGACAGATATGCCGGTAAAGTTATTGTTTTATAAAGACGGTATGCTGGCTTTTGAAGGTAAGGTAAACGCTGCCAAAGATGGTACGGCCCGGTACTTTCTGAATAAAGACTTAGTGCCGAAAAGCGGTGAATATGAATTGCAGGCGATGGTTGATATTGCCGGCTTTCTAAGCCTTGATGTCAACTCCGGTTTTTATCAGGAACTGGTACGCGACTACCCGCCCCAGGTAAGGAAAATTAAATTGAAGGTACTCTCTCCTACCGTGTATGTTATTGCTGCGGAAATGAGCCTGGGATCACCGTTGGCAGTACCTATTTTAGAGCCTTCGATTAAAAACGCCTTTGCCGAACTTGATTACGAGTTTGTTAACAATGAAGCAGATGCCGACCTGGTGCTCACCATTGTGGCCGCTACCCGGGCAGCGCAGCGTGCCGGCAACTTCCATACTTCCTATCTGGATGCTACCGTGTCGTTAACCGAAAAAAAATCGGGTAATGAGGTTTACAAGAAATCTTTGAGCAGCATTAAAGGAACCGCTGCCAGCTATGAACTGGGCAGCATTAAGGCGTATGAAATGGCCCGCGATAATTTCCTGGACGACCTGGTTTATGAACTGCGGTACAACAACCGGTAGGTATGGTTAGCCGGCTGCAATCCCGTCCAGCACTTCATCCCTGAGCCGGGTTACCGGCCGGGAGGCGTCTAACCAGGTAAGCCGGTAACCTTTTTTTTCCATCCGTCTGAACCAGGTCATCTGCCTTTTGGCAAACTGCCGGATAGCAATATTCAGCCGTTCAAACATGGCTTCGTAGCTCATTTCACCCAAAACGTAAAGGGTTACCCAGCGGTACTCAAGGCCATAGTACAGGAGTTGTTCCGGGGTCAGGCCGGTAGCCAACAGTTGTTCTACCTCTTCTATCAGGCCATGTTGCAAGCGGTACTCCAGCCGGTCGAGAATGCGTTGTAGCACCCGGGTACGCGGCAATTGCAGCACAAACAGGCGGGCCGGCAAGCGCTCCTGTCTCGGCTCCTGCCGTGGATTTTTCTGCTGATAGGCCGCAATTTCAACGGCCCGTACCAGCCGTTTGGTGGTAGTTAAGGTGGTGATGTTCAGTTGCTGCTTCAGGGCCTCCGGTATCATGCGCATCAACCTGGTTTTCGATTCGTCCTGCAGCGCCTGGCGTAAACTTTCATTCACCGGCACAAAAGCAAAGGGGTTTCCTTCAAGGGCCGATTCTATGTACAGGCCGCTGCCACCACATACAACAGCCGGCACCCCCCTGCCCTGCAATTCGGCATATACGCGGGCAAAATCCTGCTGATAGTCTTTGATATTGTACTGATAGCCGGGGGCACAGATATCAATAAGGTGATAGGGCACGGTATGCCCGTCAATATGATATTCCGCCAGGTCTTTGCCGGTGCCGATATCCATCTGCCGGTAAACCTGCCGGGAATCGGCATTGATAATTTCGCCCTGCAAACTATGGGCTACCGCCACGGCCAGCCGGGTTTTACCCACTGCCGTAGGGCCGGTAATCACAATCAGAGGCTTCTTTTTGCCCAATGGTTTCATGGTGCAAACTTACGCCAGGAATCAGACAAACTTAGCCCGGATTATTCACGAAAATCGTGAATAATGATGTAAATCAACTGCCAAACGATTGTTTGTCAGTTAATTACATCAGGGTTAACCCTGATGAGTGCAAAATATTTTACCCTCAAATTTGGGTCATGC
>Ga0256839_1004172_pt1 | contig 14297 bp, 9 predicted proteins | sample 354166metaG_FD_185968 | JGI IMG/M metagenome (GOLD analysis project Ga0256839, IMG submission 185968) | Hydrothermal vent microbial communities from Mid Atlantic Ridge, Atlantic Ocean - 354-166 | ecosystem: Environmental > Aquatic > Marine > Hydrothermal vents | place: Atlantic Ocean: Mid... | reverse complement strand
TTTAGATGGCGAAAAACCCCAAACACCACCCAAAGATAACCCGCCCCGTAGGAGCCATCTTTAGATGGCGAAAAATTAAAACATCGCTATCTAAAGGCAGCGCCTACGGCTGCAGGCTGCTTTATCGTCCGCCAAATAACAGGGCGCTTGTGCGACAAGATGGATTCATGTCTACTGATAACCTGAAAATAAATCAGTTAAAGACGGATCGGCAGTTATGGATGACATCTCTCCCAGTGACCTAAAAGCAATCTTACACTCCAAGCGCGCCAATATTTACTACCTCGAAAAGTGTCGCGTGATGCAAAAAGGCGGTCGTGTTGTCTACCTCACAGAAGAGAAGGTGGAAAAGCAGTACTGGAATATCCCCATAGCTAATACCACGGTGATTCTTCTCGGAACCGGCACCTCTATTACACAAGCCGCCGTGCGTATGTTGGCATCAGCAGGGGTGCTGATTGGCTTTAGTGGTGGCGGTGGTACGCCGTTGATTGTTGCCAATGAAATTGAGTGGCTATCACCACAAAGTGAATATCGCCCCACGGAGTATGTTCAAGGCTGGATGTCATTCTGGTTCGATGAAGAAAAACGCCTGAAAGTGGCGAAACGCTTCCAGCAGCTCCGCCTTGAATATCTGAAAAGAGTCTGGAGCAAAGACAGGGATCTAAAAAACGAAGGGTTTTACATTGATGATGCCAATACCGAACGCGCACTCACCCTTTTTTCATCTAAAATTGAACAAAGCCCCGATGTTACCCACCTTCTCCTGGTTGAAGCCCAACTCACCAAAAGCCTCTACAAAATAGCCGCCAACCACACCAAACAAAAAGATTTCGTGCGCCAGCATGACAGCGTTGATGAGGCCAATGCCTTTCTTAATCATGGCAACTACCTGGCATACGGATTGGCCGCCACCACCCTTTGGGTGTTGGGTATACCCCACGGTTTTGCGGTGTTACACGGCAAAACAAGGCGCGGCGCATTAGTGTTTGATGTGGCCGACCTTATTAAAGACACCCTGATACTGCCCTGGGCATTCATCTGCGCCAAAGAAGGGGCTACCGAACAAGAGTTTCGCCAACAATGTTTACAAAACTTCACCCAACACAAAGCGCTGGACTTTATGTTTGATACCGTAAAGCAGATGAGCCAGGAAGGTCACCAGCTATGATGGTCACCTTCGTATCCGAATGCGAAAAAAAAGCCCTCAATAAAACCCGCCGCGTACTGGATGCCTTCGCCAATCGAATTGGCAGCCGAACCTGGCAAACGGTGATTACCAATGAAGGGCTGCAAGCCGTCAAAAAACTACTCCGAAAAACAGCCTCAAAAAGCACCGCGGTGAGTTGTCACTGGATACGCAGCCGAAGCAGGAGTGAGCTGGTTTGGATTGTGGGCAATCGGGGGAGGTTTAATTTGCAGGGGATTGTGCCGGTGAATAGAACTCAAAAAACAATCATGAATACTCAGTGGGAAAATGATTGGCACTATTTGCCGTTGATAAAAAGTCTTACCGCACTGGCTGCGCTGTTCCATGATTGGGGAAAAGCATCTGAGTTATTTCAAAATAAGCTCAATCCAAAGAGCAAAAACCGCCTAAAGGGTGACCCATTAAGGCATGAGTGGATTTCAACTCTGTTTCTAAATGCTTATGTTAATGGTGAAAAAGATGAGCAGTGGCTGACTAGACTCACAACAGGTGAGTTTGATTTGGACAGGTTGAAAGTCGTTGTAAAAAAGAACAACAAAAAACCACTAGCGAAATTACCAAGAGCGGCGAGCTTGCTTGCGTGGTTGGTCTTGTCTCATCACCGTTTACCCTTAGATAAAGATGAGTATTGGGTGGGTGAGGCTGCCGAAGAAATTAGTGTGATCTTAAAAAGGGTGACGAAGAGATGGGGTTATGAAAATAAATTCAGTGAAGATGAGTTTAATAAAAATATTGAACGCTGCTTTGAATACCCAAAAGGGTTGCCTAGTGACTCAGACAAATGGCTGAATGCCACGAAGAGGCAAGCTAGAAAGCTTCGGGATTGCTTGCCATTACTGGAAAAGGCGCTCGAAGATGGCGCATGGCGACTGATTCTTCATCACTCGCGCCTCTGTTTAATGTTGGGCGACCATTTATATTCATCTAAGGACAAACGTGTGAAATGGACAAGCGACCTTGATCTGTATGCCAATACAGATAGGTCGTCGGGTGAGCTTAAGCAAAAACTGGATGAGCATTTATTTTGGGTTGCCAAAAAAGCGATGAGCAGTGCGCATCTACTCCCCGCCTTTGAAAATAAAAACGGAGAACTGCCGCATGTTTATGACGTAAAGCCGTTGAAGCGAAAAAGCCCTGCCAAATTTCGTTGGCAGGATATTGCCGTGACTAAAATTAATCATTGGCGAAAAGAGCAAGAGAAGGTGGATGCCCATCACTTCGGTTTTTTTGCGGTCAATATGGCCAGCACAGGAAAAGGAAAAACCTTTGCCAATGCCAAAATCATGCAGGCTCTATCGCCCGATGGGGAGAGCCTTCGTTATATTCTTGCCTTGGGTTTACGCACCCTAACTTTACAAACGGGTGATGAGTATCGAGAGCGGATTAAATTAGAAAATGATGAGCTGGCGGTTTTGATTGGTTCACGCGCGGTAATGGATTTACATCAAAAAAACAGCCGTAAAGATGAAGAGGAGCAGGAGGGTGATCACGGTTCTGGATCAATGGAGGTGTTGCTGGATAATGATATCGACTTTGAAACAGAGATCCCAGAAGAGCATTTAACAACACTTCTAAATAATACCAAAGACCGAAAGTTTCTCTATGCCCCCGTTTTGAGCTGCACCATTGACCACCTCATGGCGGCCACAGAAACTCGGCGGGGTGGGCGCTATATTTTGCCCTCGCTTCGTTTGATGTCATCGGATTTAGTGATTGATGAAATCGATGATTTTGATGGCAAAGATTTAATTGCCATTGGTCGGCTTATTCATCTGGCGGGCATGTTGGGTAGAAAAGTGATGATCTCTTCCGCAACGATACCACCTGATCTGGCCGAAGGTTATTACAACGCCTATCAGGCAGGCTGGGCACTGTTTTCACAAATGCGAGCGCGTAGCCCGGTTATTGGTTGTGCTTGGATTGATGAATTCACAGCGCAAGTTCATAGCATTAACTGTAAAACGGATGATTCTGGCATTGCCAGTTATCAGAAATACCATCAAGGTTTTATTGATAAACGAATAACGCAGCTCAGAAAACAGCAGCCAAAACATAAAGCGAATATAGCGTGTTGTGAGAAGCCTGAGAGTGAAGAGGTTAACGTTCGTGACTATTACTTCTCCGTTATTCAACAGGCTATTTTAGAGAAGCACCAAAATCATCACGGCATTGATGATCAAACAGGCAAGCACGTTAGCTTTGGGGTGGTGCGTGTTGCTAATATTACCCCCTGTATTGAGTTGACACGTTATCTGTTGAATGCCGAATTTCCAAGTGAAATAGAGATTCGTGCAATGGCTTATCACAGCCAGCAAATCCTGATTATGCGCAGTGAGCAAGAGAGGCATCTAGATGCTGTATTGAAACGAGGTGGGGGTGCTCAGGCCGCCTTCGATCACTCCTTGATCAGAAATCATTTAAACAACACTTCAGCAAAAAACGTTATTTTTATTCTTGTCGCAACGCCGGTTGAAGAGGTGGGGCGAGATCATGATTTTGATTGGGCTGTAGTTGAGCCCTCCTCTTATCGCTCTTTTATTCAACTGGCGGGTAGGGTGTTGCGGCATAGAAATCTGCCAGATGAAGGGTTGAAATCGCCCAATATTGCGTTAATGCAATATAACCTGAAAGGTTTGCTTGGCAAGCAAAATTCTGTTTTTTGTCGCCCTGGCTATGAATCGCCTGAGCATCGATTAAAAACTCATGACCTGAAACAGTTGGTTGATGTGGCTGCATTGAGTGAACGATTGGATGCAGAGCCTCGCATTAATAAGCCCGCCCTATTGAAACCAGAAACAAATCTAGCCGACTTAGAGCATCAAACTATTCATCACCTGTTAACGGATTACAGTAAGCAAGGCCCAGAATCAATGCAGGGTTGGTTAGCCGGTTGTTGGTGGCTGACTGCAAACCCTCAGGCCTTTGTAAGGTTTCGAGAGGGTCACCCCCAAGTGCTTTTATATCTGATACCCAATGAAGATGATGAGTGGCAATTTGTTGAAAAAGGGCAGTATGGGGAACCCCCTATTACCAGAGAAAAAATGTATGGAATAGGCAAAAATGAACAGTTAACAAATCAAGAAAAACAGCGTTTATGGATGTTTCGTGATTATGAAACGCTTTTATTAGAGTTGGAAAAACCCAGCTTGGAAAAAACCGCTTTGGTTTATGGCGAAATCGGCTTACCAACATATGGCAAAGACCCAAATGATTTGAGCTTTGTTTATTCAAGCCAGTTTGGTTTGTATAAAAAATAGGCCGCTGCTAAGCAGTAGCCTATTGATGCTACCTGTTCGGTAGTGAACATTTCTACTTCGTATAGTTTTCTAAGCTGCTTCTTCAGCAGTGGCTGTATTTTACATGCTTTTTACTGATTAGACTGTATATGTTGTTGCTCTGTGAAAATGACTCGTTTGTATGGTAACGGGTGAAGTGTAGAGGCGCTACGTAATGGTTAAGCTTATTTAGTTCTATGTGGTGTGCGGCAGCAAGCTACTCATTCCCTTTGTTGTGCACGCTGCCTTGTTGTTGGCAAAAAGCTACGCATAAGTTCACGTATCGTTGTTACGCACACACGTTGTTATAAGGCTTAGGAGTTATTATTTTCTTCTTAGAATAGTGGTTGACATATTTATTTTTTTGCAATAGACTCTGATTTGGGTGGAGATAATGCACCACTTAGTGTGTGGTGTCGCTCTTGAAGCCTGTGGATGCTTTACATGGTAAGTACAGTAGTCAATAAAGGTAAGGGCTGTTTGCTGTTCGGGCAACAGCCCAAATCTTAACTTATTAGGAGGTTCAATGTTAGATCCTGCAATCCAAGAATTTTTAAATGACCGAAAAGAGATTTGGCTTAAAAAGAAAATCAATAACAAAATTAGTGATGAAGAGAAAGTCGAAATCGAGCGGCAAGCGCTTGATGAGTTTTCACTGGCCACATGGCTGCCCAACGCGGCAACACGAGCAAAGCAGCTATCGCTAGTCAGTCATCCTGGAAAGTTCAGCCACCCCAGTGCCAAAATAAGTTCGATTATTGCAAAAGCAGAACGCACACCCGATGGTTTTTTAAGGACAGGGAATGTAAGCGCTGATTTGGATGTTTTGGGTAACGCGGCGGCAATGGATGTTTATAAATTTCTCAGCATCGTGCTGAGTGATAATAAAACAGTGCTGGAGCATTTGGAAGACAGAACGGAAGAGATAGAGAAGCAGCTTACCGTTCCAAGCGTTTCCTTTGATGTTATCGAACAAGGTTTGTTGGCAATTAAGCAAGATGATGCTACTTCCATCAAAACCAGTGGCAAGGTGAAGCAGGTCTACTTTCCGGTTGAGGGTGGTTATCATCTGCTCTCATTGCTGACCCCTTCCAACCTCATGTACAAGTTAAAAGAGCGTATCAACATCATGCGCTTTTCAGATGAGGCCAAGGAAGCTCGTGAGGCAAAGAAAAAGAACCACCTTCACGAAAAAGTCCTCGCTGAAGTCTATGGCTTGAGTGTGATCGGTTTCGGGGGAACAAAACCACAAAACATTAGCGTGCTGAATAGCCAAAATGGTGGAGCCGCTTATCTTTTATCTTCAATGCCACCCCAATTAGAAGAGAGAAAAACCCAGCCACCAAAGAGAAACTTTTTCAGTGACACACTTTGGCATAAACTTTTTGAAGACGACTTTAAGACGTTCCACAAGATACTCCAGGTGCTTGCGGCAGAAGGCGGCAACAATATCCATAATCGTAGAAAACGGGACTATCTCATTCGAAATATTGTTTACCAAGTTGTTGATCGAGTCTGGGCGATTCGTTACCTGCCGCCAGGTTGGTCAGATACTGATACATGCCAGCTACCCCATGATCAAAAAGTTTGGCTAGACCAGCAGTATAAGGAGACTAGGGAGGAGCAATGGGATTGGGTAGATTCAATAAAAAATGAGTTGGCGCGTTGGTTTGTTAACACATACCTCAAGCTCATTGATGATAAACAGGCGCTGGGTTTGGGCGATGATCAAATATCACACCTTAATAAGGTCATTACTGAGTGTGAAGAGGCTTTGATATGAAAAATATACTGCTAATTCCAAAGCTTCGTATTCATAATGCCAATGCACTTTCAAGCCCATATACCATCGGTTTTCCAGCGATGACGGCATGGCTGGGGGCAACACATGCCTTAGAGAGAAAGCTAAAAAACACAGATTTTGATGCCGTGCGATTTAAAAGTATGGCGGTGGTTTGTCATAAAATTGACCTGCAAACCTACAAAGGCGCAGGTGACTATGTTCACTCAATTATTGGCACAGGGAACCCACTCGATAAAAATGGCAATCGCCCCTCCTTTATCGAAGAAGCGAGATGTCATCTAACGGTATCGTTGGTTATTGAATATGTTGGGCTTGATGCGGATGAGCGAGATGAGTTTATTGCTTATATTTCTTCACTTTTGCACTCGGGAATGAAGTTCGCATCGGGCGATGTTCTTGATTTTAAAGAACCTTCAGTTCAAAAAATTAATGATGAAAAAGGGTTGAGAAAAATCATAAGAAAGCTCATGCCAGGCCACTGCCTTATTGAACGCCGAGATTTAATGGCGCAAGAGATGGATGCTGGGCAGGATGCAATTGATAGCTTGCTTGACTACTTAAAAGTAATCCATAGCTGTGAATTGGATGAAAAAGAGAAAGTGGTCTGGGAAAGCCACCGTAAAGAAAAAGGCTGGATTGTTCCCATTGCCACGGGCTTTCATGGTGTGAGTGAATTGGGTCATGCTGAAAACCAGCGGGATACCGACACGCCCCACCGCTTTGCTGAAAGTATTGTCACCTTGGGTGAGTTTGTAATGCCTTATCGCATTGACGACCTGGATAATATGCTTTGGCATTATCACACTGATTTAGAAAACAACCTTTACCTTTGCCAACAAAACAAACCTATTACTGAAATATAAGGAGATATAACGATGGCTAAAAATAACATTGCATCTGTACTCGCTTTCGAAAAAAAGCTGGTTCCGTCTGATGGCTTTATGTATGGCACAACCTGGAGCAAACGTTTAGATAATGAGTTTGTTGCGCCCCTAAAACTTAAGGAAAAATCGGTACGTGGCACAATATCTAATCGCTTGAAGGCGGCTATTAAAAGTGACCCACTAAAGTTAAATGCAGAAGTTGAAAAGCCAAACTTACAGCGGGTCGATAGCTGTGCGCTGGGAACGGAGCAGGATACTTTAAAACTGCAATTTACCCTTAAAGTGTTGAGCGGTGTTGAGCAGCCCTCCGCTTGTAACAACAAAACCTTTAATGAAACGTATAGCCAAGCAGCGAATGAATATATTAAAGGCGAGAGTTTTACTGAGCTGGCAAAGCGTTATGCCAGTAATATTGCCAATGCACGTTTTTTATGGCGCAACCGTGTCGGTGCGGAAAATATTGAAGTACATGTCAAGGTATTAAATGGTGGCTCAGATCAAGGGTGGACGTTTGATGCTGCAAGCCTTAGTACGCGAAACTTTGACTCAATAAATGCTGATATAGATGCACTGTCAAAAGAGATAGCGCAAGCGTTGTCCGGTGACACAAGTTTTCTACTGCTTGAAATAAATGCCTACGCACAGGTTGGAAAGGCACAAGATGTTTATCCCAGTGAAGAGCTGGTGCTGGATAAGGGAAACAGCAAAGGGGGGAAGAGTAAAATCCTCTATCACGTCAATGATGTTGCGGCAATGCATTCACAGAAGCTTGGTAATGCTTTACGTACGATTGATACATGGTACCCAGAGTACGATGAAGTTAATGTTGGTCCCATTGCTATTGAACCTTATGGTGCTGTAACCAACCTTGGGACGGCGTACCGAAACCCAAAAGACAAAGCGGATTTCTTTACCCTGTTTGATCGTTTTGCTAGTGGTGAAACACTAGAGGATAAAAACGATGAGCACTACGTTATGGCTGTTTTAGTGCGTGGTGGTGTCTTTGGCGCAAGTGGCAAGGATTGATTCAGATGAAGTGTTATATAGAGATAACATTGCTACCAAGTGGCGATATCACCTCCTACTTTCTATGGGGAAAAGTGTACCAACAGCTTCACTTGGCGTTAGTTGAAATTCAAGACTCGAACCATAAAGTGAAAGTTGGCATCTCTTTCCCTGATTATGATGCGGACTCATACCAGTTGGGTTGTAAGTTACGCCTATTTTCTCAGTCAAGAGAGGTGCTAGAAAGGCTAAATGTCAATAAATGGTTCTCTCGATTAAGTGACTACACACATATCACCTCTATCAGAGATGTTCCTGAACCAGTTGATGGCCATGCTTTTTTTAAGCGTGTTCAGCCTAAAAGCAGCAATGAACGACTTGCAAGGCGAAAAGCCAAACGGGAAGGTGTCAGCTATGAGCAGGCTTTAGCTCATTATGATGGGCGAAAAGAGCAACGCAGCAAAGCACCTTTTGTGTATATAAAAAGTCAAAGCTCAGGCGAAAGGTATCGTTTATTGATTGATCGTTTAGACGCGGAGGTTAGTCAAGTTGAGGGGAGGTTCAGTACTTACGGGTTAAGCTCCAGTAGCTCGGTTCCTTTATTTTGAAGGTGCAATCGAGTCTCTGCATGGAGTGGTGATAGGCTTTAATCAGCTTTCAGGGGTAAAAGGATCCCCGAAATAAAGCTCTTTTGTATAAAAGCTGAGTATGTTAGCCGCTTTTTTACTGAAGTTTTAACCAAAAAAACACATGCGGAAATTAGTTCTTTAAAAATCAGTGAGTTATGGTGAGCCACTTTTTGATAGGTAAAAGCATCGAAAAGTGGCTTATTTGTTTGTTCTATATGATGTTTTTGGAATATAATTGGTGTTCACTGCCGCATAGGCAGCTTAGAAAATCTGTGTCATCAACAGCAGTAGCGCCTGCATGTTCACTGCCGCATAGGCAGCTTAGAAATGTTGCACCTGAGCCTATCGTGATCCCTAATGGTTCACTGCCGCATAGGCAGCTTAGAAACCAAGCAGCGTGATAACAGGAGCTGTGAGGTCGTTCACTGCCGCATAGGCAGCTTAGAAAAGACCACTATTTAGAGCGATTCGGCAACATTTGTTCACTGCCGCATAGGCAGCTTAGAAATCTGTTGTTGGCGTATACGCAATCACATATAAGTTCACTGCCGCATAGGCAGCTTAGAAAAGTTGTGTCGCTGGAGATCGTAATTCTTTGGTGTTCACTGCCGCATAGGCAGCTTAGAAATGACATTGTTAGAGACCTGCAAAACCCAAGATGTTCACTGCCGCATAGGCAGCTTAGAAAGCGATCATTTTGCAAACGCAAAGGCTCAGCTGGTTCACTGCCGCATAGGCAGCTTAGAAATTGTGCAGTACACAAATGTAGATAGTGATGATGTTCACTGCCGCATAGGCAGCTTAGAAAACCTGTCTGTGTTGTAACTATAAGTTCGCACTGTTCACTGCCGCATAGGCAGCTTAGAAAATCCAGTAGGTGCGACTCTATCCCATCCCGACGTTCACTGCCGCATAGGCAGCTTAGAAACTGGCGCGATAAAGCCAGCGGTTACAAACCCCGTTCACTGCCGCATAGGCAGCTTAGAAATATCCCATCTGTCAATCCAATTTCGATACTTTGTTCACTGCCGCATAGGCAGCTTAGAAAATTAACGCTTGGGTTACCCGCTCTTGTCGCTCGTTCACTGCCGCATAGGCAGCTTAGAAACTTTGTCTGCATCAAATATAGCCATAGACTATGTTCACTGCCGCATAGGCAGCTTAGAAATGAGAATATCGTAATTCCAGCCGGTATCGTGAGTTCACTGCCGCATAGGCAGCTTAGAAAAAACTGGGTGGGCGATAGAGGCATCCGCAACGGTTCACTGCCGCATAGGCAGCTTAGAAAAGGAGGGCTAGTCATAATAGGAACTAAAAAATGTTCACTGCCGCATAGGCAGCTTAGAAAATCCATCGCCCCAGTTAGGGCTGGCAGGTGCTGTTCACTGCCGCATAGGCAGCTTAGAAATATAGAGCCAAACCCGCCACTGCCGAAGCGGCGTTCACTGCCGCATAGGCAGCTTAGAAATCTTAAACATGAGAGCATGGCTAACAGAAATAGTTCACTGCCGCATAGGCAGCTTAGAAACTACAAGCGGCACAGCAACAGCGGCCTGTGTTGTTCACTGCCGCATAGGCAGCTTAGAAATCCTGCATTTTAGTAAGTGACTCGTTAGCTGAGTTCACTGCCGCATAGGCAGCTTAGAAAAAAAAAACCGGCGTTATCAAGTGATTGCACCGGTTCACTGCCGCATAGGCAGCTTAGAAATCGTGTACCATAAACCATGCGTTATCGTGATTGTTCACTGCCGCATAGGCAGCTTAGAAATTTGAGTGTGACAAAATCAGAAGGATAGACATGTTCACTGCCGCATAGGCAGCTTAGAAATCATGCAAAAATTAAAATCCGGTGCCGTTTTTGTTCACTGCCGCATAGGCAGCTTAGAAACAGTGAAACCCTGACCAATCAAGTCGACAGAAGTTCACTGCCGCATAGGCAGCTTAGAAATGGCGCATGATCGTAATTGTGTAGCCAAAAAAGTTCACTGCCGCATAGGCAGCTTAGAAAAGATAATCTTGACTGATAAATTGGCTCAAAAAGTTCACTGCCGCATAGGCAGCTTAGAAATCACCACGCCGAGCAGAGCGCCAGTTTTAGATGTTCACTGCCGCATAGGCAGCTTAGAAAATTGCCTGATTGGCACCTGGTGCCACCCAAAAGTTCACTGCCGCATAGGCAGCTTAGAAAGTCCGAACTTCGTCGTCGTTTTAAAAACGACCGTTCACTGCCGCATAGGCAGCTTAGAAACACATCGACCCAGCGACCATGCCATCCTTATGGTTCACTGCCGCATAGGCAGCTTAGAAAAGTCTTGACATAACGAGCCATGATAGTATTAAGTTCACTGCCGCATAGGCAGCTTAGAAATTTTTGAGGCCAGGGCAAGCAGGATGTAAAATGTTCACTGCCGCATAGGCAGCTTAGAAAGAACCAGATGATCGGCGAAATGATTTCTTGCTGTTCACTGCCGCATAGGCAGCTTAGAAAATGAACATTCTTTCTAATGTCGAAGATATGTTGTTCACTGCCGCATAGGCAGCTTAGAAAAGCTAGAGGCGGGTACCGCGCCGTGCTATGCCGTTCACTGCCGCATAGGCAGCTTAGAAACCTAGCGCCTCCGTCCACCGGCGGCCTAATCGGTTCACTGCCGCATAGGCAGCTTAGAAATTGAGCTTTTGAGCCTGCGTTCCCGATGAATAGTTCACTGCCGCATAGGCAGCTTAGAAACACTTAATAAAATCGAGTCTATTCTTGTTGCTGTTCACTGCCGCATAGGCAGCTTAGAAAAACCCCGATAAGCCCCGCCGCCGGTAGCGCCAGTTCACTGCCGCATAGGCAGCTTAGAAAAATAATAGTCATAACGTGTAGAACGAGAAAACGTTCACTGCCGCATAGGCAGCTTAGAAATAGTCAGGTTACCGGTAAAATGCGGTCTAATGGTTCACTGCCGCATAGGCAGCTTAGAAAAGCAAGGCCTTAACCGTATGTTTTCTCGTTCTGTTCACTGCCGCATAGGCAGCTTAGAAACACCGCAGGAGTCAACTGCGCGGGTAACAAATGTTCACTGCCGCATAGGCAGCTTAGAAAGAATATGTCTATTTTTATTCCGAACCCAATATGTTCACTGCCGCATAGGCAGCTTAGAAAGCGATCATATGTGATTGCGGGGTGAACCTTATGTTCACTGCCGCATAGGCAGCTTAGAAAGTATGGCCAAAGATCCTCAAGTATCTGAGATGGTTCACTGCCGCATAGGCAGCTTAGAAACCAATAATGTACACCGCATCAAATGGAACTACGTTCACTGCCGCATAGGCAGCTTAGAAAACATCGGTTACCAATACATTGCCTCAAATTACGTTCACTGCCGCATAGGCAGCTTAGAAATGTTGCACCTGAGCCTATCGTGATCCCTAATGGTTCACTGCCGCATAGGCAGCTTAGAAAAGTACAAGTAACATTTTGAGAAGTTGTTAACGGTTCACTGCCGCATAGGCAGCTTAGAAACGTAAAGGAATATTCACCAGTACAAGTAACATGTTCACTGCCGCATAGGCAGCTTAGAAAAATAGTTGTACTGGAAGTATCCGATGTAGCATGTTCACTGCCGCATAGGCAGCTTAGAAACAACCGCGCCAGCACTAGATTTTAGGCTACCTGTTCACTGCCGCATAGGCAGCTTAGAAAGTTAAGCACAGCAAATATATCCATTGAGTATGGTTCACTGCCGCATAGGCAGCTTAGAAACAACGAGCCAGCCGCCATCCGGATCTATTGATGTTCACTGCCGCATAGGCAGCTTAGAAATTGAACCGACTCGGATATACGTTGGATATAACGTTCACTGCCGCATAGGCAGCTTAGAAATGCTTCTAAGCTTGCAGTTGATGTTAAATGATGTTCACTGCCGCATAGGCAGCTTAGAAATTGCTAGCGTTTTTGTCTGGATATTTTCTTTCGTTCACTGCCGCATAGGCAGCTTAGAAATTAAAGGGGCCGACATGGACCCTGCTTATGAAGTTCACTGCCGCATAGGCAGCTTAGAAACTGCGACAGCGTAAAACGCTCTTATCTCTAATTGTTCACTGCCGCATAGGCAGCTTAGAAATTGCGGCAGGGAAGAAAATGTTTATCCGCAGCGTTCACTGCCGCATAGGCAGCTTAGAAAACACTCAATTCCAGTGGTTCAATTACAGGTACGTTCACTGCCGCATAGGCAGCTTAGAAAAATGGGCTAACGCCTACGTCTCTCATGTCATCGTTCACTGCCGCATAGGCAGCTTAGAAAAGCGCCGCGTTGTACAGGTCTGGCTGATTAATGTTCACTGCCGCATAGGCAGCTTAGAAAAGACAGGCTTGTCAAGCAGTACTCAAGCGCCCGTTCACTGCCGCATAGGCAGCTTAGAAATCATCAAAACAGCGCCTTCAGATTGCCCAAGCGTTCACTGCCGCATAGGCAGCTTAGAAATATCCAGTTGGGCTACAGGGGCTTTATGATTAGTTCACTGCCGCATAGGCAGCTTAGAAATAGGTGTAACACCTTCGGTTACGATTGACGCAGTTCACTGCCGCATAGGCAGCTTAGAAAATTAGATCGGATTCCTCATCAAAACTGCGCCCGTTCACTGCCGCATAGGCAGCTTAGAAATGTTTTAGCAGCTAAACAAGGCGGCGCATCTAGTTCACTGCCGCATAGGCAGCTTAGAAAGAGATGAGCAAAAGACGGCCAGTAATAATCATGTTCACTGCCGCATAGGCAGCTTAGAAACGTAACTTTCTTCATAACGTAACGAGCAACGTGTTCACTGCCGCATAGGCAGCTTAGAAATGGTATGATCGACCATTTTTAAGGATATATTTGTTCACTGCCGCATAGGCAGCTTAGAAAAGTAATAATCATAACGAGTAGATCGCGAGAACGTTCACTGCCGCATAGGCAGCTTAGAAATGTTAAAATAGCTGTAGCCATTAGATCGGATTGTTCACTGCCGCATAGGCAGCTTAGAAAATCATACGCCCTATCCTGCACTCCATCCTCACGTTCACTGCCGCATAGGCAGCTTAGAAATCATCACTCGACGCTTGGCATTTGTCTCAAGAGTTCACTGCCGCATAGGCAGCTTAGAAAATGGCCGCAAAAAGGCGATGACGTTGTTTTGCGTTCACTGCCGCATAGGCAGCTTAGAAACTGTACCAACCGGCGACGGTCCCGACAATCCTAGTTCACTGCCGCATAGGCAGCTTAGAAACGCGTCAAAAGTGGTTTTGAGACCATGAGATCGTTCACTGCCGCATAGGCAGCTTAGAAAAGGTGGACTAGTCATGATCGGGACTAAAAAATGTTCACTGCCGCATAGGCAGCTTAGAAATCTGCTGATACCCTGCTTAATAGCGACTCTGCGTTCACTGCCGCATAGGCAGCTTAGAAAAAGATAATCATGAATAGACTCGCTGGGATAACGTTCACTGCCGCATAGGCAGCTTAGAAA